>Ga0172362_10001266_pt1 | contig 21569 bp, 20 predicted proteins | sample LakKivs1_kivu2a2_FD_114534 | JGI IMG/M metagenome (GOLD analysis project Ga0172362, IMG submission 114534) | Sediment microbial communities from Lake Kivu, Rwanda - Sediment s1_kivu2a2 | ecosystem: Environmental > Aquatic > Freshwater > Lake > Sediment | place: Rwanda: Western Province, Lake... | reverse complement strand
ATTTAAAACACGATTGATATTCTCATTTAATTTTATTAATGCCTGAGTCATAATTAGTCCACCTAAGTATATATTAGTTTAACTAATTTATATTATTTTCTATAAAATCTAAATTTTTAATCTCTTTTTTACTTCTTCCAAAGTATGATATTTACCCTTTTTAATATCTTCTCTAGCCCTTTGTATTTCTTTAATTGCCTTTTCATTAAGTTCTAATTCGTCTTCATTCATTATTTTCAGATATAACTTCTACATTTTATATATGTACTTCTGTCATACGAATTCATAAAAATTCGTGTTTTTCTCCTGTTGCAAAGAGGCTTACGGCCTACACCCAGCACATTTACTGTATCAGTAAATCGTCCGATTAAGATAGAGGATATAATTTGATTTTTAATATCCATGTGTTAAAATCCCATTTTTCTGCATTGTTATTATTCAACTATAAATTATGCTTATTCATACTTTGATAAATAATTATATATCTCTCTCTTCTAATGGTTACACATAAGATGAACGAAATGAATCAAAATATAAAAAAAAACAATAAATCATTAGTCGGATTTTTTCCTTTATTTTTTAATATCTCTGAAACAGGCAGAGCAGTACTTGTAGCAAAAAGATATCAAGAACTAGGTGGAAAAGTAATTTTTTTTAGTCATGGTGGAGAATATGAATATTTTGCTAAAGATTTAGGATTTGATATTGTTGGAGTAAAACCACATTTAACTGAAGATATTATAAACCGATATTTCCTTATTGCCCGAGGAGAAAAAAAAGGAGAGATATATCCAAATTCTTTTTTATCAGAATCTGTCGAAAATGAAATCAAAGTTTTTGAAGAAACTGGAATCAAAGCCTTGGTCTCCACCAACAACGAACCACCCGCTATTTCTGCTAGAGCAGCAAAAATTCCGCTAATAGCAATAACAACTGGTGCGGGCAGATTTCAATACTCAATTCCAGATAATTATGAGAATAATTTTACTAAGTTTATTCCTCAGTCTATGAAAATTCCACTATTCAACTGGATGCTACCAAGAACTAAGACATATCTAAAGCCATTTAATATACTGGCAAAAAAGTACAATTCAAAGCCATTAAAAAGTACAATGGATTTATATTCAGGAGATGTTACATTAATTACAAATTTTTTAGAGTTTATTAATATATTTCCAAATCAGCAGCAATTCCCAACTGAGGACTACGTAGGTATTATTTTACTTGAAGAAATATTCAAAAAAAATTTTTCTGAAAAACAAACAAAAACTGCGAATCAAGAGATATTTAATCACTTAAAAGGTTCACAAAAAAGTATTTTATTTTCTATGGGCAGCAGTGGTGACAAAAAACTTTTTTTAAAAATATTAGATGAACTCAATCATACTTCCTATAGAGTAATTGCCGTTTATACAAATATTTTGAAGGATCTTGAACTCCCAATTTTGAATGAAAATATATTACTAAAAAAATATGTTCCTTCTTTGGCTCAATTGCATAGAATGGTAGATCTATCTATCATCCATGGCGGGCAAGGAACAGTATATACAGCAGCTTACTCAGGAAAACCAATAATTGGATATCCTATGCAATTTGAACAGCATCTAAACTTGGAAAAAATAGTTGGGCATGGCGCAGGTCTGATATTGTCTAAGAAATTTTTCGATGGAAAAAAACTTTTAGGATCTATTGAAAATATTTTTGATAATTATACTTATTTTCTCAAAAATGCTCAGGCTCTTGCAAGAAAATTACCAGTGCCAGAAGGCGACAAAAATGCGGCTATAAGAATATCCCAGATTGTTTTGAAATGAATTAATTTTTTAGAAACAAAAGTTAGTAATACTATATATAATTTATACAATTCTTAAATGACAAGGTTATACAGATGGTTTTAGAGGCGCCATTCCAGAATAAAGTTAATGAATCTCTCCAGAAAATAGCAGAAGGTTCTAGTATTACTTTTATTGGGCTTATTTTGAGTTTATTGCCTTTATTTATTATACGATTAATTATTGTTAGACAATGGACGGAGAGCGATTACGGAATTTTTTCTCTAGTTTTGTCTATATTAAGCATTTGCACTATTATAGGCGGATTAGGATTATACTCTGGTTTAAGCAGGAATATTGCTTATGTTCGTGGGCTTGGGGAGTATCAAAAAATACCGGTTTATATCTCCGCTTCAGTCTGGTTTAGTTTTATTGCTAGTGCCGTTATCAGTTTTCTAATATTCATATTTTCAGAATACGTATCAGAAAACTTTTTTCACACTACTGCTTTAGTTATTCCGTTAAAAATAATTTCTTTTACAATTCCTTTCTATACTTTAATTAATATCATAGTAACAATATACAGAGGATTTGATCAGGTTAAACCAACTGTTTATTTCCAGCAGATTTTGGTTAATACACTTTTCTTGATTTTGATGATGATTCTAATTATTTTTGATAATTCATTCGTCAATATTTTTTATGCGTTCGACGTTTCGATAGTTTTTACTTTTGTGATACTTGTTTATTACAGTATAAAAAAAATTCAAACTTTGGAAATATTTTCAACAAAATCATTAAAAAGTCCATTTTCAAAAGAATTGTTGATCTCTTCTTTTCCATTGTTAATTACATCAATTTTTATCGTGATTATCAGTTGGGCAGATACAATTTTGCTTGGTGTTTTAAGAAATACCACTGAGGTCGGTTTATATAACGCAGCTATTCCTCTTGCACAAATCATTTCATTTCCATTAACTGCACTTTTATTAATTCATCTGCCTATTTTTACTGGGCTATTTGCAAAAAATAAATCTGAAAAAATCAAGAGGAGCTATTCAATCTTAACAAAATGGCTTTGTTATGTAACTTTGCCATTTTTCTTTCTTTTATTTCTATATCCTGAACCGATTATAATATTTTTATTTGGACAAAACTACGTATCTGCAACATTTGCGTTGAGAATACTATCAATTGGATATATAGTTAATAATCTAAATGGACCTTGTGGAATGACTTTGGTTGTAATGGGCAGATATCGTTTTGAAATGTTTTCATGGATATTTGCAGCAATAATAGGTGTTGTATTGAATATCGCATTGATTCCTTCATATGGACTCGAGGGCGCGGCATTTGCAACAGGATCTGCTATTATTATAGCTAATCTGATAAAAAGCTGGAAACTTTATACAATTAGCGGCGCTCAACCTCTGAGTAAAAATCTGTTAAAACCTACATTTCTTTTTATGATAATAATAACACCAATTTATCTGATTTCTAAATTTTTATTCACGATAGAATGGTGGATGACCCCCATGTTATTTATTCTCTTTTACATTATTTATCTCTTAGCAATCTTAGTCACGAAAAGTTTAGATGTTGAAGATATAGGTATGATACAATTATTTGAAAAGAAAACTAAGATTAAACTAAGTCTTATTAAATGGGTTTATCAAAAAATGAATGATTAAAAGGAGAAAGGATATATAAAAATGAATAAAAAAAGGGTTGCTATAATAAAGGCTGAAAAACAAGATTACCCAAATAAACCTCCGTTTAATCCGCCGGAAAAATATCCTGAATATCCTTTTGAAGAAATAGACAAAACTAACACCGTGTACACAGCTGTGAGAGATATTCTAAGTCATCTTGATTTAGATAAAGAGAATTATGGAAAAACAAATTGGAATCCCTTCAAGGACTTAATCCAACCTGGCAATACCGTGGTTATTAAACCTAATTTTGTGGTGGATACACATGTTGGTGGCGAAGATATCTACAGTATCATCACACATCCTTCAGTATTACGTGCAATAGCAGATTATTGTTTTATAGCATTGAACGGCAAAGGTCATCTCATTATCGCAGATAATCCTTTAGGACATTGTGATTTTACCAATTTGCTGCAAGTCACAAAATTACAATCTATCAAAGAATTTTACAAGGGGCAATCCGGATTTGAAATCTACATTTATGATTTGCGAAAGATGATGTATCCGATGAACGAGTTCCAATTCACTGAAAGCAAATCTAAAATAACATTAAATGGTGATCCAATTGGTTACAACATCGTTGATTTAGGGCAATTAAGCCAGCTCAACTTGATAAAAAATTCTGGGAGATTTCAGGGAACTGATTATAACAGACAAGAAACAATTAAACATCACAGCGGTAACAAACACGAATATCTTATTCCCAATACGATTCTTTCTGCTGATGTAATCATTTCTGTGCCTAAACTAAAAGTTCATAAAAAAGCGGGAGTCACACTGAATTTGAAGAATATGGTTGGTATCAGTGGTGATAAAAATTATTTACCACATTTCCGACTTGGTTCACCAAAAAATGGTGGAGATGAAACTCCAGATGACTTAACTCTTAAATTACGATTACAGTTGCGACTAATGCGATTTGGTTCTGATTATTTTTTATCAAAACATAGCATTTTTCTAGATACGGTCATAAAATCTATGGTGAGATTCATACAAAATATCGATAAAAATTTTATTGACAATATCGACAAAATAAGTCCCGGAAACTGGTATTTCAATGATACTATATGGCGGGTTCTGATTGATTTAAACAGAATTTTGCTATACGCGAATAAAGATGGTTCTCTTCATCCTGAACAAAAAAGAAAATATTTTTCCATTATAGATGGTATTATTGGAGGAGAACAAGAAGGACCTATAAATCCAAAACCAAAACAATGTGGTGTACTCATTGGAGGATTTGACCCATTTTTAGTAGATATAGCCGCAACTAGGCTGATGGGTTTCGACTACCAAAAAATGCCACAATACAAGAATATCCCTTCTCTTAAAGAATATAAAATTTCAGAGTTTACTGAAAAAGATATCGAGATTATCACAAATACAAATGAATATAGAGGAGTTCTAAAAGATAAAAATAATCGATATTTTAATTTCAAACCTTCCAAAGGCTGGGAAGGTCATCTCTAAATCATCAATATCATCTCTGTCGTTATCTAGAGTTATCTATAATTTTTCTTCTTTCCTCTTCAGTCAGTTTGGATATAACAAGAGGAGCAGGTTTGTTTTTAGGTGATTCGATTTCTCTTACTTCCTTAACGTTTATTATGACATTTGGTCCTACCTTTTCTAGATAAACCTCTTTTATCTTTTTAGATAGTTCCTCAAAAGTTGGTTCTGAGTTTCTTAAATCATCGTCAATAATCAGCAATACATCGATTTCATCTATCTTATTTTGGATAATTTGAAATTGTTTAATCTTGCGGGTCTTCATCTTATTGAAAACAACAGATAAAATGGCGAACGACGCTGCAGGAAATACTCTGCCATCTGGCAGTATTATGCTAGTGCTTCTCCTCCCTTCGACACCGCTTTTGAAGATAGGAGTACATAAACCACAATCACAATCATAGTCATCTCCTAATGTAACCCAATCATCCAATCCAGTGTATCTAATGAGGGGAGTTGCTTTTCCAAATAATCTGGTTACAACAATATGCCCGATTTTTCCATTCTCCACAGGCTCCATATTCTCATCTATTGTTTCCACGTGATAAAAGTCAGTATTAATATGCCATGTTTTGTTGATACATTCAAATGCAATTGATGCCTCTGAGGATGTCTCGGCTGCTCCGTAACCGTTGTACATTTTACATCCAAATGCTTCTTCTGCGTAGGCTCTAGTATACTCGTCAAGAAGATAGCCAGCAACAAGTAGAACCTTTGGGTTTACGTTTTTTCCATATCCCTTATTTTTTAGATATGCTAAATTTTGGTAAGTTACTGGGTATGAAAGGATGGCGTCTGGTTTGATTTCGTCTAATTTTTTCATGATATCTTTTATTGGTTCGAACGCGTTCAATTTAATATAATTCTGTGATGAATATGCAAATCTTGCTTGCGAAAAGAATGCTCTATAAACTACTTCATCTGCTTTTCCAGGTGTAAAATTTCCAAGGTTAACATATCGCATTTTTCTCCAGTTAAGACCATATGCACGAAAAGTTCTTAGTGAAGCTCCGATTCCTCCGCCGTACACAGAAAAATCCATAAAAACTGATATAGATTTTCCTGTTGAACCGCTTGTACTTACAACAAAACCTTTTTCTTTTTTGTAATTTGGTGGTATTATTCCATCTGGGTAATTATCCACCAAATCTTTTTTTGTTATGAAAGGTAATTTTTTGATATCTTCGATTTCTTTTATGTCCTCTGGTCGTATACCTGCTTCTTTGTACTTTTTGTGGTATACTGGTACGGAATAAGCATATTTAACGATGTTTCTAAAGGTTTTATCTCTATATTTTTTTAATTGCTTTGGTTTCATTCGATATAATCTTTCTGGATCAAAAATAAAATGTTTCAAGAACGGAATGCCGGTCACTGGATTCAAAAATGGATTCATTTTAGATTACCGGTAGGTACAACATTAGGTATTCTTATAAAATTTATTATAAACTAGATTTAAATCCATAATATGCCATTTGCAAAACAGACAATATTGCACTAATTATTATTCATCTAAATAATAAAAAATAGTTGCAGGGTAGGAAACCATATTTTTGATTTCACCCCTGTTTATATTGGATTACTTCATTTTTGCTGCAACACGTCCTATCCAGATTGTCATTACAACTGCGAGAATTGTTACAAAAATTGCGTATACCCAGACACCATATACTGCCAAAAAGTAAAGTGCTCCGCCTTCCTTGAATAACCCTCCTATCGCATCGTTCCATGCCAATGCAGCAATAAGACCAAAAGCTGCAGTCATAAGTGCGGCTATCTTTTCTATTACTTCTCCTTTAAACGCCATTTTTCACCTCCCTCAATTTTATTCCTTAAGACTAGAAAGTTTAGTGGATATTTAATAATTACTAAAAAAACTTGATAAAAATAGAATTTTTAGTTTTAATCAACCTAGTATCTCTAATTTAACAAGCCATTTCGCCCACAATCCAGCTGAATTAGTTATGGACCCTTTATCATCAACAAAAATAATTCGTAGTGGACCACCAAGGGTGTCGTTTAGAAGCACGCCGTTCTCCTCATATGCAATAATCATAGTGAGGTTACCTGTTTCATTCCCGGATTCATTATATACAATTACATGGCCGTTTATTTGATCCATGGAATAATTACGATATGGGCCATCCTTATCAAATGCCTCAAGTGTGTAATTATCTGGTAGCGAATCTATTGAATTCAATATTTCAATTACAGATACACCTGTATAGTTATCTGGACCGACGATAGTTCCACTCGATTTCCTATACCCTCCTTCTCCTGTCATAACTTCGAAATGCATCAGATCTTCCAGGGTATAATTAAAAGAATCAGAGCCATAAACTACTGTTAATAATGTCTCTTGGTTAGGCGTTGGTTGTTCTTCGTTTTCTTCTTTCTGAGGTAAATTAACATATATGTAGACGCAACCAGCTATAATAAAGATTATTGCAAGTAAAATTGCTATATACTTCGTATAAGTATCGGCTTTAACTTTCTCCCCGTTCATAGAGAGATGTAATCGACAATCGTTATTTAAAAATTACCAAAAACGAAGATTCTGTTATTTAGGTTCTATACCATCATCGCAATGAATAAGTATAAATGTATCATTGTTTTGCTTTACTAATTCAAAAGTCAAAGAAGTTTTCCCACTGTTCTGTATTATAAAACCTTGTCCATCCCCGTTAACAATCCACTTATCTCCGGCATATTTGCCTTCTCTAAATCTATAACTCTCCTCTGAAAGCCACATGACATGTTTGCTGCCGCACTGGACTTTGTAGAATATAGTTGAACCGTTACATGTTAAACCAGTTTCAAATATTTCATTGTTTTTAGGATCAGGGTCGACACCAAAAGACAGATAAATAATATTATTAGGTAAACTAAATGTATGAATCCTCTTTGTTCCCTCGCTTGCATCTATTTCATCTAAATCTCTTGCAACACCACTACTAATCATTGTGTAAAGATCTGATTCTAAAGACCTACATTCATTTTCGATACTATTTTCAGCAAATATCACGTTCAGATTATTATATCCAATTGTTACCATAACAGCTATTGCAGAAATCACAACAATACTTATCAAAAGTCTTATCGGAATCATTTCGGAGGCAAATTCATCTGATTTTCTCATATTAACCATTTAGAATAGAATTATACAAATCATTTTAAAGCAGGTTCCATGACCATGGACTCGGAACCGCCATGCCAGCTCAAACGCGGTCTTATCTTTACTATATGTATCGATTCGGAGTTATCATCAATAAAAAGAGCTACACCCTTCTCATCACCTATCTTTTGAATTGATTCTTTTATGTCACCATGCATATATGTTGGGCGTATCTTACTCAAGGCATCGATATCCTCTTGGCTAGTGAGTCTATGACAAAGTATCATATCACTATGTGATAAAACCTCTGGTTCTAAAGCACTGGGGCGTTGCGTAGCCATAACCAAAGAGAGGCCAGGTTGTCTGCCCTGCCGCATCCAAGTGTTTATAAGAATATCCTTACTCAAAATTTGTTTATCATCCGGTAAAAAAAGTTGTGCCTCATCAATAACTAACCAAACCATGGGGATGCCCTTTCTTTTGTAGGATATGCCCATTTTTTCTTGTTCATGAATCTTGCGTTCTCTTATACGTTCCTCAAAAATTTTTTCAGCAACAATAGAAAGAACAATGTTTTTCAGATTATCATCAGATAGATAACTTACATCCAGAATGGTAATACGTCCACCACTAACAAGATCATTAATAGAAATGCCATCTTCATCAAAAACTCCCCACGACTCAGCTATAGATAATAAGTTCTCGGCAACGCCCTTAACACGGTCATCGCATCTTTCGTCATTTTTAATACAGTTTAACAAATCGTTTATAGAAAATCTATCAGAGGATAATTGCATTTTTTGAACAGTTCTAGTCAAAGCAATACCAAAAGGCTCAGTAAATTTAACATCAAAGAGTTGAAGCCAATGATGAACAGACAACTCAGAAACCCTGAGAGAAAAACTAGAAGCATCGATACCATTATTTTTGTATTCTTCGACATACTTTTTAGGAACCATAAGATTGATATCTAGATTTTTGGGTTCCATGCTCCACATTTTGAGTTTATCTCTAGCGTCTCTGTTTTTGTAGTTCATCGTCCAGAATATGCCAAGTGTATCAAAAACGACTACACCTAAATTTTTTCTTAGTTCCTTCTCAAGATTACCTATTTCTTCTATAAAAACGCCTGCAGTATATGATTTTCCATAGCCCCTTTTTCCGCATATGAGAATAATATGAGGGTGCAGAGCATCAACATAAACATCTGCCCCCAGAGAAGAATCTAAAGCATAATATCTACCTATTTTTAATGAGCCGTCTTTTCCCTTCTCTTTTCGGCCTAGAACATAGTATTTTTCTGTTTCATTATTTTCATCATTTAAAAAATCATCTTTCAAACCTTGTATCAACCTCCATTAATTCAGAAAATTATATTAATATAGATTTATATATATTTTGTTATTATTGGGGGAATTGAGAGGACATTATCTGATGAAAAAAGCTGTCCATACAATTCAATAAGAAAATCAGATTTTAAAACAATAATAATAAATTGTAGAAACTGCAATATAGGAAACTCCACAATATTCGATGAAACATGCAGATCAAATATTTTCAAAATTCTAAAAACAGAGCATGGTCTGGACAGAATAATCCTCAATCATGCTCTCGTTAAAGTTTTCGTCGGTAAAGAACTAGAAATCCTCAAAGATTTAGCCAATTATATCGAAAGTATAGAGATATATAGCGATATAAAACTACCCAATGGAAATTTTGAAAAATGTGAAAAATGCAATCTAGATAGACGAAACTTCTTAAAATCAACAATTGAGATATCACAAACAGATCCTTTCTCCGCGTTAACGAGATTTGAACAAATATTAAAAAATGATGCCGTAACAGATAAAAAATGTGAAGAATGCAAGATAAAGTATCATAAGATATTGTCCGAGATTATTTCAAAAGCGGAATTCAAAAGACATATCGTGGAAAAAGATATCGATAGTAATTTTTTTTATACAAACTATATACGATCATATGTCAGACCAGGATTTATAGACTCATACATTCAACTCGAACCACCACCTGATGCAATTTTCTTGAAATCCTATGAAGTTCAGCGCAAAGGCGGGAGACCTATTGGTATATCGTTATATGTTTTAAGAACAAAGCCAGAGAAGTTATATTTTGTTGTTCCCCCGGAATATGATTTGCCATTAACAGAACTTTATCTATTGGAAAAGATTAGATTGTATCTTGCTCATCACAGACCGAAAGATGCCTCTTTCATGGATGCTGAGACGGCTAGGGAGTATTTCCAGCGTTTAGGCAAACAGGTTATTACAAAATTCATTAAAGAAGACAATCTTGACATTAATACTGATAGAATTGAATATCTAGCTGATATTTTCGCTAGATATACTGCAGGTTTTGGTATCCTTGAAGATATCCTTTTAGACTCCAATATCCAGGATGTTTACGTGAATGCCCCTGTAACCAATAACCCGTTGCATCTTGTGCTTAATGGTGAAGAGTACACCTCCAATGTTTATTTATCTGTTGGTGATATCGATGTACTTGCATCCAGATTCAGAACCTTAAGCGGTAGGGCATTCTCAGAGGCGTCACCAGTTTTGGATATGGATCTAGAGAGTTATCATACGCGTGTTGCCGCTATATCCAATCCTCTTACTCCACGCGGGATTGCTTTTGCGTTGAGGAAACACCGTCAAAAACCGTGGACTTTAGCACATTTTATTGATAACTATATGCTTTCTCCATTAGCTGCAGGTTTTCTTAGTTTTCTTGTTGATGGTCAAGCCTCAATGCTTATAGCTGGTAGCAGAGGATCAGGTAAAACATCGTTGCTAAGTGCACTCATGCTAGAGATACCACAGCGTTTTAGAATCTTAACAATTGAGGATACAGCAGAAATACCGGTGGATAATCTACAAAAAATAGGCTATAAAATTCAGTCGCTTATCACCAAATCCATCTTGTCTGGTTCTGGCTCAAGCGAGATTGATCCTGCTGATGCGCTTAGAACTGCTCTTCGTCTTGGCGAGTCTGTTTTGATTTTGGGAGAGGTGCGAGGTGTTGAAGCAAAGGTTTTATTCGAAGCAATGAGAGTTGGAGCAGCGGGCAACCTCATAATGGGAACGATACACGGGTCTACAACTAGAGATGTCTATGAGAGAGTAGTCTATGATATTGGTGTTCCGTCTACGTCATTTAAGGCGGTAGATGTCGTTGTGATAGCAGCACCAATACGAGCTGAAGGTGGCATTGAGCGAAAAAGAAGAGTAACGCAGATATCGGAGACTACAAAGACAGGTTGGGCAGTGAATCCTGATCCGGACAAGGTATTTCAGGATATAATGATTTATAACACATTAAAAGATGATTTAGCATCAACAAATCTCCTAGATATGGGTCAGTCTCAAATAATAAGAAACGTAGCAAAAAAATGGGGTATAACAGTAGAAAAAGCTATACAAAATATCAGACTCAGAACAGAAATAAAACAAACGATAGTAGAATATAGCAAGAAAAATAAGGAATTGCTAGAGGCACCCTCAGTGAGAGATGCAAATAATGCTTTTTGGATGTTTATTGAAGAAAATAAAAATCGTAATGGAGAGGTAGACTATAAAGAAATACGAAACAAGTGGATAAGATGGTTTGATAATTACGTTGGAAGAATATCAACATGAACATAGAAAAACATTGGTTTGAAAAAGACGCAAAATTTGCAAGAAAATATTTTTCATGGATGCAAAAAAACAATGAAAAAACTCAGAAAAAAATTAATAAATTTTTCACAGCAGAATACATTGAAAATCTTAATATTACAGATTTAAACATTGAGCCTCTAGACATTTTGATTTTTGCAGATGCAGGTGCATTACTGACTTTTATCGGAATTTTAATGTTGGATTTGGTTATATTGTTCTCTTACGCATTTAACCTAGATAAAATTGATCTTCTAACAATATTACTAATGGCAACTGTTACGGTTCTTTTACCTTTTGTAATATTAAATTTAATCGCTAATTATCCTAAGACGTATGCTAGATACGTAAAAATTCATTCACTTGGTGATATACCAGAGATACTAAGTTATCTTGTTATGTACCTAAAATTGGTTCCAAACCTGGAAAATAGTGTTAAATTTGCTGCTTCGGAGTCATCAACATCTCTTGCCGATGATTTACGTAAAATGCTCTGGGATATGGAAATAAGGGTATATCATGGTATAAACGATGCGTTAACAAATTTTGCAAACAGCTGGGGTAAATGGAGCGACCATCTTAAAAGAGCATTACATCTTATTCGCAGTTCTATACATGAGCCTGAAGAGGCACAGCGAGTAATAACACTTAATCGTGCTCTAGATGTTGGTCTTGATGGAACAAGAGACGTGATGAACCATTTTGTTTCAAGGCTGCATCAACCTACAATGATCATTTATTCGATAGGTATTATGATACCTCTCTCTTTTATAGCAATGCTACCCGCCACTGGGCTTGTCGGATTAAAAATTACTATATTCCAAGTTTTCTTTTTGTATGATATCATTCTTCCTCTCGCTGTTTTTATGTATACTAGAAAAATTTTAATTATGCGACCAGCCACCTTTAACCCGCCAGTCATACCAGATGATCATCCTGATTTGATACATATAAACAAACGCAGAAGATTAACGATGTCGCTGATCTGTGGTTTTATAGTATCTATACCAGGTATTTTTTTCATGTCGATGCCCTTATTTTTTCCTGTAGATAACTCTAACGTCGTGTTAAATTTTATAATTGACCATGATGGCTTAAATTCGTATTTTCCAGTTACATTGTTCATAATATGGGGAATTGCTGTTGCAGTAATGATCTATAGTCTTAGCGTTTACCGTCCTTATAAGAAAATTAGAGACGATATCAAACAGATGGAGAAAGAATTTGGTGATGCATTATACATACTAGGCAAAAGAATAAATGAAGAGAAATCACCAGAGGAGAGCTTCATTTATACAGCTAATACGATGGGTGGTGCTAAAATCGCCGAGGTTTTCAATCAAACTGGATATAATCTTATGGCGATGCATACCAACATTAAAGATGCTTTGTTTAGTCCTGATTTTGGGTCTTTGAAGCATATCTATTCCGATCGTATAAATGCTGTTATGCGATTGTTTGTGGAAGGTATTCAGAAAAGCCAGAAGGCTGTTAGCATCTCTATAATTAGAATAGCTGATCATCTCAAGGAATTACAACAAGTTGAAAATAGAATAAAAGACATGTTATACGAGCTTACTTCGACACTTAGATCAACATCTGCAATATTTGCTCCTTTGATAGCGGGTGTTACACTTGCTATCACAAAGCTGATAACAAACGTCATCAGTTCAATGTCAGATAAAATTCCTATGCAAACCTTCTCTTATGAATCATCTTCTGTTTTTTCGGGTATAGGTGAATCATTTGCTATTGATAATATTCGCCCAGAATATTTTGTTTTGGTTGTAGGTATATACATTATCGAGCTGGTTTTTATATTAACAAGATTTACGAATGGTATAGATGATGGTGATGACAAAGCGGCTTTTATGTATAGTCTAGGCAGGGTTATGCCTACTGCTGTAACGGTTCTTACTATCACGATTATTATCGGTCAAATCCTGTTTTCTTCCATTGTAAAAACGATTTAATCAAAGATTACTTTTTAAAAAACTAAAAACTAGATAAAACACCTATTTGTTACTTTATTTCATGGAATTGCTTGATATAATTCTTTTGTTTATTCTGGCTTTTCTGCCACCGATTATATATGCCATCTGGATTAGAGACACTGAGAAGTATAATCGCGAGAAGTTTACGCCGATGTTTTTATGTTTTATATGGGGTGCAACTATAGCGATTGTTGCATCTATTATTTTGGAATTGATTCTAGATGTGTCTATTTATGTTTCTTTTGAAGAGAGTACTCAGATAAGTCTTGTTTTGACTTTATTTATTGCTCCTTTTGTCGAGGAACTTACAAAGCCTCTTGCGCTCAGGCTTAAAACAGTTAAGAATAGTCTCGATGAACTCGAAGATGGTCTTATATTGGGTGCTGTTGCAGGATTAGGTTTCTCTGCTACTGAGAATCTTTTGTATGGTTACAGTTTTTTGTCCGAGGGCGGTTTGTTGGTTTTTTTGATTTTAATGTCTATTAGAAGCGTTGGCGGGTGTTTGCTTCATGCATCTGCTACTGCTCTTACAGGATACGGCTACGGAAAATCGATAATATTAGGTAAATCATTTCTGCGTGTTATGCCATATTTTATTGTAGCGATTTTTGTTCATGCTTTTTATAACTTCCTTGTTTCGTTTAAAACAATTGGATTGGCATCTGGTTTATTTGTTGCTTTGATATTCGTTATTATAACGATACATTTTGTTAGGAAAAAGATAAGGACTCTCGATGCTAATCGTATTTGAACAATTCTTTTTTTTGTATCATTATTTTTGAGTATGTTCTCATTTTGACATTTTGACACATTAGCTTTAAATACAAAGAATGATAGAAAATAACATGCTATTTGATAGCACAAAATATAAAAGAGGTGAAAAATGAAACACCACATAAGTAAGATTGGAGAATATGGCATAAAATGGGAACCGGTTGAGGGATACAGACGAAAAGACGGCAAAAAGGTGCCGCCTCACTATAAAAAAGTAGAGTTCCAGTGGAATAAACATAATTAAACCGGTGGTTCTCTTTTTCTTACTTTTTATATCTTTATAAAACAGTTTAAATTAGATATGTTTTTAAACAAATAACAATTACTAACATTGGGGGAGTCTGGAGAAGTTTAGCGGATGTGTGCATCCCATCCCGAATTCCTTTTTTCCAGGCTTCCCGGTTACATTTTAAAGCTGATAGAATATTACCAATTTTGTAGGCTTATATGAAGAACTATTGTATTGAAAAAAATTGCATAGAATGCTGCATAGAAACAGAAATGCTTTTGTCAAACGATGATGTAGAAAGAATCAGGAAACTTGGATTTGATTCTAAATTCTTTGTTGCTGAAAAAAATGGTTGGTTGTATTTAAAAAATCATGATGGTCGATGTGTTTTTCACGATGGAGTAAAATGTTTAATTTATGATAATAGACCTGAAGGATGCAGGTTATATCCAGTGATATTTGATATGGATAAAAAATGCGCTGTACTAGATAATGATTGCCCGCATAACGACAAGTTCCGGATTTCCAAGATTGCCATAAAACAACTGTTTGATATCATCTCCATATTGAATTACGAGGTAGCTGAACGTAAGAAAAATAGGAAATAGAGCAAAGATTATATTCTAGGACATCTCTTAATATATATTGTTGGGAGGAATAAGATGGGCGCTCAAAAGGATTTAACCTTGCAGGATTTAATGCAAATGTCTCATGATCTTAGATACCTCGTGGAAGATCTTGATATGTTGTCAAAGTTTGTGAATGTCGATGAAATGAAATCAATTTTAGAAAAAAAAATCTAACAGCATCTATAGATCAGCTGCAAGAAACTATTGGGTAATACTTTCTTTAATTAATCAAAGGATTGAGAATAGTGTCATTGTCTTTTTTGATAATTTCTAATAAAATTATCTATGCTTCTGTCATAAGTCTTTTCAATCTCATCTGGGAAAAAACAGGCAGGGACCTCATTTCTGCTCATATGATATCTTAGGCATTCGCAGCAGATGCCTTTTCTGCTACATGGATAGGTACAGTTGCAGATTGTTTTGTTTTCTTTCACATTACATTCTTTCATAAAAATCATTCTATTGTTTGCCGACTAGTTTTTTGAACTCGTTTTCATCTATGATTTTCAGCCCTAGTCTTTTTGCTTTATCATATTTAGAACCAGGTTCCTCCCCAGCAACAACATAATCGATATCTTTACCGACTGATGATGCAACAATGCCGCCCATTTGTTTAACAAGCTCTGAAGCATCGGGTCTAGATAGAGACTGTAAACCACCAGTAAATACGAATTTCTTGTCTTTAAGTGGCATCTCCTCTTTCTTTTTAGCCTCCTTTGTTTGCAGACCAGCATCTTTGAGTTTTTTTATGAGCTGTATGTTCTCTTCTGTAGCAAAAAATGTTGCTATTGATTCGGCTGTTTTTTCACCGAGACCAAATATCTCATTTAATTCCTCGGCACTAGCCTTCGCAAGATCATCAATAGAATCGTATCTGGATGCAAGTATCTGTGCAGCGTATTTACCCACATGCCTAATCCCAAGGGCATATATCAATCTGGATAAACTCCGATGTTTACTCTGCTCTATAGAATCTAACACGTTCTGCGCGGATTTATCCTTGAAACCCTCTAATGCAAGTATATCCTCTTTTTTAAGACGATACAAATCAGCTATATTATCAATAAGTTCTTTTTCGAGTAACTTGTCAATGGTTGATTCGCCAAGATGCTCTATGTCCATGGCATCACGTGAGGCATAGTATTTCACACGCCATTTCAGACGAGCAGAACAAAGACGATTTGGGCATCTGATAGCAACCTCATCCTCACTATGGATAACGTTAGTACCACATACAGGACATTTTTTTGGTATGATCTTTCTTTTTTCTTTGCCAGATCTTTTTTCCTTAATGCTTTCTACAACCTGTGGTATAACATCGCCGCTGCGCTCAACTAGAACCGTATCGCCGACTCTGATGTCCTTCCTTTTAATTTCATCAAAATTATGTAAAGTGGCTCTCGAGACAGTGACTCCACCAACTTGAACAGGCTCTAAAATAGCCACGGGTGTAAGGGTACCGGTTCTACCAACCTGAACAACGATATCGTTCAACTTGGTTGTAGCTTGTTTGGCAGTGAATTTGAAAGCCATCATCCATCTGGGGTGTTTGATTGTTGAACCTAATTCTTTCTGTTTTGCAATCGAGTTCACCTTGATTACAACACCGTCAATCTCGTAGTCAAGTATTTCTCTCTCCTGCTCAAGTTTTTTACAGTATTCAATCGACTCTTCGATGTCCTTTACTTTCTTTATCAATGGATTTATACGGAACCCTGCTTCTTGCAATATCTCAAGTGCTTTTTCATGAGTTTGGAATTCTTTATCAGAGTAGGAAATGTAATACAAGAAAGCATCAAGAGGTCGCGTCGCAACAATGCGAGGATCAAGCTGTCTAATGGAGCCTGCTGCGGCATTCCTAGGATTTGCAAAAACCTGTTCTCCTTTTCTCTCTAGTTCTTTATTGAACTTTTTGAAGGCAGATGCTGGGAAATACACTTCGCCACGAACCTCAACGTTTTTGAGAAAAGATCCCTGCAACCTGAGAGGGATGCTATGGATAGTTTTCAGATTCGTAGTGACATCATCTCCTTTTACTCCATCGCCACGGGTTGCTCCTCTAACCAACACGCCGTTTTCGTAGAGTAGTGCAACACCTAAACCGTCAATTTTTGGTTCACAAACGTACTCTACATTGCCAACGTTCTTTTTGACACGTTCATCAAAATCGTGGAGTTCGTCATAGGTATATGCATTGTCAATGGAGAGCATCGCCACTTTATGTTCAACGGTTTTAAAACCTTCAATTGGTTCTCCGCCCACGCGCTGAGTTGGAGAATCAGGAGTTATCAGATCAGGAAATTGTTTTTCCAATGCTTCTAACTTCTTTAAAAGCATGTCATACTCATAATCAGAAACAACTGGTTTATTCTCAACATAATACTTGTAGTTATGATAATTAATCTGCTCTCGGAGTTTTTCGATTTCTTTTTTAGCCTCACCTTTGTTCATGACTTTTAATCACCTCCAAGAACCTTTTCTATCTCTTTAAGAGAATATGTATTGAGAATATCTTTTTTTTCCAACCAGCCTCTACGCGCTGTAGCAACCCCCAAACGCATAAAATTCAGATGAGTAAAACTATGCGAATCCGTACCTAAAAGAAATCTCAAACCCTTCTCTTTTGCGAACTTCACATGGAGATCATCCAGATCAAGACGATCGGGAAAAGAATTGATTTCCAAAAATGTCCCGGTTTCCTTAGCTGTCTCAATTATCCTCTCAATGTCCACTTCATATGGGTCGCGTCTACCGATAAGGCGCCCTGTTGGATGCGCAAGGAAATCTGCATGCTCATTCTCCATTCCTTTAATTATTCTGCGCGTCATATCGTTTTTGTTCATCTTGAAACCAGTGTGAATACCTATGTAAACAAAATCAAACTTTTTTAGAATCTTGTTGCTGTAATCCAGTTTTCCATCTGATTTAATATCACATTCTGTACCACAGAGAATCCTAAAGTTTGAGAATTTTTTATTAATTTTTTTGATTTCATTAATCTTTTTGTCGATTTTTTCCTCAGGGATGCCGTTAGCGATTTTCAATGACTGAGAATGATCAGTGATTCCAACAAAATCGTAACCCATCTTTTTTGCATAGCTCGCCATTGTTTCTATTGAATCGTTGCCGTCACTCCAAATAGAGTGAACATGGAAATCCCCTGTTATATCTTTGTATCCAAGCAGTTTCGGCAGTTTTTTGTTTTTTGCCGCCTCAATTTCACCACGGTTCTCCCGCATTTCTGGTTCGATATAATCCAAACCCAGTTTTTTGTATATCTCTTTTTCATCTTTGCCTAAAATATATTTCTCGGTTTCTTTGTCAAAAAGACCGTACTCGTTCAGCTTATAGCCCTTTTTTATTGCAAGACTACGCATCGCCACGTTATGCTCCTTTGAGCCTGTAAAATACTGTAATGCGGCACCATAACTTTCTTTGCTCACAACACGAATATCAACCTGAATATTATCATTTAAAAGCACGCTGGATTTCGTCGGACCCTTCATGAGCACATTTTGAACATCTCTGTATTTCACAAAATAATCCATAACATCATCGGGATATTTTGATGAAGCAAGGATATCCAAATCCCCGATGGTCTCCTTCATCCTGCGTAAACTACCAGCTAGACTAACACAATCTACTTTCTTACATTTCTTTAAATAGGCCAAATAACTGTTTCCATCATCATAAGCAACATTCAGTAGCACTCGTCCGCTAGTTTTTTCCAGTAGCTGTATACCACGTAGAATATTTCTTTCAGTTATCTCACCAAAACCATCCAGATCACGTAACTTACCGTCCAAACAAGCCTTTCTAAGTTTCTCGATATCTGTAATGCCAAGTTTATTATACAAAGCAGAAACTTTTTTGGGACCAAGACCAGGGATATCCAGCAAAGCCAAAAGTCCTTCTGGCATCTCTTTTTTAAGTTTCTCAAAATAATCCAGTTTACCAGTCTCGACTATCTCCTTTATTTTTTTAGCGAGAGCCTCCCCGACACCAGGGATAGACTGAAGTCTATCCTCTTTTGTAATAGCCTCGATATCCTCATCTAATACTTCTATGTTCTGCGCAGCCGTCCTATAGGCTCTTGTTTTAAAAAAAATTTCACCTTTAAGATCCAACAGATCCGCAATCTTGTACAGTATGTCAGCAACCAACTGATTTTTCATAAAACCCAAACTCAATCTTCTTTTTCAAGATAAATTATAATCTTTACTTCATCACCATCTTTTAAATCCAGTTTCTCCCTAAGATAATAAGGTGATATAAACTCCAAAATATTGGAGTAGTGACTACGCACCGGTAAAACAATCGCACCCTTAACACCATTTATCTCAGCGTTAAAACATCTGACGCCACCAAAAGTACGATTCTTGTCCCTAAACTCATCTACAGCTATCGCATCGTAATCTTTCAACAACCTAAGTTTATTCCGCTCAATGTAATTGATTTCAACATTCAACGTACCAGGACAAGGAATAAAACCCAATTTATCCTTAAACTGATTCATGTAGCCATTCTGCTCGGTATAATACCTACCTTCACCAATACCAGATACGATTCTGCCGGTAAAATGGATCTCATCTGTTAAATCAAAAATCTGCTGATAGCCGAGATACTCTTCTTGTAAAACATCCACGCCAGTGTTAGTAATCTGAATAAGTTGCTTCTTTATACCGAGTTCCCTAGTTATTAAATCCTCGTGATCCAATTCAAGGAGATATCTGGAAGCTGTCTGCTGACTCGTTTTAAGCTGCTTGGCAAGCTCAAGAGAAGAAACCTCAATCTTATTTTTTGTGGCACCAAGCAAAGCAAGTTCTTTTAGTGTTTCCAAAAGATAAGATTTCATATTGTATTCCCTCTGCTATCATCCTCTGATATTCTCAGCTAATTTTTCTCCTTCTTCAGTAAAAATATACCTGTTATCTTTTTTTAATAAAATCCCATTCTTTACAAAATCATCGATGATTTTGTCAACTACAGGCAGTACAATGCGATGTTTTTTTGCTATACGTTTGGTATCAGATTCTCCAGATGCAAGCTCATCGAAGATTGCCCTGCGGTATTTGTTTGAAAGGATGTATCCTTCTTCCATATGGGTATTACACCAACATCTTAATTTAGAGGTATCACATAAAGCTTTTCAATTGTTATGCTTAAAAACATTCCAAGGGTATTTGATTCAAGCGAGATGCTAGATATCTACTTCAGAAGAGCTAGCAAGATACAGATACACGATAGAAATGCGTTGTACAAGAAAAAAAAGACCATAATCGCTAGAACAGATTCATTTGCAACAAATATTATTTCTAACCTAGAAAAATACGTAAAAGAGTTTCCCTCAATTGAAAATCTACCTATGTTTTATCAGGATATTATAGCTATAAAGATTGATACTAACAAATTAAAAAAATCTCTTGGTGCTGTCGATTGGGCTAGAAAAACCTGCAACACAATCTACCTGAAACAAGTTAAATCTCTCAGAAAATCTTTAGATCTTGATTTTTTGTTAGAGAAACAAAAAGAGATTTATGGTAGAATATCATCTGTTATAAAACAGATCAGTAAAGATCTGGATATGCTTTCTGAAGCGCAGACGATAATGAGTAAATTTCCAGAGATACATGACATACCAACAGTTGTTATAGCAGGTTATCCTAATGTAGGTAAATCCTCTCTACTGAGACGTCTTTCTTCTGCTAAACCAGAGGTTGCTCAGTATCCTTTTACGACGAAGGAGATATATGTTGGTCATATCGAAAAAACGGAGAGATATATAACAAAAAGATATCAGGTTATTGATACACCTGGTCTTTTGGATAGGCCACTTTCTGAAAGAAATGATATAGAGAAGCAGGCTATTTCAGCTTTATCTAATCTTGCTGATCTTATCGTATTTATTTTAGATGTATCTGAAACATGCGGATATTCTTTGGATGATCAGAAAAGTTTGTTATCCAAAGTTAAAAAAATGTTTAAGGACGCATCTATAATCATAGTTGAAAACAAGGCAGATATAAAAAAAACTGATTCAAGTAATCTTTCTATATCCTGCGAAACTGGTGAAGGAATAGACCGTCTTTTGGAAGAAATTTTCTGTGTTTTAGATAAAAAATAAAGAAAAGGAGATGAGTTAATTTTTCTTCTTTTTCATT
>Ga0172362_10001263_pt1 | contig 21595 bp, 16 predicted proteins | sample LakKivs1_kivu2a2_FD_114534 | JGI IMG/M metagenome (GOLD analysis project Ga0172362, IMG submission 114534) | Sediment microbial communities from Lake Kivu, Rwanda - Sediment s1_kivu2a2 | ecosystem: Environmental > Aquatic > Freshwater > Lake > Sediment | place: Rwanda: Western Province, Lake... | reverse complement strand
TATCTTTCCGTTCGTTTTTTCTTTAACCCAGTCGTTTATCGTTTTACTTGAAGCAGCCGGATTGCCGAAATCAAGATTTCTTAACTCTCCTCCGTAATAATTCCTGACGGCCGCGAGATAATCGCCGAGGAACGGATAGTCTTTTTTCGCCCAAAAGGCGTTCGCGTTGCGGAGCTCGTAATCTTCGCTTCCCGCGTTCAAGCTTTCGTTCAAAGCCGCGTATTCGCTCCGGACAACGCCCATATCCGCCGGCAGATGGAATGTGTACTTTAGCTCCTCGGCGGTTTGCCCTCTGGCTCCGTCATAGACCATGGCAAAAGCGCTGACCATGGAAAAAGGAGAAAAGAATATGTTTCCGTCTTCGCCCTTGATTTCATCGTAAAAATCAAAAGCGAATAAATTGTTGGCTTCCGCTATGCTGCCCGAACTGTATTCTGTAAGCCTCTCTCTGCTTACCGGTGATGAGCCGTTGTAATAAAAGAACAGCGCCCCGGCCATCAAAATAACCAACCCTCCCGCTAATCCGATTATTTTCCAATTCAATTTTTTAGTCATTGGTATTGGATTAATCTTACCAAAATAATAAAAAGAGCCCTACTGGCTCTTCTATGGTGGGCGATACAGGACTCGAACCTGTGGCCTTCACAATGTCAATGTGACGCTCTAACCACCTGAGCTAACCGCCCCCGTGAGTACCATAATAAGGCGTCCTCTGGTCTTTTTCAACTACGGATGAGTCCGGGAAAATCTTCTCACCATCGCTTTTCCGGCTTCCACGAAAGCCACATTGAATAACGCGAATGCCACTACTCCCACAAGCCAGATTGGCGGCAGCGGCACTGTTTTAACAAAAGATCCGATAAACGGAACGTATATGGCGGCCATGGTGAGAATCACTCCCACAACGAATCCGCCGACAAGGAACTTATTGCTGAAGATATCATATTTGAACACGCTCTTCTTGAAATTTTTTATGGGAAAAACGAGGAATAAGGTGTACATCGCGAACGCCGCAAATATGAAAGTCCGGACGAGATTCTCGTCGTGTCCGGCTCTTAAAAGCAGATAATAAATGGCGAAGAGAAGCGTGCTGGACACAACTCCTATCACAAGTATCAGGAACCGCACGTACCGGTCGGAAAATATTCCTTCTCTTCTTCTTTTTTCCGAAGAAATATAGTCGCCGTTATCTTCAAAAGCGAAAGCGACCGCCGGGAAGCTGTCGGAAAAAATATTCACGTAAAGTATCTGCAGGGCGTTTATCGGTATCGGCACGCCGAAAGCTATCGCTCCGCCGATGAGCATCAGCTCGTCAAGCGAATCGGACAAAAGATACACGACCACTTTCTTTATGTTGTCTATTATTCTTCTGCCGCCCGCTATCGCTTCCACTATCGTTTCAAAATTGTCGTCCAGTATCACGAGGTCCGCCGCTCCCTGCGCCACATCCGTTCCGGAACCAACCGCCACTCCGATGTCGGCTTCTTTCAGAGCTGGAGCGTCATTCACTCCGTCTCCGGTCATCGCGACAAGCTCCCCCATCCGGCGGAACGCCGCCGCTATTCTCGTTTTATCTTCGGGCGTAACGCGGGCAAAGACAACCGCCCGCTTGGCTGCGTATTCCAGCTCGCTCTCGTCCATCTTCACAAGGTCGTTATGGGTGAAAACGTTTTGCTTCTCCGGAATCAGGCCAACCTCTCTCGCGACCGCCACCGCCGTTCCGATATGGTCGCCCGTTACTATCACCGTCCGCACTCCGGATTTTCCGATGCGCGCTATCGCCTCTTTCACTCCGGGACGCACCGGATCGGAAAAAGCCAAAAGACCCATGAATTTGCCGTCTAAAGCGGCGGCAAGCATCCTATATCCGGAATAAGCCAGCTCTTCCGTCTGAAGCAGTATTTTATTCTTCTCCGTTATCCCGAGACTGGAAAATTCCAGCACCGCTTCCGGCGCCCCCAAAACAGCCTCTTTTCTTTTCCCTTCCGATTCAAATTCCACTTTTGAAAATTTCACAGCCGAATTGAAAGGATCTTTTGCCAGAATCTTCACACCCGAAAGGACCTCTTTGGGATTTATTCCGCGTTCTCCCGCCGCCCGCAAGATGGCGGCTTCAAGCGGTTTTCCGACAATCACCCACTTATCCGGAGACTCGTCCGAATTTTCCGCTATCGCGTCAATATTCAAGATAACCTGGGTGATAAGCGCCTTCTCCGGTTCGTCGGATATCACCTTTGATAGCTTCATCCTCGCCTCGGTGAGCGTTCCCGTCTTGTCGGTTAGGATCACGCTCACGCTTCCGAGCGCCTCCGCTGCCAGCAGTTTTTTGATCACTCCTTTCCGTCTCGCGAGTTTTTCCACGCCTATCGCCAAAATCACGGTAAGCGCTATGGGTAATCCCTCCGGAACGGCGGAAACTGCCATGGCAACGCCTATCAAAAACATATCAAAGACTTCGTATCCCCTGAAAAGTCCGGCAACAACGACCGCCGCTATCATTATGATTAAGACAACCGCCGCAACGGCGGAGAATCTCCCTATTTCCCGCTGGAGAGGTGTTTGGTCTATCCGCTTCGCCGCCACCGCCTCGGCGATTCTCCCTATCTCCGTCGCCTTTCCGGTTCTCGCGACAACCGCCGTCGCTGTTCCTTCGGAAACGAATGTTCCGGCAAAAAGCATTGAGGTCTGATCGGATACAGGGAGTCCTTCTTTCGTCGCTCTGCCGGATTTATCAGTGACCGGAAGCGATTCGCCGGTCAGGATTGACTCATCAACGGCAAGCGCGTTTGTCTCCAAAATTCTTAAATCAGCCGGAACGTGCGTTCCGGCGAAGATTTTAACGATGTCTCCCGGAACCAGCTTCTCCGCCTCCACTTCCCTTTCGGCTCCGTCCCTTATTACCCTCGTCCGGTATCTTATGTAAGAACGGAGATTCTGAAGCGCCGTCTCCGCCTTGTTCTCCTGATAAAATCCCATCGCCACGTTCACCGCCATGGCGGCGAAAATAAACAGGCTATCCTGTACGTCTCCCATCGCAAGCGTTATCGCCCCGGTGACGGCAAGGATCATTATGAAAATGTTTTTAAACTGGCTCGCTAAAAGCTGAAGCTTCGTAAGCTTCATTCCGGACGGAAAACTGTTTTCTCCGTATCTCGTTATTCTGATTTTCGCGTCTTCGGAGCTTAATCCTCTTTCCGAAGTATTGAACAACCGCAATACATCCTCCGCCGGAACAGAGCTGAATTCGGCTGTCCGGTAATCATCCATAAAATAATTATAAAATAAAAACCCTGCCGGCGCCCGGTTGATTTTATCGGTTCAGGGAATTAATATGTGTCCTACGGGCGTATAGTTCAGTGGTAGAACGCTGTCCTGATAAGACAGAGGTCCTTGGTCCGATTCCAAGTGCGCCCACCGGAGTTTTATAACCCCAGCGCGTCGTAAGTTTCAAAATTGAATTTTATCGGCGCCGCAATGGCCGGATTGTCCCCGGCGGAAAGGAATCTGTTCAGATTTCGGCTCAAAACGCCGGTCAAAATCACCGCCGTGATTATGGTGGCAGCCGCGAGAACGAATCCCAGCGCGATTATTATGCTCTCTCTTTTTATCTTCTTCTTCGCCATTGTGGTTATTCGCTGAAAAAAACTTCTCCGGAAAGTATCGCCTGATAAGCGGTTGTGTTTATTCCCTGGGATAAAAATTCCAGGCTTTTCACGCGGGTAAAATACCGGCTTGATTCAAACGCGTCCAAAAACGAAAGAACAGAGGCATATTCTCCCGAAACGTTGATCACAAACTCAACCTTGCTTGGCGCCGCGGGCGACTCCGACGGCAGCTCGTTTCCAAAAGTGAAACTTGGCGTCAGACCTTTTTCCCTGGCAATCCGGTTCATTTCTTCCGAAAAAACGAAAAGAGATTCCCTGTTTGGCAGAGCGTTCCGCAGCTGATTCACTATTACTCCCGCTTCCGCCGCGTCCTGGCGAAGCGCGCTCAAGCTGCTTATTGCCTGCGTTTTCGCCGCCGCGGCGTTGACTGCCTGCTCTATTGACTCACCGACCGCCTTTAAGTCACCGAAAATAAACATCAGCAAGCCGGCGACAAGAACCACCATGCCGATGTTTATTCCAAGCTGTATGGCGAATTTTTTCTTGAACTCACTCATCGCGCCTATTCTAAACTCTCGCTCTTTGATCGGATATGCCTTTATAATAACACGAATGGAAACGATTCCCGGCATATTGGCGGAAATTCCGGCGCGTCCGGAAAAGCTTTGGACGAAAGGAAAAATCCTTGAGAACGGGTTTGAGGGAATCGCCGTTGTTGGCACAAGAAAAGCGAGCGCCGAAGGGATCGCCATCGCCGAGGAATTCGCCGGAGTCTTTGCTTCCGCCGGTCTTCCGGTCATAAGCGGCCTCGCTCTCGGTATTGATTCCGCCGCCCACCGCGGATGCCTCTCCGTCCGGGGACGCACCGTGGCGGTGTTGGCCGGCGGAATCAAAAAGATTTATCCCTCCGCTAATGTTTCTCTTGCCGAAAAAATAATAAGCTCCGGCGGTTCCGTGATTTCCGAGTTTGAGGATGAACCGTCTTATCCGGATTTGTTTTTGAGAAGAAACCGGATAATCAGCGGACTTTCCCGCGCGGTGGTCGTGATAGAAGCGCCGCTCAAATCCGGCGCCGTTTCAACCGCCGCTTGGGCGGCGGAACAGGGACGGGAAGTCTTCGTGGTTCCGGGGCCCGTAACCCACCCCAACTACAAAGGCTCGCACAAGCTTCTGCGGGACGGCGCCCGCCTGGTCGCCTCCCCCGAGGACGTCCTTTCCGACCTTGGGATTGAAAAACCGGAAAAAAGAACCTATGAAACAGCGGATATTTCCGAAGACGCCGCTATAATAATGAAGTTGCTTAAAAGCTCCCAAAAAGCGGTTCCGATTGACAAAATCGTCTCCATGACTAGACTGGAACCGCAAAAGGTGCTGTCGGCCCTCACGGAACTCCATATTATAAATGAAGTAATTGAGACTCCGTCCGGGTACTCGCTCGCCTTTAAAAGCTGATTATGCCCGCGAAAACCGCCAAAAAAACCTCTTCGCCGAAGACCCGCTCCAAAAGCTCCATAAGCCGGCGGATTGCCGGCGGAACCCGTCTCGCTTCCGGTTTGCCGGGGTGGACCCTGGTCATAGTGGAGTCACCCACCAAGGCCCGCACCATCGGCGGGTTTTTGGGTAAAGATTATAAGGTTGAGTCCTCTTACGGGCACGTGAGGGACCTCCCGAAATCAAAGCTCGGCATAGACGTTGAAGAAGGCACCTTTAATCCTCAGTATGTCATTCCTACCAAAAACAGAAAAAGGGTCAACGAGCTGAAGAAAGATGCGGCAGCGGCGGAGAAGATCATCCTCGCGACAGATGAAGACCGTGAAGGAGAAGCTATCGCCTGGCACCTCGCGGAAGCGCTGGATCTCGGAGGCAAAAAATACGAACGCATCGCTTTCCACGAAATCACTCCCGAGGCCATTCGGGAGGCCCTCTCCCATCCGAGAGAAATAACCCTTGATTTGGTTGACGCCCAGCAGGCAAGAAGAGTCCTTGACCGTCTTGTCGGATACAAGCTTTCCTCATTCCTTTGGAAAAAGATTATGGGACGCCTGTCGGCGGGAAGAGTTCAGTCCGTCGCCGTTCGCCTTGTCGTTGAACGGGAGGAAGAAATAAGAAAATTCGTTCCCGAAACCTATTACACTATTAAAGCCGTCTTCAAAGCCGAGTCCGGCGAATTTGAAGCATCTCTTTTGAAAATAAACGGCAAATCAATTCCCAAACCGGGAATCGCCGATGAGGCGCTCGCGGACAGACTCGTTTCCGAAATAAAAAATTCGCCGGCCTCCGTCTCATCCGTTGAAGAGCGTAAAGTTTCCCGCTCTCCCAACCCTCCGTTCACCACAAGCACCCTCCAACAAGAAGCTTCAAGAAGACTTGGCTGGAGCGCCAAGTCCACGATGATGGTTGCCCAGCACCTTTACGAAGAAGGACACATCACCTATATGAGGACCGACTCCCTGAATCTTTCCGCCTCTTCCACCGCGGCGGCGAAAGACTGGCTCTCAGACAATCTCGGCGCGAATTATTCCGGTTCCGCCCCGCGGTTTTTCAAGACAAAATCCAAATCCGCTCAGGAAGCGCACGAAGCCATAAGGCCTACCGATCCGAGGCTGCTCTCGGAGCGTCTCGGTGAAGACGACCGCTCCAAAAAACTTTACGACCTCATCTGGCGCCGGTTTATGGCGTCCCAGATGCCCGATGCCGTTTTCTCGGCAAAGCGCGCGCTCATATCTTCCGGCAGCAACACCCTTTCCGCCTCCGGCAGTTCCGTTGAGTTTGATGGCTATCTGAAAATATGGCCGTCAAAGTTTGAGGAAAAATCTTTGCCGGATCTAAAAGACGGGGAAAAACTCACCGTCACAAGCGCGGGAAAAGACAGGCACGAAACCGAACCTCCGGCAAGATACAACGAAGCAAGCCTCATCAAAACTTTGGAAGAATTCGGCATCGGCCGCCCCTCCACCTACGCTCCGATAATTTCTGTCATTCAGGCAAGGCAGTATGTTGAAAAAAACGAACAGAAAAGGTTCGTTCCGACCGATGTCGGAGAAAAAGTGAATAAGCTTCTCGTGGAACATTTCCCCGAAATAGTGGATATCGGCTTCACCGCCGAGATGGAGGATAAACTTGACGAGGTAGCGGACGGAAAAGCCGACTGGAAAAAAATCATATCTGAATTCTACGGTCCGTTTGCCAAGAATCTGGAAAAGAAATACGAGGAAGTTGAAAAGGAAAATATGGACGAAGCAACCGATGAAGTTTGCGAAAAATGCGGTCGACCGATGGTCATCAAAAGAGGCCGGTTCGGAAAATTTCTCGCCTGCTCCGGTTACCCGGAATGCAAGAACACGAAGAAGATCGCCCCTACCGCTTTAAAGACCGAATCCGGCGAAGAAATGCCTTGCCCGAAATGCGGAGAAGGAAAAGTGATCCCCAAAAAAACAAGAAAAGGCAGATGGTTCTACGGCTGCAGCCGTTATCCCGATTGCGACTTCGCGAGCTGGACCAAACCGCAAAGTTCGTCTGAAGCCGGAAACGGCGACGCATCGGCTTCATAAGTAAACCGGTTAAAACCGCCTCAGTCAGCCGGCTGACAGGCGGTTTTTGGTATAATTAATCCATTACAGGAAAACCAATAATATGAATACCAAAAAAATAGCCATAATCGTAGGCGTAGTGATCGCGCTGTTGCTTGCCGGATACGTCATTTATTCCGCAGTGACCAAGCAGCCGGGAAGTGAAAATCAGGGAGAACAGAACGCGGAAATAGACACGCAGATTGACCTTGAATCGGTTGATCTCACTACCGTCAATATTCCGGTCCAGCCGGATGCCGATGTCCGCATTTTCATACACGGAGATTTCGGTCCTATGCTTGTCAACAAGTCGGGAATGACTCTTTATTTTAACAGCGAAGACGGGAACATGGAGAGTAATTGTTCCGGCGAATGCGCCGCTGAATATGTTCCCTTTTCTTCCGAAGGTTTGACTATCGGCTCATACATAAGTAAGACCGCTCTCGCCGTTTTTACGAGAAGCGACGGTTCACCCCAGGCTTCCTTTAACGGCAAGCCCCTTTATACCTTTTCCGGAGACGTGTCCGCCGGAGACGTGAACGGTGTGACCGAGGACGGCATTTGGTTTATAGCCCGTCCCCAGCAGCAATAAATAGACAAATCTGGCTTCCGTGGCTATATTTTCGCTATGGGAGTCAAAGAGATAGCGGAGGCAAATCCCGAGAGCCTTATAGGCAAGGCTTATTTCTTCGCCGAGAGAGCTCATAGAGGCCAGCGGAGAGCTTCCGGCGAGCCGTATTTTGAACATACGAGAAAGACTGCGGATATTTTGCTCTCATGGAAACTTGATGATGAAACTGTCGCCGCCGGACTGCTGCACGACGTGGCGGAAGACTCCGCCGACATGTATGGCGAACTCCAAACCACTTTTGGCGAAACGATTTCTTTTCTCGTTGAGGGCGTCACCAAACTCGGTAAAATAAAATACCGCGGAGCCGAACGCCAGAAAGAAAGCATAAAAAAACTGATTCTCGCTTCAAGCGAAGACATCCGCGTTCTTTTGATAAAGCTCGCCGACCGGTATCACAATATGCAGACGCTCAAGTTTCTGCCAGCCGAGAAACAGAACCGCATCGCCCTTGAAACATATGAGATCTATGCTCCTCTCGCCTACCGCCTCGGTATGCAGAGAGTAAGCGGAGAACTTGAAGATCTCGCTTTTCCTTACACGAATCCCGATGCTTACGACTGGCTCCACAAAAACGTCCGCGTCAAATACGAAGACCGCGAAAAGTATCTCGCCCGCATCAAGCCGATGGTAATCAAAGCTCTCGCGGATGCCGGTATCAAACCGCTCAAGGTGGATTTCCGCGCCAAAAGATATTCCAGCCTTTATAAAAAGCTTCTCCGCTATGACATGGACATAGGGAAGATCTATGACCTTGTCGCCTTCCGTATCATCGTAGAATCCGTCTCCGACTGCTATGCCGCGCTCGGCATTATCCATAAACTATGGCCTCCGCTCCCCGGCAGGATAAAGGACTACATCGCCGTGCCTAAACCGAACGGATACAAGAGTCTTCACACGGTAGTCATCGCCGTCGGAAACAAAATAGTGGAATTTCAGATAAGGACGCTTGAAATGCACGAGGAGGCGGAAAACGGAATCGCCGCCCATTGGGCGTACGAGGAGAAAAAAGGAACGAAAACTTATGCCGAAAGAAGAGCTTCCATGGCAAAAACCGCCGACATTGAGTGGGTTAAAAAACTCCGCGCGTGGCAGGAAGAAAGCGATGGCTCGTCCGACGATTTCATGGAATCAATGAAGATTGATTTCTTCAAAGACCGGATTTTCGCCCTGACGCCGAAAGGAGAAGTCGTTGACCTCCCTGCCGGATCCACTCCGGTGGATTTCGCTTACCGAATCCACTCGGCAATCGGAAATCAATGCGTGGCAGCCAAGGTGAACGGGGAAATAGCTCCCCTCCGCCGGGAACTGCGGTCAAGCGACATCGTGGAAATAATCACCCAAAAAGGAAAGAAGCCGTCATCGTCCTGGCTTGAATTTGTCCGCACCTCCGAAGCGAAAAGCCACATCAGAAAAGCCCTGAATAATAAAACCGGAATGGCGTTCGCTTCCGCTCCGCGCAAAACGGAATTCCGCATAACGGCGGAAAACCAGTTGGGACTTCTCAAAGACGTCTCAATCATTATTTCCCGTTCGCACGTTAACATCGCGAGCGTGAGTTATTCCGGAGAAAACCGCGAAAAATACCACACCATCAAGGTGCTCTGCGACACCGACGATCCGGGTAGAATCCAGAAACTAATGCTCAAACTTAAGAGCCTGAAAGCCGTTAAGGAAATTGAATACCGGTTCGTTTAAAAATCTTCTCCGGAAAGCCTGCCTATAAGCGCCGAAAGCTCCTCGGGCGAATAATAGTTTATTGTTATCTTTCCCCTGCCTCCGTTATCGTCTATCTGAGCCTTCGTTCCCAAAAATTCTTCAAGCCTTGATTGCAGCGATATGAGTTCCGGATTCAGATAATTTCCCGATGGTCCGGTCTTTTCTCTTTTTATGGTTGCCTTAAGCTCCCTGACCGACGGCCTTGAATGCAGTATGGATTGGAACATGTCCTTCTGTCGCGCAATGTCGTCTATCTGGAGCAGCAGTCTCGCGTGGCTTTCATTTATCCTGCCGTCCTCAAGCGCCTGCTGTATTTCCGAGGGAAGATTCAAGAGCCTTAGGGTGTTTGCTATCGTTTCCCGGCTCTTGCCCATCCTTATGGCGATTTCCCGCTGGGTAAGCCCGAACTCGTCCTGGAGCCTCGCGTAACTCCGCGCGGCTTCAAGCGGATTGAGATTCTCTCTTTGGATATTCTCTATTATCGCGAGCTCAAGGCGCTCGCGGTCCATTCCTACGCGCTTTACGACGGCCGGCACGGTCCGCAGGCCGACCTTCTTCGCCGCCATAAGCCTTCTTTCTCCGGCGATAAGCTGATAAGTCACCTCCGTTCCGCTTTCGGTCTCCTTTAAAACCTTCGTGACGACAAGCGGCTGAATTATGCCGAATTCTCTTATGGAATTCGCGAGGTCGTTCAACGCATCTTCATCAAAATGCCTTCTCGGCTGATGAGGATTGGGAAATATTCTTTCAACTTCAATCTGAAAAACTGAAGCGTTCCCTTTGGAGTAATCCTCTTCCTCCGCCCCGTAATTTTGTTGCGCGGGAGGATACGGCGCTACTGCCGGTTTGGGCTCGCTCTCCTGCATCGCGGTCGGATAATAATTCGGTGCCGGCGGAACGGAAGGCGCGATCCTCGGCGCGTTCGCCTCGGGCGGATGCTGTCTGTATTCGTGAAATTGCTCAGCGGCCGGCCGCGGCGCGGCGGGAGCGGACTGCGTAAGCGAATCCGCCTCAGTGCCGGACGGACCTGTTTCGGCATAAGGGCCTGCCTCGGCGATAGACGGACTAGTCTCGGCGTAAGACTGACGATATCCTCCGGGATAGGTGTGGTCCGAAGCCGGCGCCGGTTGATACGCCGTATGGCTTGCCGGAGCGGACTGAGTGTGAGCCGAACCCGTCTCGACAAATCCGCCGGTCGGCGAATGAGACGGATGATATGACGGTTCTTGATATTGATAAGATGCCGGCTGCTGCGGCAAAGACGCGCTCGCTCCGCCTGCGTTAGCGAACGGAGTGGGGCTCGCCTCGGCAGAGCCTTGGCGAGACGGTTCCTCCGGCTTTCTATATCCTCCCGCCGGTATTAAAGATTCCAATCCTCGTCCCAACATAGATCTTGTGTCTTAATTATGAAACAAAACCGCCTTCTCCTCCAAATGATTTTTCCTGCCTTAGAATCTCGTCGGCGAGAGAGCGGTATGCCCCCGCTCCGGCGGAATCCGGCGCGTAGAGGGAAACCGGCTGATTAAAGCTCGGCGCTTCCGCTAAATGCACGGAGCGTGGCACTTCCGTCTCAAAAACAGGATAAGGGAAATTAGCCCTCAGATTCTTCGCCACTTCCTGCGAGAGCTGTTCCCACCGGTCAAACATGGTTATCACCGCTCCCGACACCTTTATGTCGTGCCCCATGTTCGCCTTTATCATTTCTATCGTTTCCAAAAGCTGGCTCAGCCCCTCCAGGCTGTAATATTCCGCCTGCACCGGAATTATCACCTCCTCCGAAGCCAACAAGCCGTTTATGGTGAGAATGCTTAGGGACGGAGGCAAATCTATTATCACGTAATCATAGAGGCCTCTGATTTTGTCTATAAACTTTTTAAGATAAAATTCCCTCTCCTCAACGCTCACGAGTTCCACCGTCGCTCCGGACAGATGAGGTCCCGAAGGAATGTATGAATAATTGGGAACCTGGGAAATCTTTATTATTTCCGCCGGCTCGGCGTAACCCAATATCCCGTGATAAATATTCTTGTCATTATCCCCAACGTGGCCGACGGCGGAAGAGGCGTTCGCCTGCGGATCAAAATCAACAAGCAAAGTTCTTCTTCCGGTTGCGGCAATGTATGCCCCCAAATTAACCGCGGTGGTTGTCTTTCCTACTCCTCCCTTCTGGTTGCAAACGGCCAAAATCCGCGTCATTGATAAGCTAATCATACACGCGAGCCATTCCTTTCTCAACGTGGCTTCCTCATTGAAAAACGACATTTCGTAAGCTATTCTTACCTCTGCCAGCCGCCGTGGCGGAATGGTAGACGCGCACGACTCAAAATCGTGTGGGGCAACCCGTATCGGTTCAAGTCCGATTGGCGGCACAAAAAAAGAAGCCTTACGGCTTCTTTTTTTATTTAGTTTTAAACGCTTAGAGATAAGGGTCAATCGCCGCTTTAACATCTTCTATCGGATAAGCGCCGTCCACCATTCCGACGGGAGTTCCGTCCGCGAAGACCACGCTGTAAGGAGTTCCCTGAAGTCCGGCTTCTATTCCGTTGTTATAATCGCCGTCTATTTTATCGGCGAATTTGTTGGAGCTGTAGCATTCGTCAAACGCCGATCCGCCCGCGCCCACGGAAGAGGCTATCGCTTTGACGTCAACCAATCCTCCGGCGTTCACGGCATCCTTAAATTTAGTCATGAACTCCCAGAACTTTCCTTCTCCGGCGACATCGGCGGCGCATTCCGAAGCGATCGCGGCGGACATGGCATTCTCATGGAAATCCAGCGGGAAATGCCTGTACACCCAGGCGACTTGTCCATTGTATTCGGAAACCAGCGTATTCATCGTATCTTCAAAAGTCATGCAGTAAGAGCACTCCATATCGGCATAGGTGACGACTTTGATCTTGGCGTCTTTGTTGCCGAGAATTCTGTCCGCGTCGGTGATCGGCGCCGCATACTGATAAAAAGTTTCCTCCTCAATTCCTTCCGAAACATCGGCAAGAGCGTCTTCATTTTTGGGAGCGTAGAAATTGGAAAGCAAAACGGCTCCGGCGACGAAAAGTCCCGCTATCATTATGGAAACGGGAACAGAATATTTCTCCAAAAACTTGTTCATGTGTTGAATTTTAAACCAAGCGTTTTGGCTCGTCCACCTCGGGCGGCTCTTCGTATCCTATGGATAATTTCCGGGGCATAATCGCCTTGGCGATGAAGAATCCGGCGACTCCGGCTAAAACACCGGCTAATATATCCGATATCCAGTGCACCCCTCCGGCAACTCTCGCCGCTCCGGCAAGGAGCGCCAAACCGCCGGCGAAAAGTCCCTGTTTCTTTTTCATGTGCATGAAAGCCAGAACAAGCGGGATAAGGAACGCCATGTGTCCGGAAGGCGTCCCGCTTTCAAATCCCTTCGCTATGACGGGAGTCATTTCAAAAAGCTCAAACGGACGAGAGGAATAAAAAAAGCTGCGAGCCGCCTCGGTTATTATTCCCCGGGAAATTATGATTCCAAGCGCGGCAAGCGCGAAATAATAAAACTTAAGTTTGAAGCTTCTGGCGCGCGAAAGCGACAATATAAACCATCCGGTGATGATCCACGGGACAACCGAACCAAAAAAAACCGTGATCGGCTTCAAAAAAGAAGCGTTGCTCACGGTCTCAAAAACGGTCCTCACTATTGATTCCTCAAAAGGAAATGGGAACATTACTTCCTAACGTAAGGCAGAAGCGCCATGAATCTGGCTCTCTTTATGGCTTCGGCAAGTTTCCTCTGATGTTTGGCGCAGACTCCGGTGTGCTTTGGGTCTATCATTTTAGCCTGTCCAGACACGAATCTGCGGAGCATTTCGGTATCCTTATAGTCTATATCCACGAGGTTTTGCGAGCAGAAAAAACACTGTTTATCCATTGTGTGTGCCTTACTTTATCACTATTTTTCTTAAAAAGGCAAATCTTCGGGTTTGATTTCCCCGTCATCACCCATCTCTATCACGGGAACCTCTTCTCCGGACGGTTTGTCACCATCAAAGTCGTTGTCCTCCGAAGAAGGTGCGTTTTCCGGCTGCCTGCGGGTGCCCGCGCCGCCGCCGGGCCTCTGGCCAAGCTGCATCCTTTCACAGATTATTTCGGTTACCCTTCTGGTGCTTCCGTCTTTGGCCTGCCAGCTCCTCGTCTGAAGTCTTCCCTCAATGAACACTTCGCTTCCCTTTACCAGGAATTGGCCGGCAATATCCGCCTGCCTGCCCCATAAAACGGCGTTATGGAATTCGGTCGCCTCTTTTCTGCCCCCGGACTTGTCGTTCCAAGTCCGGTTGGTGGCGATGCTTAAGGTAGTCACTCTGTCTCCGGTCGGGGTGGTCCTTATTTCGGGATCCGCCGTCAATCTTCCGATTATGAATACCTTGTTTAAATTCATCTTATTTGGTGTTGGTTAATATCTCTTCCAACTTCTCATCAAGCGCCGCATCGTCTATCTCCGTCTTCGCCTCCTTGATTTCCGGTTCGGCCGATTCTTCTTTCTCCGCCGGCGCCTCTTCGGTCTTTGTTTCTTCCGCCATAGGCGCTTCTTCCGGCATTCTTTCTTTTCCGCCGAATCTCGGATGGGATTTTTTGGCGGGAGGGGTCACTATGAGGAATCTCAGGATTCCTTCGGTGAACTTGAGCGAATCGTTTATCTTGGCTATCGCTTCGGGAGCGGCTTCAAACACGGTTGATCCGAAATACGCCGAAGTCTGCTTTTTCACGGGATAAGCGAGCTTTATTTCCGAGAGCCTTCCTTCTTCCAGATTTTCGGCTCCGGCCCCGCCAAGAACCTTCAAAACGGCATCCTTGTCGGCTTCGGTTCTTGCCAAATATGATATTTCGTACTGTTTTTTCTCTTCGGACATCGCCTTAAACTATCAGATTGATTAATCTTCTGTCAATTTAGCCTCGGCTTCAGCAGGAGCCTCTTCCGCGGCCACTTTCGGAATTTCGTCTTCCTCGCTAAAGTCCTCTCCTTCGGCAAACGGGAATTCGTTCCTGTAGGTTGTTCCTATCGGCAGCAGGCGGCCAATAATGACGTTCTCCTTGAGTCCGCGAAGGCCGTCGGTCTTTCCTTCGCTCGCGGCTCCCACGAGAATTCTCGCGGTTTCTTGGAACGAAGCGGCTGCCAGGAATCCTTCAGAAGTCAAAGCCGACTTAGTGATTCCGAGAAGCAACTCTTCCGCTCTCGCGGGTTCCTTCCCGGCTCTCTTAAGCTCTCTGTTCGTCTCAAAAAATTTGGATTTGTCCATCACCTCGCCTATCACGAAGTCGCTGTCGCCCGGATTGGTTATCTTAACCCTTCCGAACATCTGCTTGATGATAATTTCAATGTGCTTATTGTTTATTCCAGCTCCTTCAGAAAGGTAGATCCTCTGAACCTCCTGGATGATGTAGCGGTAAACGGCTTCCTTCCCTCTCAAAGCGAAAAGCTCCTTAAGGTCAAGGCTTCCTTCGGATATCGCCGTTCCTTTGTCTATCGTCTGGCCGGCTTCAACGTTCAAAAGGATGACTCTCGGGAACTGATATTCCGCGGTTCTTTCCTTCTTGGTCTTTCCGCCGATTTGTTTCAAGCGGACCACGCGGACATTGCCCTTGTCTTCAATGGCGTCAACCACGGCGTCAAATTCGGCGAGTATCGCCTTTCCTTTCGGAGTCCTGACTTCAAAAAGTTCTTCAACGCGCGGAAGTCCGGAAGTGATATCGGCGCGCGCAACACCTCCCGAGTGGGTGGTACGAAGCGTGAGCTGAGTTCCCGGTTCTCCGATGGATTGGGCGGCGACGATTCCAACCGCTTCTCCGACTTTGATGGGTCCGTTGTGCCCCAAATCCAATCCGTAGCATTTGGCGCAGACGCCGTACAAAGTCTTGCAGGTCAGAGTGGACCTTATCTTCACCGATTCGGCGTCGGAGCTTTCAATTTCTTTCGCGAGCTTCATCGTTATCGCTTCGCCCGCCTTGGCGATTATTTTTCCGCCGGACTTAACATCCTCCGCCAAAGTCCTTGAGAATATCCTGTCGGAGAACTTGTGTCCGAACTCGTTTCCGTCATCGCGCTTCACTTCTATTCCATCCTTCGTCTTGCAGTCGTCTTCCCTGATTATAACGTCCTGAGCAACGTCTATCATACGCCTCGTAAGATATCCGGCTTCGGCTGTCTTCAAAGCGGTGTCAACCAAACCTTTTCTGTTTCCGTGAACGGAGTTGAAGTACTGGAGAGGGGTAAAGCCTTCCTTGTACGAGGAAGTGACCGGAAGGTCTATAGTCTCACCCTTCGGGTTCTTCACAAGTCCTCTCATTCCCATCATCTGGTTTATCTGCTCCCAGCTTCCGCGGGCTCCGGAGGAGATGATCTTATAAACGGAGTTCTTGGGATCAAGCGCGGTAGACACGACTTTTTCAACTCGGGATTTGGCGTCATTCCAGATTTCAATGACCCTCGCTCTCCTTTCTTCATTGGTCAAAAGTCCGTCCTGGTACTGTTCATCAATGGTGTCCACTTTCTTGTGGGCTTCATCCAATATCGCCTTCTTTTCTTCGGGAACCTTGAGATCCGCCATACTCCAGGTGATTCCGGAATTGGTGGCGTACTGGAATCCGAGCTGGGATATCTTGTGCAAAACGTTGTTGGTTTCCTCAAAGCCGTATTTTTCTATCACGTCGGCGAAAAACTGGTTTAAGGCTTTCTTGGTGAGCGCGTGATTCACGTATCCGAAATCGTCGGGAATCGCTTCGTTGAAGATTACCCTTCCGACAGTGGTCGCGAAATCTTTTCCGATTTTAATCGGGGCTCCGAGCGCCAATTCTCCGAACTCATAAGCGAGCTTAGCTTCCGATTCACTTGAGAACATCTTTCCGGCGCCAAGCGCTTCAGGATCTTCTTCGGTCAAGAAGAAAAGTCCGAGCACTATATCATTCCACGGTCCCGGAACCGGGCTTCCGGAAGCCGGTTTCAGAATGTTTTTGCTGGAAAGCATCAGATTGCCCGCTTCCGCCTGGCCCTCTTCGGTCAGCGGCAAATGCACGGCCATCTGGTCTCCGTCAAAGTCAGCGTTGAATCCGGAACAGACAAGCGGAGGGATCTGGATAGTAAGGTCTTCAATGAGGCTCGGCTTGAACGCCTGAATGCCCAATCTGTGCAAAGTCGGCGCTCTGTTCAAGAGAACATACCTATCCTTAATGACTTCTTCCAAAATTTCCCAGACTTCGGCGGGTCCGAACTCTATGAGTCTGTTCGCGTTCTTTATGTTGTGCGCAAGTCCCCTTTCCAATATCTTACTGATGACAAACGGCTTGAAAAGCTCCAGGGCCATTTTCTTCGGTAGTCCGCATTCGTCGTAGCGAAGCTTCGGTCCGACCACGATTACAGAGCGTCCGGAATAGTCAACGCGTTTTCCGAGAAGATTTTGCCTGAATCTTCCCTGCTTTCCTTTAAGCATGTCGGCGAGAGAGCGAAGAGGCCTCCTTCTGGAAGTAAGCTGGGCGCGTCCCATTCTCGCGGTGTTGTCTATAAGCGCGTCAACGGCTTCCTGAAGCATTCTCTTTTCGTTCACGACAATAATGTCGGGAGCGTTGAGTTCCAAAAGTTTCTTAAGTCTGTTGTTGCGGTTGATAACCCTTCTGTAGAGGTCGTTCAAATCGGATGTGGCATATCTGCCTCCGTCCAAAGCGACCATAGGCCGAAGATCTGGCGGAAGCACGGGAAGCTCCGTCATTATCATCCATTCGGGCCTCACTCCGCTCCTCTGCATGGAAGAGAAGAACTTGAGGCGGCGGGAAAGATGCTGCCTGCGATTCGCGTCCTCGGTTTTTCCAAATTCCTTTTCTATCGCCTTTATTTCCTTGTCAACGTCAACGTCTTGCAAAACTTTACGGACGCCTTCTGCTCCGCTCATGGAAACGAAAACGTCTCCAAACCTTCTGGAAAGGCTGTGGTATTCGGTTTCGGAAAGCACCATTCCGGGACGAAGATCTTTCAAGGTCTGGCGAGTCTGTTCGGCGGCGACTTCAAGCTCGTCCTTGATTTCGTCTTCGGTCTTTCTTCTGGACTTGAGCTCTCTGTCTATTTCCGCGAGAGCGGCTTTTCTCGCCTCTTCGTCAACAGAAACAACGATGAAAGCGGCGTAATAAATGACTTTTTCCAGCTTGGAAACGGGAACGTTTATGGCAAGCCCGATCCTTGAAGGAACGCTTCTCAAAAACCAAATGTGCGCGACGGGGGCGGCAAGGGAGATATGCCCCATCCTTTCGCGGCGGACGGACGAGCGGGTTACTTCAACCCCGCACTTGTCGCACTTTATTCCCTTATAGCGGACTTTTTTGTATTTTCCGCAATAGCACTCATAGTCTTTCGTTGGTCCGAAAATACGCTCGGAAAAAAGTCCGTCTTTTTCGGGACGCTGGGTTCTGTAGTTGATGGTTTCCGGCTTGGTTATCTCGCCGTAAGACCAGCGAAGTATTTCCTCCGGAGACGCGACCTTAATCCTTATGGAATGAAAGTTGTCCATGTTTATTCTTCGTTTTGGTTTTGTTCCTCTTCTTCCGCGCCGTCGGAAAGAAGTTCAATGTTGAGTCCCAACGCTTTAAGCTCGCTCGTCATTACGTTGAAGGTCGCGGGAATATTCGGCTGCTTTATTTTCTCGTTCCTGACTATCGCTTCGTAAGCGGCGGATCTTCCAAGCACGTCGTCCGATTTGATGGTGAGCATTTCCTGCAGGGTGTGCGAAGCGCCGTATCCTTCAAGAGCCCACACTTCCATTTCTCCGAAACGCTGTCCGCCGAACTGGGCTTTTCCTCCCAAAGGCTGCTGGGTGATAAGGCTGTAAGGACCGATGGACCTCATATGGACCTTGTCCAAAACCATATGGTTCAGCTTCAGCATGTATATTCTGCCGACAGTCGCCTTTCCGTTGAACAACTGTCCGGTGCGTCCGTCATACAAAGTGACTTTTCCGTCTTCCGGTATCCCGGCTTTCTTAAGTTCTTCCCTGATTTCGTCTTCGGTGGCTCCGGAAAGCGCGGGCGTATGTGCCACGTATCCGAGTTTTTCCGCCGCCCAGCCGAGGTGAGTTTCCAAAATTTGTCCAAGGTTCATGCGGCTCGCGACGCCAAGCGGGTTCAAAACGATATCCACCGGCGTTCCGTCCTCCAGGAACGGCATATCTTCAACCGGCCTGATTTGCGAGATAACGCCTTTGTTTCCGTGGCGTCCCGCCATCTTGTCTCCCGCCTGAATGTTGCGGAGCGAGGCGACCTGGACCTGTATTCTTCTGATGACGCCCGGATCAAGCTTATCTCCTTTTTCGCGGTCAAAAATCCTGACGCCGACGATCCTTCCGCTTTTGCCGTGCGGAACGGTGAGCGAGGTATCTTTGACGTCTCTCGCTTTTTCGCCGAATATCGCGCGCAAAAGCCTTTCTTCGGAAGTGAGTTCGGCTTCGCCCTTCGGTGAAATTTTGCCGACCAAAATATCTCCCGCCAAAACCTCGGCGCCGATGCGGACTATGCCTTCTTCATCAAGGTTTTTAAGCTTGTCTTCCGAAACGTTCGGAATGTCGGGAGTGGTTATTTCAGGTCCGAGCTTCGTGTCGCGGACGTCGCAAATAAAGTCTTCAATGTGAACGGAAGTGTATCTGTCCTGCTGGACGACACGTTCCGAGATGATAATGGCGTCTTCGTAGTTTGCTCCTTCCCAAGAAACGAAAGCAACGGTGAGGTTCTGCCCAAGGGCGAGCACGCCGTCTTTGGTGGAAGGTCCGTCTCCGATGACGTCTCCTTTCTTCACTTTATCTCCGACCATCACGGTCGGCTTGTACGAAAAGGCGATATACTGGTTCGTCATCCTGAATTTTTCCAGCTTGTATTCGCGCTTGTTTCCGCCTTCTTCAAGAATGACTATATGCGAAGCATCGGCGGCCTGAACCACACCATCCTCTTCGGCGATGATCACGTGTCCGGAATCATACGCGGCCTTCTTTTCCATACCGGTTCCGACAAGCGGAATTTCGGGCTTAAGGGACGGAACCGCCTGCTTCTGCATGTTTGATCCCATGAGCGCGCGTTTGGCGTCGTCGTTTTCAAGGAAGGGAATGAGCGAGGCTCCGACGGAAAGGATTTCCGCGGGCGAAACGTCCATAAGGTCGGCTTCTTCTCTCGGAATATTGGTCGGCTTTCCGGCAAAGCGGGCTTCCACGATTTTGTTCTTCAAAATTCCCTTTTCCAAATCAAGCTTTTCTCCGGAATGCACTATCTTGTGCTTTTCTTCTTCAAAAGCGTCCAGCCAAACAACCTCCTTGGTGATCTTTCCTTTTTCAAGTTTGATGTAAGGAGCCTCAATGAATCCGTGCTTGTTGGTGCGGGAGAATATGGAAAGATAGTTAATGAGTCCGATGTTCTGTCCTTCCGGGGTCTGGATCGGGCAAAGCCTTCCATAATGGGAAGAGTGAACATCGCGCACCTCAAATCCGGCCCTTTCTTTAGTGAGCCCTCCGGGACCAAGCGCGGAGATTCTTCTCTTATGTTCAAGCTCAGTGAGAGGATTCACCTGGTCCATGAACTGCGACATGGAAGAAGTCGCGAAGAAATCGCGGACGGAAGCGATTAAAGGCCTCACGTTCACGAGCTGGACCGGAGTCAAAGTCGTTTTTTCCAAAGTGGACATCCTGTCCTGGACTATCCTTCTCATTCTGCTGAAGCCGAGCCTCATTCTCATCTGCAAAAGCTCGCCGACGGCGCGCACTCTGCGGTTTCCGAGATGGTCAATGTCGTCTTCCTTCGCTCTTGAATCGTCGTTCAAGGCGATTATCTCCTTGATTATCCTGATGATGTCATCCTGAGAAAGGAGCCTCTCGGAAGATTCGTTGATTCCCAGCCTCTGGTTTATTTTGAAACGTCCGACTTCGGAAAGGTCGTATCTGTCTTCTCTCTTGAACATGGAATTAATCAGTGACTTCGCGGCATCCGCGGTCGCCAAATCGCCAGGGCGAAGCCTGCGGTAAATTTCCATATAGCTTTCGGCGGGAGTCTTGGCGGCGTCCTTCTTGAGCGTCGCTTCTATCGCCGCGAGCTCTTTCTCTCCGGAGAAAGCGGCTTTTATCGCTTCTTCGGTTTCAAATCCGAAAACGCGGAGGAAAGAAGTCGCCGGCACTTTTCTGTGGCGGTCTATTTTTACCTGTATCGTACCGTCGTAATCGGTGGCAAACTCTATCCAGGCTCCTCTATTCGGGATTATCTTGGCTCCGAAAAATCTTTGTCCGCGAAGGGTATCGGCGACGAAATAAACGCCGGGAGAACGGACAAGTTGGGAAATAATGACGCGCTCAACGCCGTTTATAATGAAGGTTCCCCTTTTGGTCATTATGGGAAAGTCGCCGAAGTAGATTTCCTGTTCGGTCCTCTTTTTGGTGATGAGGTTTGTGAGCTCCACGGTCATGCGAAGCGGGGCCTCGTAGGTCAAGGCCTTGTCTTTCACCTCCTCTATTGAGAATTTCGGCTCGTCAAAGTAGAAATCCTTGAAATTCAGCTCAAATTCCTTTCCGGAATAGTCGCTTATGGGAGAAACTTCCTTTAGAAGCTCCTTGAGCCCCTTTTCTTTAAACCAGTTAAACGACTCTGTTTGTATTGATACTAAATCCGGTTCCCTCACAAACGAGCCGGGATGCGAGGAAAACACTTTGGCTTTTTGTTTTGGCATGGACAATAAAAAACCCTCCAAGCTTGGTTTTTGGGTTAAGAGATGAGTTTATCTTAGGTATTTAACGATATTTTGAGTGTGCTCGTCAAGAGTCTTAGCGAAGACCGTCTTGCCGGTCTCCGGATCGGATATGAAATACCAATATTCCGAGCTTTTTGGAAAAATGGCCGCCTTTATGGCCGAGAGGCCCGGGTTGGAGATTGGACCGGGAGGCAAGCCCTTGTTCTTGTAGGTATTATAAAGGGAATCCGCCTCTTTGTCGCTGGGGATAACTCGGCCACACCCGAATTTGTCCTTGATGTAGCAAAGAGTGGCATCCATCTGAAGAGGCATCCCCTCCCTAATCCTCTTGTAAACGATTCCCGCC
>Ga0172362_10001260_pt1 | contig 21603 bp, 19 predicted proteins | sample LakKivs1_kivu2a2_FD_114534 | JGI IMG/M metagenome (GOLD analysis project Ga0172362, IMG submission 114534) | Sediment microbial communities from Lake Kivu, Rwanda - Sediment s1_kivu2a2 | ecosystem: Environmental > Aquatic > Freshwater > Lake > Sediment | place: Rwanda: Western Province, Lake... | reverse complement strand
TCTTATGCAAGGTATTAACTTTTATCGCTGCATCCATTTCTGGATGCGGCATAATCAATATACGTGTTCCCGTCTGGATCGGACGCTTCCCATGCCTGCGCACCAAGATTTCTTACGCTGTCTACGCTTAATGTTCATTCGGGACTGCCATTTTCCGATGTCTGTACCTGCTTTTTGTCCAGAATTAAGTATTGTGTCCCCTTATCTGGTAATGGTAGAATAAAGGGGTAAAAAACAGGAAAAAACATGCACTTCATATCCGGTTTTGCCGATTATTTTGTCAATCTGGACAAGCATCTCGACCTGATTATCCAGAGTTTCAGGGTCTGGACTTATTTACTCCTTTTTCTTATTATTTTTTGCGAGACAGGATTTGTAGTTACCCCCTTCCTTCCCGGGGATTCCCTTCTTTTTGCCGCAGGTGTGATGTCGGCCCGCGAACAGCTGGGAGTCGGATGGCTGATTCTTGTCCTCAGCCTTGCCGCGATACTGGGAGATACCGTAAACTACTGGATAGGGTTTTTTGTCGGTCCTAAAATCTTCACTAAGGAAAAAAGTCGCTTTGTAAAAAAAGAGTATCTGGAAAGAACCCATAAATTCTACGAAAAATACGGAAAGGAAACGATAATTATTGCCAGATTTGTTCCTATTATCCGAACATTCGCTCCTTTTCTTGCTGGTATCGGTTACATGACATACTGGCGGTTCATCAGTTACAATGTCATCGGCGGTATTGCCTGGGTGGGAATTTTTGTCTTAGCAGGGTATTTTTTTAGCGATATCCCGCTGGTACAGAACAATTTTTCACTGGTAATATTGGCTATAATTTTTGTTTCGGTGCTGCCGGGTATAATAGGATTTCTGCGCGAGATAGCTGTAAAAGGGAAAAGATGACGCAGCTTCCGGAAAAATACTGGCATGTGATTCTTTTAGTTCTTGCCGTGCTTGCATGCCCGGTCCGGGCAGCCGGTTCAGAGCCTGAGCCGATTCCTATATTCCCGCGCCAGGGAGAAATACCGTCACCAGAACCCGTGCCTCCTGTTGCCCCGGCAAGCGAGTCGACACTTCCACCCATACCAAAGATAGAATTTCAGTTTAATGATGTTTTTTCCGCAATGCAGGCAGCGGAAACAGTGGGCGCGGTGAGCCAGGAGCTTGTGGCGCTGGTAAAACAGGTGTCGGAAAAGAAAATTACGGCCAGGACCAAAGAAGAGAAACAGTTGGTTAAATCAATCCTGGCCGGTACCGATTACCGCAAAAAGTGCGTGGCATTGACCGTTATTTCCAGCTCCGGCACAAGCGGTTTCAATGCCGACCTGATAAACCTTCTTGAAAATGATCTGCCGACCCTGAAAAAGCTGACGGAGAACATTATTTACCGGCATATGTTGCGTGCGATACCGACAGAAAGCGACCTGAAACAGTTCAAGATAACGGTGGAGGAATTCGCAGACGTTTACCTTAAAACCCAGGTGGCGTTAGCGTCTGTGGCAATTCTGATTAATACAAAGGAGAAGAAATCTCTTCCGGTGATACGAAAAATACAGGAAATTAGTACACTAAGGAGCATGATGGCAGAGGCGCTCTGGCAAATCGGCGGAGAAGACGAGCTGAGGAATATGGTAAAGGAGATCATGGAAGGCACGGATTATCTGCTGTTCAGATACGGAAAACGCGTTTTGAATATACTGGTGGAGGAATATCGCAGAAAAGGCAACGATGATAAACGCAAATATGCCCTGCTTTTTCAGATAAGCAGAATTAACGACGTCACAGCTGCCATGAGGCTCAGGGAGATTGTACGGGAATCAAGAAAAAGCGGAGACGATCCTCTGGAGGATGCTGCTTCGCAGGCTTTGCTGAGCATGGCGGGTGTTGATGACTACGAACTGGCAATGACAATGGCCGGTGATTTCAACGAAAGGCGCAGGCAGCGCGGACTGGACCTTCTCGGTAAAATACAGAGTCCGAAGAGTATTCCCCGTATCATGGAACTGATTAACGATCCTGTGGAGGGTATCAGCCTGACGGCGATAAGGATTCTCGCCGAGATGAAGGCAAAAGATGCCCTGCCCGAACTGGAGAAATTAGTGGCGGATAAGAAAAGTTCCTCTGTCAGCAAGCAGGCGCTTTTTGCAATTCAGGCAATTACAGGCGGTAATCACTAAAAAGGAAAGCTAAAGCAGATTCTGCTTGCGCCGTTCCTCGATGTAGTTCTTTATTTTGGACTTCGCAATAACATCGCCCATCCATTTCTGGTAAACCCGGTTAAACTGGAATTGAAGAATCTGGTCCCTGATTTTTTCTTTCTCGTCGATATATTTCAATTCATCAACGGGTTTTCTTTCCAGGGTTTTTATGATAAAAAATCCGTCTCTGGTTGCAACAGGCTCCTGGCAGACGTCCCCGTTTTTGAGCACCTGCGCTGCGCTTATAAACGGCATAATGTCCTTGATGCCGTGCAGTTTCCTGTCCCTTATGCTGAAGAAGTCGGTGACTGTTCCCCCGAGTTTCATGATATCGGCGCCTGACTTAATTTGTTTGAGAATCTGTTGTGCCTGTTCAGCGGCCAGAGGCCTTGCTTTTTCTTCCGCAAGCTGATTTTTTATCTCGCCTGATACTTCTGCAAGAAGTTTGGGCTGCGACGGTTCTTTTTCAAGGAGTTTAACTACGTAGCACCCGTTGGTAGTGTCTCTGCGCCCTGTTTCTCCGGCTTTAAGCGAAGAGCAGGTCTGGATAAAGGTGTCGGGATCCTTAATATCATTCGGCAGTTCTGCCTGGCTGGCGAGTCCGGTTGTTCTGACTTTAACCTTGCACTCCTCCGCAGCAGAGTTGAAATCGCCTGCATATGCCTTTTTGAAGAACGATTCAGACTGCTGAATTTTTTTCTGTCTGCCCGCCTCGCTTAATTCGGGTTTTATAAGGATATGGCGGGCATGAATCTGGTCTTTTTCCTTACTCTCAACCTTGATTATGTGATAACCGTATTCTGTTTTTACGATATCGCTCAGGTGTCCTGGTTCCAGCGCAAATGCCGCTTTTTCAAATTCCGGGACCATAGTCCCTTTTAAAAAAGAACCGAGATCGCCTCCCCTGTCTTTTGAGCCGGGATCCTGGGAATTCGCCTGTGCAAGAGCTGCAAAATCAGCTCCTTTTTCCAGCTGTTTTTTCAGGTCGGTTATTTTCGTCAGTGCGGCTTTTTCTTCTTCCGCACCGGGTGAAAATACAAAAAACACGTAGTTTGCCCTGAATCTTTCGGGCCGCATGTACTGGGCAGTGTTTTTCCCGTAGTACTGGTTAATCTCTTCATTGGAAACAGACACCTGTCGGGTAAATTTGTCGGGGCTTACCAGGATATACGCTGCTTTTACCGGCTGGAACTGGCTTGTATAAATCTCCCTGAGTTCACGATCGGTTATTTTAATTGTTGAAGCGATGAGCATTTCAAGCTTCGTGGATAAAAGGGCTTCGCGCGCTTCCTGTTCCAGGGCGGCTATCAGGGCATTGGGGTTCTGGACAAACTGCTTGTAAGCTTCTTCGTCGAAATAATTGTCCTTCTTGAAATAACTTTTTATGTAGATGATTTTTTCATTGTCGGTGGCTGTCAGGCCTTCTTTTTCGGCCAGCTGCAGACGGAGTTTATTAATGATTAATTCATTCAGAACTTCATTCTGCTTCTGTCTCCGAATGTCTTCTGTAACGTCTTCGCCTTTTTCGTAGAGTTTGTCAAGCACCCTTTTCAGGGCCCCCTCAAACTCCGCCATCGTGATTTGTTCTCCGTTGACAGTCGCAATGACGCTGATGTTCATTCTGCCCGTGCTCTCCTTCATTCCCCAGTCGAAAAAGATGAAGCCCACGAATGCAACTATCACGACCCAGAACACGGACTTAATGAATTTTTGCATCTGATTCATCATCATTTTAGTTTCTCCGTTTTTTGCAGTTCAGGATTAATTTCTATCATATTTTCCTCCTTTTGTCAAGAAAGTAGAGAAAGTAGGGACAGTCACCTACTTATTTTGCAAATTAGCATTGCAGGAATTATTGTTTTAAGCAACTTTTCAGAAAATCAAGGTGGCAAGACCTGTTTCGAACACCTGGAGCACCGCACCTTAAATTTTGGAAATATTTAAAAATTGCGCTTACAGAATAAAAGGTTTTATTAAATTAAGTAGATGACTGTCCCTACTTTTCTATGCTATACTAACAGAAAATTATGAAAACGGTTAGACTGGCATTTATATTCCTTTTTCTGGCGGCAGGCACTGCCTGTGCTGACCCGGGTTTTGAGGATTTTGACCTTCGCGCCAGGGAAGGGCAGCGTTTGAACGTGGTGTTTTTCGGAGCATCTCTGACATGGGGCGCAAATGCCACTGACCAGTCGCTCACATCCTACCGCGCAGTTATGGCAAACTATCTGGAAGCGGAATATCCAAAGGCGCACTTCAAGTTCTACGACGCGGCAATCGGCGGAACAGGTTCGCAGCTCGGCGTGTTTCGCCTGGACAGGGATGTTCTGAGCAGGAAACCCGACCTGGTATTTCTGGATTTTTCAGCCAATGACGGCCTCCATTCAGACAATCCGGAGCAGATGGCTTCGTATGAATCGCTTGTGCGGAGGATAATCAGAGACGGCCATGCCCTTATTGTCCAGATGATATTCCCGTTCGGCGGGAATGTAGCCCAGGGCAACACCGATGGGATGAAACGCCGCGATGCGCACCTGAAAATTTCCCAGGCATACAACACGGTTGTCGGCGATGCCATCACGTTCTGTATTGACCAGGTAAAACAGGGAAAGGCAACCGTTGCGCAGATGTGGCCGACTGACATGGGGCATCCAGGCGATTTCGGATACGCACTTTTTGCCGAGGCAGGCTGGATTGTTTTTCAGAAAGGGGTAAAGGAAAAAATCGTATGTAGGGTGCCGGACAGGATGCTTTATGACGACACTTATATGCATTGGGCGCGCGTCAGGATATCCACTTTGTATCCCAAGGACGACCTGCCGCAGGGATGGCAGGCAGGTGCGCCGAATCTGACCGCAGCGTGGCACGACGGGCTGATGTCCAGATGGCTGGATGACGAAGTCATTGCCATGAGCAGGAAGCAAACCCGGACAACCGATGCCAAATCCGAGGCCGTGCAGATGAATCCCGAGAGAGTGAAGGCAAGATTCTTTGGCAGTATGGTCATGCTTTTTGGCGAGAGAACAACCAGATCAGGACAATTCCGGGTTTATATTGACGGCAGCAAGGTTATGCGCCCGTGGGGACCAAAGGAAACAGCAGATTTGTTCAATGCATGGTCGCAATACGGCGGGAACCTTCAATTTGCAGAAATAATCAGAACTGGTCTTGACCCGGCTGTGGAACATACCATTGAGATAGAGCCTGTTTTTACGGATGATTCAAAGCAGGAACTGCGGCTCGAGAGTATCTGTGTTGCCGGCGGGCAGGCGAAAGTCCTGCCAATAAAATAGGGACAGTCACCTACTTAATTTAATAAAACCTTTTATTCTGTAAGCGCAATTTTTAAATATTTCTAAAATTTAAGGTGAGATGCTCCAAGTGTTCGAAACAGGTCTTGCCACCTTGATTTTCTGAAAAATTGCTTAAAATACCAATACAAGCAATACCAATTTGCAAAATAAGTAGGTGACTGTCCCTATTTAAAAATTGGTTGTACCGTCAGGCTGATAGACCCAGTCCCACACAAAAGTCGCAGGATATGTTCCGTCGGTAAAAGTTATCGATTTCATATAGAACTTTGCGTAGCAGCCCTCACGAGTTTTCATCGCGTAGCTGTGTCCTGTTATGGCCGGCTCAGCTGGTTCAGTCTGGCTGAAACCATAGCCGGAAGTAGGAGCTGTTGTTACGCTTGCAAGAGAAACAGCACCCATATCCTTTACCACTGCAGGGGACATTGGCAGCAGCGCAGGTGTCAATCCTGTCATTCCGAAACAGTCGAACCACGGTTCAAACATAAGATCGCTTTGTGCCTTTACTCCCAGTATCTGGCCGTTTGAAAAATCCATGAAGTCGCGTCCGCTTGTTCCAAACATTCCCACCTCTGCTGTTCCCTGGCGGAGCTTTGAAACCCCGTATGTCGAAAAATGCGTGATTGTTCCCGACGCCATTGTGCCGGTTGAGTCAACCGTCAAATCCCCTGCATAGTTCCCAGTATTTGGTCGTCTCATCCATAACCAGCAGCGCTATTGTTGAGCCCGGTGTTTTTGCCGGATTCAGGGTAAATGTCACCGTAACAGGCTTGTTGAACACGGTGCCATTCGGACCGAAACTTGCCGCGGCAAGGAACATGGTGTTATCCGGCATCGGAACGTCTGTTTTGTCTTTGGGCATGATTGTAATGCTGACAGGTGAACTCAATGCTCCTGAAGGTACGGAAACTGATATCGGTCCCGACGGAGAAAGAACCGTCACAGTTCCTCCGTTTGTACCGACAGGAATTAATACCTTTCCTGAGTCGGCACTCGGACCCAGCGGGCCGTTATCAAGTTTCTTTCCGCAGGAAGAAACGCATATCGACAATGCAATTACGACGGCTATTACTGCGGATAATTTGCAAACAGCTCCGGCTGAAGCAGTGTTTTTCGCTTCTCTGTTAGGAATTTTCATTTTCTTATCCTCCTGTTTTTAAATACCGATTTTGTAGACAGCCGCAAGAGAAACATTCAGCGGCAGACCGCCGTATCCGTTTACCATCACAATAGGCACCTGCGAACCGAGTTTAAGGGAAATGTCCTTATTTACCGCGTATTGAACTGCAGGAGTGAGTATCAGGGCTCTTGTCTTGCTGAGTGTGACAACAGGGCTTGCCAGGTTGATCACTGTTGCCGTGGCATCATCGCCGCCTGTCGTGAATGCTGCACTGCCTGCGCCGGCCATATAGCCGGTGAAATCAAGTAATGCTGAAATATCCGGATTAAACGCATATTCGGCACAGAGTCCGTACAGCAGTGTACCTGCCGGTTTCACCTTTATGTCCGGCAAATCTATTCCGTTTATGCTGTTTATTGTCTTCCGCAGAGGCATTTCATATCCGATGTTCGCATATACGTTCAGTTTATCCATGAATTTCATGGAACTGATTACCATTATGCCGGGAGTGAAATAACCGGCTCCTGTGGCAAGCTGGTCCGACTTTGCCGAGAAAACGTTTTTTCCTGTTGGAATCCTGCAGGATAGGAGTGCAGAAATTGAACTTATATCATTGGCTGCGGCAAGATATTTTCCGGTGAGTGACAGGTCGCCGATGCCATTGCCCTTGAGTTTATTGTCTGCCACGGTTGTATGCGAACTTAGAACAACAGGCAGGGAAAACCCGACATCGATTTTGTCGGTGATGCCGTATATCCCGGAAACAGGAATTGAAATCAGGCTTTTCTTGACGCTTCCTGAAAATTTCGTGTAATCGCCGTCGTCATTGTAATACCTGTTGAAAAGATTATACTGCACATCAATGCGCGCCTGTACGGTATTCTGTCCTATGGTGCCGGGTAACAGTGTTTCCGACGCCCGGACATTGCCAAAAGCCAGGAAAATCCCTAAAACAGCAACCGGTAATATTTTCCTCATTTATCCGCTCCTTTTTATTTGTTTATAATTCTGAACGAATATATAAATAACAAAACTGAGGGGTAATGTCAATGAAAATAAAATAGGAACAGTCACCTATTTAATTTAATAGAACCCCTTGTGCTTCAAGCACAATTTTTAAATATTTCTGAAATTCAAAGTGAGATGCTCTAGGTGTCGAACCAGGTCTTGTCCACCTCACCTTAATTTTCTGAAAAATTGCTTAAAATACCAATACCGGCAATACTAATTTGCAAAATAAGTAGGTGACTGCCTATTTTGTTGACAAAGGTGTTGGTTTTGAAGTAGAGTATGGCAGAAGGGGGTACAACATGCCGAAATTAATGGAAGTCCTCGAATTTCTTGATGATACCGGACAGGTAATGGTAAGACGTCTTCCCGAAACAGGTGATACTGAAATCAAATGGGGCGCGCAGCTGACTGTCCGCCAGAGCCAGACCGCTGTATTTTTCGCCGACGGAAAAGTCCATGATGTTTTCGGTCCCGGCAGATACGTGCTGGAGACGAAAAACATACCTATTCTGACAAAAACCCTGACACGGCTGGGGTATGGTCCGCAGAGTCCTTTCAGGGCAGAAGTTTGTTTTGTGAGCATGAAACTTTTCAGGAACATGAAATGGGGGACCAAGGAACCGATACTTTACAGGGACAGCCAGTTCGGCATGGTAAGGCTCAGGTCCTTCGGGATTTTTTCTGTCAGGGTCAAGGATTCCAATCTGTTTGTGAATGATATAGTGGGAACGCAAAACCTTTTTGCGACAGAGGAGATAGAGGATTACCTCCGGGGAATTATAATCGCGAAGTTCGCAGACCTGCTCGGCAGCAGCATGAAGACAGTGCTGGACCTTCCGGAGAAATACGACGAACTTGCCGAGGCAATGAAGACGCGGCTTGTTGAAGATTTCAACAGCAAGGGACTGGAACTCGTGGATTATTACGTGAACAGCATATCGCTTCCGCCGGAAGTTGAACAGGTTATCGACGAAAAAGCAGGGATGAATGCGATAGGAAATATCAATACATACCTGCAGTTCAAGGCGGCAAGGGCAATGGGTGACGCTGCAAAGCAGGAGGGCGGAAATGCATCCGCAGGCATCGGCATGGGAGCAGGGGTTGGAATGGGGCTTATATTCCCCGGGCTTATCCAGAACGCAATGGCTTCCGGAATGAAGCCGGCTGCCGGAGCATGCGCATCGTGCGGAGCAACGATACCGACTTCTGCGAGGTTCTGTCCTGCCTGCGGAGCATCGCTTGAAACCGGTGCAGTATGCCAGTCGTGCAAATCACAAATCCCGGCCGGTGCGAAATTCTGTCCTAACTGCGGAAACAAGACCTCGCAATAAAACAGGGTTTCATGACGTTCAAATGTCCGCAGTGCGGAGCTGACCTTGAGGTTCTGAACGAAGCGCAGGAGCATCTGTCCTGCCAGTTCTGCGGTTCTTCAATATATCTCAATCTGGATCTGCCGGTAGTTCATTACGTCCTGGTTCCCGGACTGAATGAACGGCAGGCCGAAAGTGCGCTCGCAAAATGGCTCTCGGACAGGGAACTGACGATTTTTCCGCAGATAATTTCCAGAAAGATGTTTTATCTGCCGTTCTGGCAGGTCAGCCTTAAGGACGGCAGGCTGATTAACGTGCCTGCGGTTGCCACGGAATATCTCAACCTTCACGAGATGCAGAAACCCGCTGGCACCATGAATTTTTTTGATCCCCGGGAGATAACCGCGGAAGTTGTTGTTCCGGAAATAACTCTTGAAAGCGTTGCCGGGGAAGAAGGGCTTGATAATGTCGCCAAGGCAATACTCTACCATGCTCCGTTCTACGAGATAAAGTACGTTTACAACAAGAGTGCCTTTGCCTGCCTGGTCGACGCTTCCGGCGGAGCGGTGATAGCCAATGATTCGCCGAAGTCGCCCAAAAAGGAAAAAGACGTTTTCTTCGGAGTACTGATGTTCGGATCGCTCGCCCTGTTTTTTCTGGAGGGCCTGCTGCTCGGAAAACTCCGGTACGCGTTTCTTCTCGGAATCTGCACTGTCGCGTTTATCTATTTTCCGATCAGTTCCGCGGTAAAGAGGCACAGAGTATGAAAACTTCCGCGCTGACGTGCCCGTCGTGTGCAGGAACGCTCAAATTCAAAGGGTCCAACATCCTCCCGTGCCAGTATTGCGGCAACAATTTCCTGCTTATTTCTCCGGACGAGGTATTAAGGTTTTATACCGAAACTTCCATCGACAGGTATAAAGCGATTCTTATTGCGAGGAAGAAGATATTTGAGGACCCTGCCGTTGACCCGGATGTGCGGAACAGGGCGAATATCGCGAGTGTCAAGCTTTTTTATGTGCCGTTTGTGCTGTACCGGGGATACCGCATCGGCCGGGTGGTTAAAACACAGGAGATAAAGACAATGCTGCTGCTGCCCATGCACCGCCGTGAAACAGAAATTGTATGCAGCGATTTCTCATTTGTCCACCCCGTAAGCCGTTTCGTGCAGGAAGGCATAGAAATGATGGAAATTCCTCTCGACACTCTTGCGCTGAAGGTGTTCGAAATTTCGGAACTTGCGAAAAAAGCGGTTGTTTTCAATCCGGATAAGCCGCTCGAACACTACAGAGAAATATTCAGGAAGGACCTCCTGGGGCTTGACCCGGACATGGAGGTGGTTGAGGAATCCACCTTGCTTGTTTACTATCCTGTATGGGCGCTCAACTATGTTTACAAAAACGACCTTTTCAGCGTTATTATCGACGGTATTCCCGGAGAAATTATTTCCGCAAGGGCGCCGTATGCCGGCAGTTTCAGGGTGCTCTCAATGCTGATTTTCACCCTGGTTGCGGGTGTATTGTCCGGCTCTTACTGCAGGCTCATACTTTCCCTGTTTAATTCCAGGATTCCCGGCCCAGTGGCAGGATTCATGCTGATTGTTTTGTCCGGAATAGGATTTTTCCTTGTCTGGTTTGAACTCCTGATACTTGCAAAGGTCTGGAACAGGTTCAGATTCAGCGGCGAGGTTTTTTTTAAGAAGGGAATGAAGGAGATAAGGCGGATAAGTCAACCCAGGGAAACTTACCTGGAGAAAATAGCAGGGAAATTAACCGACTATATCTATGAGATGATGCTTGAGAGAGCCAATGAGAGAAGCATGATTTCCATAATGTCCATAATTCAAAAGTGACATTGACTATGGCAGAGCAAAACCAGAAAATGTATCTTATCCCGCTTAAATGCCAGAACTGCGGGAACCAGTTCAGCGCCGGAGAAAAGGATGTTGTTTTTTATTGCAGCAACTGCCGCAAAGCGTGGGAAGTAAAAGAAGGCAGATTATCGGAGTGTCCTGTGATTGTAGCAAAATCAGCAAAGGTTTTCAGCGCAGCACCTGTTTTTCTTCCGTTCTGGCAGTTCAGGACAAACGTATCTGCCGGCAATGCTCCTGCCGCAATAGAGGTTTTTTCGCAGAAGCTTGTTTACGCATGGGTAACCGGTTTTTTTGCCGCAAAAGTTGCGACAATAGGAGACCCGGGTATGGTATACACGTCAAGGTCCCTTGATATCCAGGAGGAAGAAGCAGGGCCTGTGGAAATTAAGATTTCCGGGTGTGTTAGGGACAGGGCAACAGCTGAGAAATTCGCCACAGTTTTTATTATGCAGACAATTGACAGGCGGATGGATATATCCGAGATGGATATTGAAGTTAAATTTTTATCCGGCCGGCTTGTGGGAGTTCCGTTCTTCCGGATGGGCGACAGGTTATTCGACGGGCTGGTGGGGCTGCAATGGCCCATAAGTTTTGCAGATTCCGCTATTGCATAAAAAAGGGACACAAAACTTAATTCTGAAAAACAGGGAACGCAGGGACAGGCACAAAGATGAAAAAGCAGGGGGACATAAAACTTAATTCAAAATTATTATTATAAATATTTTATCTGGGAATTAAATATTATGTCCCCTGTCTTTGTGCCTGTCCCTGTTTTCCAGCACCTGTTTTTCGTCTTAGAATTAAGTATTGTGTCACCTTATCTATCATTGACAACCCGGTGGTTTTTATATAAACTGCCTGCAGGTGGCAGGGCAAAATGAATCTTAAGAAATATACCATTCACATGATCGGCAATGCCCATATTGACCCGGTCTGGCTCTGGAAATGGCCTGAAGGCTACAGCGAAGTTCTGGCAACATGCTGTTCTGCCGTCGACAGGATGAAAGAAACGCCTGCCTTTGTTTTTACCCGCGGCGCAGCAGCAACCTACCAGTGGATTGAGGAAACCGACCCGGAACTTTTCAGGGAAATCAAAAAATATGTCGTATCCGGCAACTGGAACATCGTTAACGGATGGTGGGAACAGCCGGATGTGAATATCCCCTGCGGCGAAGCGCTGGTAAGGCAGTGTCTTTACGGCAAACGCTATTTCAGGGATAAATTCGGCGTTGATGTCATTACCGGGTACAATGTCGACACCTTCGGTCACAGCTCGGTTCTGCCTCAGATACTCAAAAAGGCAGGGTTCAGGTATTATGTTTTTATGCGGCCCGAGCCCCATGAGAAAAACCTTCCTCTGCCTGTCTTCTGGTGGCAGAGCCCGGACGGTTCCAGGGTCCTTGCACTGCGGCTCAGGGATTTCGGGGTAGGGTATAACAACAACGTCGACGAAAACAGCGTCGGTATCGTTACCGGAAATATTCCCCGGGGCTTCAGGGATGCCGTCCATTTCTACGGCGTCGGCGACCACGGCGGCGGTCCTACCAGGGAAAATATTGCCGAAATAATAAAGCTTGATGCCAGACCCGACATGCCGCATTTGAAGTTCAGCACACTTGGAAAGTTTTTCAGGGCACTCAACAGGTCCAGGCTTGCTTTCCCGGTTGTCAAGGATGAACTTCAGATGCATGCCTGCGGCTGCTACACTGCCATGTCGCAGATAAAAAAACATAACCGAAGAGCGGAAAACATGCTTCTTACCGCGGAAAAATTCAGCAGTATTGCCGGCGCCTTTTTCGGCAGAAAATATCCGAAGAAACTTCTCGACAGTGCATGGGAAACGCTGCTTTTTGTGCACTTTCACGACGTCATTGCCGGGTCGGCAACCCTGGAGGCTTATGAGGATATCTTCCAGTTCTTCGGTGAAATTGAAAGCATTGCCTACAAGACCCAGGTTTCCTGTCTGCAAAGAATAATCCGGGAAATAAACATCCCGGGCAACGGCTGTACGATGGTTGTCTTCAACTCCCTGCCATGGCAGAGAAAAGACACCGTTGAATGCGATGTCGGCACATTTCACGGCACAAATTTTGTACTGGTCGACGATCAGGAAAACGAGATTCCATATCAGATAAGCCATCCTGTGTCATTGACGCAGACTGTCAGGTCCAGGCTTGTATTCACGGCAGATGTTCCTGCTACAGGTTACCGCGTTTACACGTACAGGTACGGTGTCCAGCCGAAACTTAAAACCGACAATTGTTTGAAGGTTTCCGAAAATTGCCTTGAAAACGATTTTTTCAAAATTGATATTGATAAAACCGGCAGACTGAAGAGCGTTCTGGATAAGAAGGACAACAGGCAGATACTTGCGGCACCGGGCAACAGTCTGGTGGTATTGAACGACCAGAGTGATACCTGGAGCCATGGCGTAGAATCGTTCCGTGATGAAATCGGGTATTTCGGACAGGACGGACAGGTTAAAGCGGAAATAATGGAAACCGGGCCTTTGCGTGCTGTCCTGAGAATTAAAAACCGTTACGGAAATTCCGGAGCCGCTACGGATGTAATCATTTATAAAGACAGGCCTTTCATTGAATTCCGTCTGACAGTGGACTGGCATGAACATCTGAGAATGCTGAAAATCTCGTTTCCGCTTAATCTGGTAAATCCGAAGGCAACTTTTGAGGTTCCGTACGGTTCATTCGTTAGGCAGACCGACGGCAAGGAGGTTCCGGCACAGAAATGGATGGATTTAAGCGGATCTTCCTATGGTGTCAGCCTCCTGAACGACTGTAAATACGGCTTTGATGTTATGGGAGCAGATATGAGGATGTCCGTGCTGCGCAGTCCTGCATATGCCTGGGACAATTCCCACTTCAAGTCGCTTGATAAACTCAAGTCAGTCCAGTACCATGACCAGGGACAGCAGGAACTGGTATACAGGTTATATCCGCACAAGGGACGCTGGACAGAAGCAGCGACGGCGCATATGGCGTATGAATTAAACAACCCGTTAATTCCGATCCCGGGTTATGCCCACAAGGGAAAATTGCCCTGCCATTGCAGTTTTGTCGCGGCAGGGCCCTTGAACGTGATTCTGGAAGTCATCAAAAGAGCCGAGGATTCAAACGACCTTGTTTTAAGGGCTTATGAAACAGCAGGCAAGAAGAGCAGGGCAGAGCTCTGTTTTGAGCACATCGGCAAAAAATACCATTTCAACATTAACCCCTATGAAATAAAAACCCTTCAGGTTTCATTTAAGCCGAAATTCCGGGTTAGAAATGCTCCTTTGCTTGCCTAGCCGCCAGGCAAAAGCATTCAAAAACCCTGTTTTTAATATTAAAAGTCGGGATTTTACGGTGCTCCAGATAAAACTTGACTCTTTTTAATAAATATGATATATATCTTTCTACGCATATGATAAACCTACAGGATAAGGCATGAAGAAGACTCTCTGCGCAGTTACAATTTACCTGGCATGTTTTTGTACCCTTGTTTATGCACAGACCTGGACCCAGACCAGCGATGCTGATTTTTCAGCCGGAGAATTCAATTACACGGAAATCCAGGGAACAGGCGCCAATGCCGGTTTACAGCTGCAATCCTCAACGCCTGCCCAGTTCGGATGTGAATTTAGAATTGACGGCAGCAGTAATTTCAAACTGGATAATCTTTACGGATATTCCATAAGGTTTACCGCAGTCAATACCCAGGCATGTTCAACACTTCACATCTGCACGTATGGCGCTAACCTTACTACCAGTACTTATTATGCGATCGGTTTACAGGCGGATGACGGCACCGGAAAGCCGAGCGGAACCTGGATGGGAGCCACAAACAATGGTTACCTGATTATGTCTTATGATGGTGTGACTCTTGGCTGGCAGCCAATCCCTTTGAATGAGTCTGTAAATTTAGCTGCTGGAACTGTCTATCATCTGGTTGTGAAGTATTCGTCCGGAGGTGTTGGACCTTTTGTCTACCTGGGTGTTTATGGAACCACGCCGCAGCTGCCGATAACTTCCGACGGCAAAACTAATGCTTCCATTACCCAGTTGCAGAGTCTGGACAACGGTGCCACCTGGACTGACAGGACTGCTCAGCCGATGTATGTTGTGCAGGGAAATGTTGCAGCAGAAGGCAGTGTTTACTATACCCATAATTCAGTTGTCGGTGAAATATACGGGACCAGACTTTATGGAGAAAGAATCACAGTCACAGGAGGAACAAAAATTCTCAGGAGTGTCTCATTTAAAGTCAGGGCAACGACCAGTTCCCTTCCGCCTACTGATGACCTTTATGCTGTTCTGGCAAAGGCAGATGGCACTGTGATAGAAACAATTAAACTTCTGGATAAAAATGTTGTTACCACTACTATGGATTGGTACACGGCAAATTTCAGCCAGCCGAGGATACTGGACAACGGACAGAGTTACAGGATTTATTTGAAATCGCCAAGTTCAACTGCGCTTTGTTCGTATCAACCGGAAGTAGTGGAAGGGTATCCGACGGCATATCCTCTTGCCGATGGTTTAACCTATGGCGGAACGAATTCAGTCTATGCAGAGAACACAGGCGCCGGCTGGGTTGAAAGTACAGATAAGGACGTTGTCTTCAAGCTGTTTTCATCCACCTATCCGAGCGGAAATTTTGTCTCGTCTGCTTTTGATGCCGGTTCTCCGGCAATATTTCATACGATAAAATGGACTGCTGACCAGCCGGCAAACACATCGTTAAAGATCCAGCTGGCTTCAAGCGACAGTGATTCCGGGCCGTGGACGTTTACAGGGTCGGACGGAACCGAGACTTCGTATTACACGGAATCTGCCGGCGAGACAGTGAACGGACAGCACAACGGCAAGAGATATCTGAAATACAAGGTTTTCCTGAGCACTGCCGACACCTCAAAGACACCGGTTCTGGAAAGTTTCACACTGGATTATTCAGCCAGACCCATGCCGGGCACGAAACTCCAGACGATTTGTGCCCCGAATCCTTATGATCCGACACAGGGAAGGATGGCAATAGATTACCTTCTTTCAAAACCCAGCCAGGTTGTCGTAAAAATCTATACCTTAACCGGTGACCTGGTCAGAAAAATGGAGTTTGCAGCAGGACAAAACGGCGGAAAAGGCGAAAGCAACAGAGTGGAATGGGATGGAAGAAATTCCGCGGGGATGCAGGCAGCAAATGGCGTCTATATTGTTAATATAGTAGTTGAGCCAGGCGACGGTACCGACAAAATAAAGGAAAACAAGAAGGTATTATTAATTAAATGATTAAAAATATTAAGACATTTGCAGCACTTGTGGTTTTGGTCATGGTTTCCTGTCCTGCGTCAGGCACGGACCTGCAGAGCACAGGAGGATTTCCCGGGGAATACCTGAATGTGTTCGGCAGTAATGCGGCCAGACTCGGACTCGGCAGTACGGGTGCAGCCGCTTCAGGAGAAGGCGCTCTTATTTATTACAATCCGGCATCCCTGGCAGGTCTTCTGAGCAAGGAAGCCACGGTTTTTTATGCACCGCTTTTTGAGGATGCGAATTACAGCTGGATAAGCGTCAGCTATCCGATTGAAACAGGGATGGTCGTCGGCATTGCCAGGGCCGGAATTGCCGTCGGAGGAATTGACAAATATAATTCAAACGGTGAATCAAACGGCACCGCTACAGCCGGGGAATCCGCATATTTCATAAGCTATGGACAGAGAATACTGAATAATCTTGATGCCGGAATAAATTTGAAAATCATTTATACTGCTCTTGATACTTATTCTGCGACAGGCTTCGGCATTGACCTCGGCGCGATTTACCGTCCGTTGAGTTTCCTTTCAGCAGGACTGGCGATTCAGAATATTCTTCCGCCGTCCCTGACTTTGAAATCGGTTGCGGAAAGGTATCCGACCAACGTCCGGGCTGGTGTGTCGGCTGAATTACTGCCCGAGATAGTGTTTTTGTATTCAGACGTTATGCTGATGGATATTTTCCCGGATACAAGTCTTTATGCCGATGGGTACCAGATGACTATCAGATGGTTTGAAGGGCTTGAAATCCGTCCGGTAAAGTCTATCTGTGTAAGGGGAGGAATCAATTACAAGGAAATCACTGCAGGAGCCGGTTACAAGGCAGGAAGTTTTGATGTTGATTACGGTATCGGCTTCCATTCACTCGGGCTTGAGCACAGGGTCAGCATATCAGCCAGGTTCGGAGTGCCTTTGTCTGAAAAGGAAAAAGCTCTCGTGGAAAGAGAGAAAGAGGCCGAGTTCAGGATCCATTACAGCAAGGCGCTTGATTATTGCCTTAATAAGAAATACGATTCTGCCAGGGCAGAGCTTAAACTTGCCATGGACATTAAGCCTGATGACAAGGAAGCTCTGGCATTGCTTGGCAAAATTGACGCCGAGGAAAGGTTGTATAATGCCAGAATGATCTTTGAGCGGGGTCTGGAGGATTTTGAATCCGGAAACGAAACCGTAGCCCAGGAGAAGATCAAGGAGGCCCGTGCAATTGAGCCCAAGATTGCCGCCCAGGTTGAGGATGAATGCTTTGAAAAGGCAAAACAGTTGAGCGGCGAAACAAGGGATTACGAAGCCAGCAGAAAACTGCTCAGAAGGGTTCTGTTTATCAATCCGGACAACCGTGCTGCACAGGAAATGCTCAAGAAGATCAATGAAATCCTGGAGATACTGAAATGATCAGGGGAGATGTTGAAATGAAACTTAAAATACTGGTTGTTTTATCGTTGCTGATTTTTTCTTCGGCGGCATCAGCAGCCGACCAGGTTGCCGATACGTATTTTTACAGGGGTGTCCAGCAGTATCTGAAGGGAAATCTTGACGACGCCATTGCTGATGTGGAGAAGGCGATGGAGCTTGGAGCAACCGGAAAGAAGGAAACAGCTTTCATAGTCAAGCTTCTGCTTGAGCGCGGAAGCATTCTTTTTCAGAACAGGCAGTACCAGGATGCGCGCGACTATTTTGAAAAGGCGCTGAAATACGACCCGGCAAACAAAGAAATCAGCCAGCTCATTGAAAAGGCAAAAGATAGGATGGCGCCTGCAACAGCACCTGCAGCTGCAGTTCAGCAGGTTGTTCCGGACAAGTCAATAGTGCAATTAATACAGACAATTCAGTCACATCAGGATAAATTGATTGAAAGCGTTTCCAAGCCGAACGAGATAATAAGGCAGATACTGGTGAAATCCGACGAGGAAAGGGAAAAATACCTTGCCATAATGGAGAAGAAGAACGATGTGATTGTTGACGCTGTAAAAAGCGAGAAGACATCCGTGAAATCAATTATCTATATCGGTGCGGGGGTAGTTATATTTTCGCTGGTTATTATTTTCGTCTTTATGTACATTTTTTATTCGCGCGACACCGGCAGGCGCGAGGCGATGATACTGTCGCAGCAGGCGGCATTCATGAATGCGCTCTACAGACAGCAGGAGGTTCTGGCGCAGGGGTCAACCACTCTCCGCCTCACATCAGGTACTGCAGAAGTAAAGGAGATGGTATCCGCCAAGGAAATGCTGGGCGACCCCAATTCACGGGTCCGCGCCAGGGGCATTGAAATCATTGAAGCCGAACTTGTTGAAAAGAAGGAAGACCCGGAAGTCGTTGCAAAGCTTATGGATCCGTTCCTTAACGACAAGGATAACCGCGTAAGAGGGAACGCCGTAAAGGTTCTGTATAAATACCAGCCGGAAAAAGCAATGCAGACAGTGCGTGAAATGTTGAACGGCGACGACAGGTGGATGAAAATCAGCGCTGCCTGGGTCCTGGGCGAGCTTGCAGGGAGTGCGGAAGCAGTTGATGTTCTGTTTGAATATCTTGAAAAAGACAAGGATTTCCATTTCCAGCAGCGTTCAATAAAATCACTGATGAATCTGTGCAAAATTGAGCCGCCGCTTCCGGAAGAAGCGAGGAAAAAAGCAGAAAAAGCCGTCAAATCCTACACTGACAAGCAGCCCGTTGTAATGTAAGGGGACACAAAACTTAATTCTGAAAAACAGGGACTGGCACATCTTAGAAGCATTTTTTTTCATAGAGCTGCCTGTACCTGCTTTTCGTCTTAGAATTAAGTATTGTGTCCCCTTGTTTTTCCTGTGGTTTTGCTTGACATAGCAGGATATATTATATATAATTCAAGCAATAATGTTTAATGAACAGGAACGACATCAATTAGTTTCAATCCTGGAATCAGCGGAATTCTTCAGTTATTTAAGCGGAGACGAAAAGGGAAAGCTGCTGAACCTGTTTGAGAAGAAGGCAGTAGGACGCGGCAGGGTGGTTATCCACGAAGGAAAGCGGCCCGGCGATACCTTTTATTTCATTGCCAGCGGCAGGGTGACTATCTGGATAAGCCGCGGGTTCTGGCGCAAGGTATTCGTTCACACTCTTGAAGAAAACGACTATTTCGGAGAGATTGCACTGCTGACAGACCAACCAAGAATGGCAACCGTGATTACCGAGGAAAAATGCGAGTTCTTTGAACTTAAGAGGGAGCATTTCAAAAAAATTCTTTCCGGAAACCCGGCGCTCAAGGAGAAACTGGAAAAAATGGCGCAGGAAAGAGTGGAGAGGGCAGAACTGGAAAGAGACAAGGACCAGGAACTCGGACTGGCAAAAAGCTGGATAATTTACCGCATTAGAAAACTTCTGGGAGTTGACTGAGAATGTCCAATATCAAACAGATTAAGGCAAGAGAAATTCTGGATTCAAGGGGAAATCCGACGGTTGAAGTGGATGTGCTTTTGAGCGACGGAGGTTTCGGAAGGGTTGCTGTTCCGTCGGGAGCGTCGACAGGCGAACGGGAGGCAATCGAGCTAAGGGACGGCGATAAGAAGCGGTACTCAGGCAAGGGAGTGTTAAAGGCAGTCAACAATGTAAACACGATTATCTGTCCGGCAATAAAAGGATTGAAGGCGGATGAGCAGGAAAAAATAGACGCCCTTATGATTGAACTGGACGGCACTCCCAACAAGGCGAAACTGGGCGCAAACGCGATTCTCGGTGTTTCCCTGGCGAATGCCAGGGCAGCCGCTGATTCCGCAAAACAGCCGCTTTACAGGTATCTGGGCGGAACAAAGGCAAAAATCCTTCCTGTTCCCATGATGAATATTCTGAACGGCGGAGCCCATGCCGACAATAATGTGGATTTGCAGGAGTTTATGGTTCTGCCCGTCGGCGGAGGAAAATTTTCAGAAGCATTGAGAATAGGAGTGGAGGTTTTCCATTCCCTGAAAAAAGTCCTGAAGGACAAAAAGTACAATACGGCTGTCGGCGACGAAGGCGGTTTTGCCCCGAACCTGCAGTCGAACGAAGAAGCAATTCAGGTTATTCTTGAAGCAATCGAGAAAGCGGGTTACCGTCCAGGACAGGATGTCCTGCTTGGTATCGATGCTGCCGCGAGCGAGTTTTATGAAAGCGGAAAATACACCCTTGAGGCAGAGGCGGAGAAGGAAAAGACGTCCGACCAGATGATAGATTTTTATCAGAATCTCATGAGCAAATATCCTTTTAAGTTGCTGGAAGACGGACTTGCTGAAAACGACTGGCCCGGGTGGAAAAGGCTGACAGAACGACTGGGAAATAAGATGCAGCTGATTGGCGACGATATCTTCGTTACAAATACGAAGATTTTCAGGGAGGGAATACAAAAGGGAATTGCGAATGCGATTTTAATCAAGGTCAACCAGATAGGCACTCTCACCGAAACGCTCCAGGCAATTGATATGGCCAAGAAAGCCGGCTACACAGCGGTTGTCTCCCACAGGTCAGGCGAAACAGAGGATTCCACGATTGCCGATATTGTTGTTGCGGTAAATGCAGGACAGATCAAGACAGGTTCTGCATCCAGGAGCGACCGCCTTGCAAAATACAACCAGTTGCTGCGCATCGAGGAGGAATTAGGAAATAAAGCGGTTTTTGCACCCCCGGAACACTGGGGCAGACCGTGAAGCTTTAACAGATTAAGTGTCGATTAAATCCGATAAATGGATTATCCGGATGGCCGGAAAGGGAATGATTGAGCCCTTTGCCGGCCGTTCCAGTTTAAAGGGGGTCGTTTCGTTCGGAGTTTCTGCTTACGGGTACGATATGCGTCTCTCCGGCGAATTCCTGGTTTTTAAACCTCCGGCCGGATCAGGGGCAATCGACCCGAAGAACTGTCCGAAAAATTATTTCAAAAAGACATTAAGTAAAACCTGCCTGATACCCGCAAATTCCTTTATACTGGCAAGGTCGTTGGAGTATTTCAGGATTCCGAGAAAAGTCATCGCAGTGTGCCTGGGAAAATCCACATATGCGAGGTGCGGAGTCATCGTGAACATTACGCCGCTTGAGCCGGAATGGGAAGGATATGTTACCATCTGTATCGCAAATACGTCGCCGAGGCCTGTCAGGATTTTCGGCAGCGAGGGTATTGCGCAGGTCCTGTTTTTCGAAAGCGATGAGGAGTGCGAAATTTCCTATGCGGACAAAAAAGGAAAGTATCAGGCGCAGAAATCCATAACCCGGGCAAAGGTTTAATTAAGGTGACATAATACTTAATTCTGAAAAACAGGGACAGGCACCGCTTTTTTTTAAAGCATGGAACAAAGTAACCAAAAGTACGCCCATAAAGCGGGCTTGAGAAAAGTGATGCCAGTCCCTGTTTTTCAGAAGGTAATGTCAAGATAAGTGTGTAAATTTAGGTTTACTCCAATTTTGTTGATGATTAAATTCTGCTATGAAAAGGAATAAAATTCTTTCGGCGCTTCTGGCCGAAGGGAATACCCCTACGTC
>Ga0172362_10001259_pt1 | contig 21604 bp, 18 predicted proteins | sample LakKivs1_kivu2a2_FD_114534 | JGI IMG/M metagenome (GOLD analysis project Ga0172362, IMG submission 114534) | Sediment microbial communities from Lake Kivu, Rwanda - Sediment s1_kivu2a2 | ecosystem: Environmental > Aquatic > Freshwater > Lake > Sediment | place: Rwanda: Western Province, Lake... | reverse complement strand
TGGCCTCGCCGCCGCCGGCGGGCATGAGGAAGACGTCGAAATTGCCGTAGCGGTCCGAGGCGAACGCGAGCCATTTCCCGTCGTGACTCCAAACGGGAGAATAATCGTAGGCTTCGCCGATCGTCAGCGGGACGGCCTGGCCTCCCGCGGCCGGGACCCTGTAGATGTCGCCCTTGTAGCAGAAGGCGATGGCCGAGCCGTCCGGGGAGACGGCGGGGTACCGGAGCCAGAGCGGGTGGTCCTGGGCGGCGAGCGGCAGGGCCGCGGCCGCGATTAGGGGAAGAAGAACGGACAGGGCGATCGATCTCAGGAGCGGACGGCGGGACTTAGGCACGGATTCCTCCTCGGAACAAAATTCAACCTTTCCTTATAAGACGCAACGAGACGGCTTTTGGTTTCGTCTGCGTCCTCGTCAAAAAGTCATGAGTTCCTTCACGCGCCGGGATTTCCTGGGAAAAGCGAGCGCCGCCGCCCTGGCCGCCGGCTGGGGGCCGGGGCTCAGGCCGGCCCGGGCCGAAGCTCTTCGCGCCGCGTCAGCGCCCGCGGAAGCCCAGGGTCAGGCCGCAGCGGAGGCCGAAGTGCCGGCCCATGGCCAGCTCCTCGGGGAGGAAACCGGCGGTCTTCCAGATCAAGCCCAGGTCGAGGGATAGGTCGTCGACCCGGCCGCCGGAACGAAGCGGGAATCGGTAGCGGCCGGTGAGGTCGATCGCCCCGCCCGCCCGGCCGGACCGTTCGGTGAAGCTGAGATCGACCGGCTGGTTCCAATAATGGACCATGGCCGAGACCAGGACCCTGCCGATCACGGGATAATCCGCGATCCCGAGGCCGGCGCCGAGGAACCAGCGGTCGAGGTTCTCGAACTCGCGCAGATAGGCGGTCACCTTCACGGCCCGGCGATAGGCCAGCCAGAGTTTCTCGTCGACGAAATCGCCGAACGGGCCCAGGCAATGCCCCAACCCGACATTGACGCGCAGGTCCCCCGAGAGGCGGAAGCCGGTCATGCCGATGACGTTGGGATTGACGAAATTCAGGAACGCCCGCCATTCGACGCGCCTCAGATAGCTCCGCTCCGGGTCCGTCAGGTCGGCCAGGCGGGTGTAGCGCATGTAGGGCATCGTCGGCCGGAAAAGGTGGCGGATCGCGCCGTAGACGTCGTTGCCGACGATGTCCCGCTCGAGCTCGTTCGCCTCCTCAGGGCCGTCGGTGTCGTGATGGAACAGGCCCTCGGTGAGGTAGCGGACGAGCGAGACCTTGCGCAAAAGGTATTCGACGATGAGGTTCCGGGGGCTTTCATCCCCAAAAGACATCAGCGCCTCTTCCCGTGCCGCCAGCATGTAGTCCGACTCGAGCCCGGCCGTGTGGAGCCGGATGAAGGTCGGGAGCTTCGTGTCGCGCAGGTTCTCCAGGGTGGCATCGGTGACGCCGTCGACGTAGCCCGTCCGCTTCTCGAACGGGAAGACGTGGGAGACGGCGCCGATGTCCTCGCCGACGAGGATCGCGCGGTGGGCTTCTTCGTGGGTCAAGGTTTTGAAGAACCCGTAGTCGAACAGGCCCTGGATGATAGAGCCGATGACCGGCTTCGTGTTCCGGCTGACCAGCCCGGCGAAGAGCCGGTAGCCGCTGAGATAGTCCTGGTCGATCTGGCGCATGGTGAAGAGCCGGGCCGGGTCGTCCCTGAGGATGAACGGGTATTCGCGGCGGCCCTCGCCGGTCATCGCAACCTGTTGGGCGGCCAGTGGGGCGGCGGCCAGGCCGGCCAGCAGAAGGACCGCAAGCCGTTTCATGGCGGCTAAAGCCTGCCGCCCCGGGCCTTCTTGAGGCGCTCGAGGAACGGCTTGTCGAGGAAGCTCCGCTCGTCCAGGGCGCAGAGCGACTCGAACATTTTCCGGGTCACGACGAAGGCCATGATGTTCGGCGGGACATGCTCGCGCATGGCGATGTCGGTCGAGCCGATCGAGGCCTGGCCGAGGGCCAGATCGGCGAAGGGCACGAGTTGAGAACAGCCCGAGCCGAAGGGGGCGATGACCGGCGGCGGGTCCTCGGGCGCGGCCCGGTATTGGGCGCCGACGGCGAGGGCGGCGAGCTGGTCGGGGTTGACGAGAAAAGTCACGGTCTTGGCAAATGGCCAGGCGCTCTCGCGGAGGGGCCCGATGAAGATATGCCCGTTCTCGGCGCGATAGGTCTTGCGGACCTCGAGCCATTTCTCCATCAGGGCGCGCGAGGCCTTGAGACCCTCGTCGTCGGCCAGGAACTTGATGAACTCGTCCTTGGGCCGCGTTTGGAGGCCGAAGAGCGAGTTGGCCGCGCCGCCGCAGCCGTAGCGGTCTCTGGTCAGATGGAGCGTTTTTCCAGCCAACCAGTCCCTGTAGGCGCAAAACACGCACTGCCCCGGTCCGGGCTCGACCAGCGGCCCGAACAGGGCCGGTTCGGGTGCGTCATAGAAGCCGATCAGGGGCAGGCGGATGTCCAGGCGGTCGAGAAGCCGAGAGGGGTCCGCCGGCTTGTGTTCGCTCATGCTCCACATATCCCACTTTTGGCGGGCCAAATCAATTCAAAAAGCACTCTCTCTAGGATATTTTGTCGGTTGACGCCTTTCCCGGCCCGGCCTATCATGAGGGCCCGAGCCCGCGCCGAACGGGCGGGCCGAAAGGACACGCGATGAAGACGACATCCGTGGGACTGGTCATCGTTTCCGCCCTCCTCCTCGCGGCCCGGCCGGTCCTGGGCCAGACAGATGAGACGACCTACGTCTGGCCCAAGGAGCCGGCCGTCCGGGCCGGTCTCGAGCGTTGGCAGGGATACAAATTCGGGCTCCTCATCCACATGGGGCTCTACTCGGTGCTCGGCACGGTCGAGTCGTGGGGCCTCTGCCCCGAGGACTGGGTCACCCGTCCCGGCTTCGACGATTATTGCCAATACGCCGCGAACTACCGCGGCACGAAGGCCCGCTTCAACCCCGTGAATTTCGATCCGGCCAAGTGGGCCGCCGGCTTCAAGAGCTCCGGGGCCAAGTATGTCATCTATAGCGCCAAACACCACGACGGCTTCTGCCTCTTCGACACCCGATACACCGACTTCAAGGTGACCGATCCCGGCTGTCCCTTCTCCTCGAACCCGAGGTCGGACGTCACCCGAGAGGTCTTCGATGCCTGCCGCAAGGCCGGGCTCGCCGTCGGGGCCTATTTCTCCAAGCCCGACTGGACCTCGCCCTATTTCTGGTGGCCGGCCTACCCGCCCAAGGACCGGAACCCGAACTACGACATCACCCTGCACCCCGACCGCTGGCGCAAGTTCGTCGAATACACCCATGACCAGATCGCCGAGATCACCGAGAACTACGGCCCGGTCGACATCCTCTGGCTCGACGGCTGCTGGGTCATGCCCAAGTCGGCGGTGACCGCCAAGGTCGCCGAGTTCTGCAAGTATCCCCACGATCTCGATATCGACATGAAGACGATCGCAGAGCGGGCCCGACAAAAGAATCCTGGGATGCTCGTCGTCGACCGCTGGGTCCAGGGCGAATTCGAGAATTACCTCACGCCGGAGCAGAAGACCCCGGACCGTCCGCTCCCGGTTCCCTGGGAAAGCTGCATCACCATGGGCAACGCCTGGGGCTGGGTCCCGAACGACCAATACAAATCGAGCCGCGAGCTCGTCCATCTGCTCGTCCGGATCGTGGCCAAGGGCGGCAACCTCCTCCTCGGGGTCGGGCCCAACGGGAAAGGCGAGTTCGAGCCGGCCGTCTTCGATCGCTTCGAGAAGATGGGGCGCTGGCTCGCCGCTAACGGGGAGGCCATCTACGGCACCCGGCCGGTCGCGCCGTTCCAGGAAGGGCCGCTGGCTTACACGGCCAGGGGCGGCAACACCGTCTATGCCGTCTATCTGACCGGCGACGGCGAGGCGATGCTGCCGGACCGGCTTGATCTCAAGACCTCGTTCAAGCGGGGGCTCAAGGTCACGGAGCTCTCGACGGGGACTGGGATCGGCTTCCGGCCGAACGCCGGCGCGGCGCGGATGACGGTCCCCGAGAACCTGCGGCGTTCGCTGGCCGGCCGCGAAGCGGTCGTGTTCAAGATCACCGGACGGGACTGACCCTCGTTTCGGGGCCCACTTTCAGGCGGATCCGTCCGGGCCCGGGCGCCTCGAACGGGCCGGGCGTGGGGTTGGCGGCGTTCCTGGCCCTGCCGAGATAATCCGTTTCGATCCGCACCGGCGAGCCGTCGGCCTGCTCGTAAGGCAGGCCCGGGATGACGGCCTTGCCCAGGACCTCGGCCGTCACCAGCCGGCGCGCGAGGCTCCCGATAACGTCGTCGAGGGCGAGCTCGAGCTCGAACGCGCCGCCGCTCTCGACGAGCTTCACCCCCGGATCGAAGGCGGCCTTCACGGCCGGCGCGGCCTCGCGCTTCGAAGGCTTGGCGCCCTTGAGGAAGACATTGCCCTCCATCTTCACGGCGAGCGGGGCCTTGTCGTAGAAGCTCAGGTCGCCTGGCCCGGCGAAGATGTTGTTGAACCACTTGTCGTCGCCGAAGGGATTGTCGTGCATCCCGGCCAGGTCGGTCGAGTGGGCCTTGTGGAAGGGCGTCTGGCGGCCGTCGAAGGGGACGCTGACGAGGGCCCCCGCGATCAGGTTGTGAACGTAGGCCCCGCCCTGCGACACGGAGAGCAGCGTCCGCGGCGAGAGGAAGATGTTGTTGTCGACCAGGAACGGCCCGTGGTCGACCTCGACGAACAGGTCTTCGGTCATGTTGTCATGGAACAGGTTCCCGGTGACGCGCGTGCCCTGGGCCATCCAATCGAGCCAGACGCCCCGGACCGTCCGGTAGATGTGGTTGCCGCCGATGACGACATCGACCGCGCCGTGGAGCTTGATGCCGGCCATCTCGGCGCCGCCGAAGAGCTGGCGGACGTGGATATCGTGGATGGTGTTGCCGGTGACGACGCTGAAGGCCGCGCCCAGGCTGCCGACGATGCCGGCCTGCTCGCAGTGGCTGATGACGTTGTCGCGGACGACATGGCCGCCGACCCTGCCCTTGTGCCAGCCGTTGGCCAGGGCCCGGCCGATGGTCAGAACGTAGCCTTCCGCCGTGTTGGCCGAGGTGTTGTCGGTGGCGTCGCCGTACTTGCCGAGCGAGACGCCCGAGCAGACCGAGTGGCTGATGATGTTCTTCTCGATCGTCCAGCCCCGGCTCCAGTGAGGCCCGATGAGGCCGGCCTGGCCGGCCGTCGGCGGCGCCCAGTTCGTGGCCGCCTGCCCCAGGACGAAGCCGCGCACGGTGATGAAGTCGACGCCGGTCTTTTCCGGAAAGAAGACGGTCGGGCGGACGTTGACCTCGATCAGATGGGAGGCGGGATCGATCGCCCCGAACTGGGCCCAGACCGTCGTCGTGGCGGGGCCGGCCTCGGCGAACCAGAGCGGCGCGGGACCGGCCGGCTTGAGGACGTCGTCGAGCCGGGCCGCCTCGGTCAGCCACTCGCCGTCGAGATAGACGGCCCCGGTGTGATGGGCCCGGCCCTTGGCGTCGAACCAATCGCCGTGGATGAGGTCGGCGAACGGATTGTAGGCGCCGAAGAAGGCGTTCGGCAGAACGGCCTTCCAGGCCCCCTCCCGGACCTGGACCCAGTCCTTGACCGCCTCGGAGCCCTTGATCTCGACCGTCTCCCCGGGCGCCGCCTGGTAGGTGATCCTCATCGAGTCCGACGTGCCGCCGCGGGGCGGGTCGACCCGTTCCCGGTAGACCCCGGCGTGCACGGTGACGACGTCGCCGGGCTTGGCCAAGTCGGCGGCCCGCTGGATGGTCCGCAGGGGAGCGTTCCGGGTCCCCGGGTTCGAGTCCTTGCCGGCGACGGCCACGTGGATCTCGGCCGCGTGCGCGGCGGCCGCGAAGGCGATGACGGCGAAAAGGGACGCGGCGCTTCGTGTCATAATGTCCTCCCGTCTGGCGCAAGGTGATGGACGAGCCGTCTTCAGGAACGGGACCGGGTCTCGCCGAGGTGAAGCCGGTGAAGCGCCCGGTGGATGCCGGGGGCCATCATGATCCCGACGACGACGAGAAAAATGACGCCCGAGTAAAGCGCGTAGAACGAGGCGAAGATCTTGCCCGCGGCGGTCCGGATGGGATCGACGGGGCCCATCCCGCCGAGGATCATCGAAGCGTTGACCAGGGCATCGAGCCACGGCAGCTTTTCGAAGACGTGATAGCCCGCGAGCCCCAGGCCGAGCGAGACGGCGATGATGGCCAGCCCGAGGAGGATGTGACGGACCTGGCGGCGGAGGAAGGGGCGGAAGGGGAGAATCGGCTCGTTCCGGTGCTCGTACACGGCGGGGCCATTCTATCACAGATCGGCCCCTCGCTCGGAGCGGGCCCGCGGGAGCCGCGGCCGCGGCGGCCAAAACGGTCTCCGATGGGTTGACAGCCCGAACGGCCGCGGCCTATCATGGGAATCCCGGCGGGGTGAACGGAGTTCGATAGGCAATGCCCGATCCGAGAAACGACGCGAACCCGGCGGGATCCCCCTATCTGACCTCCCATGACGATTGGCAGCGGGAGATCGAAGGGCGGCCGCTCGAACGGCCGTCCTCGGACTTCCCGGAGCTCCTGGACCGTTGCCTGCCCAAGGACCGGACCTGGTCCGTTCTCGAGGTCGGGGCCTGTCCCGGCGCCCAGCTCCTGGCGGTCGCCTTGAGCCGCGGCTATCATCCGGTCGCGCTGGATTACCTTCCCGCGGTCCGGCAGATGCCCGCGGCCTTCGCCCGTTTCGGCGTTCCCGATCTCGAGGCCATCGAGGCCGATTTCCTGTCCTACGAGACGCCGCGCCGGTTCAATGTCGTGATGTCCTTCGGTTTCGTCGAGCATTTTACCGAACCCGAAGACGTGATCCGCCGCCATTGGGACCTGGTCGCGGACGGCGGGTTCCTCGTTATCGGCTCCCCGGCGTTCGGGGCCCTGCAGCTCGCGCTCCGGCGCCTGATCCTCAAGCCCGGGCCGCTCGCCGCGACCCTGCGGACGCACAATCTGCGGATCATGGGGACGGAGCCCATCGTCCGGGCCCTGCGCGGATTCCCCGGAGCCGAGATCGTCTGCGCGGCCTATGCCGGCCGGATGGGGACATGGCTCGCGCCGCGCGACCGGGACGTCCGCCGCGGCCGGGCTTGGCTCCTTGGCGTCTGGTACCTTTTAGGCCGGATCCCCCGCTGGCTCAAGTGGTCTTCGCCGCGTTTTTCGCCGATGTGCCTCGTCATCGCCCGCAAGACCGCTCCGGCTCCTTAGCCGGCGCGGCCGGGATCAGGCCGGCGGCGGCGTCGTGCCGATACGCCGGATGCCGGCCGAGAGGGCGGCCCGGCGGAGATAGAGCCTTCTCAGGAAGCCGCCGAGCAGGACCTGATCGAGGCTTTTAATGAGCTTCTGCCGGTCATAGCGCCGCAGACGGGCCCTGAGGGCCCGGTCGAGCGCTCCGCCCTTCGAGCCCAGCGCCGGATCGAGGTTTTCCATGAAGAAGGCCTTCTCGATCTCGTCCGGGTGGAGCATTGCGCGGAGCGTCCGGGCCGGGGGCAGGGGAGGGAAGGGGGCCCCGGCGACCCCGAGCCGGGCGAGCGGGATCATCGTCCTCAGGCATTTCGCGCACCGGCCGCAGTTCTCGTTCATGTCGGTGAAGCAGACCCTGAGGTTGGCCAGGGCGGCGGGGTCCCGGGCGATGCGGACGAGTTTGTCGAGACGGCGGGCCTCGGCCCCGTCATGGATGGTTGCGACGGATCCGTTCGAATAGAGCGGGTCTGTCAGAGGATGCTGGCCGAGCGGGAACAGTTGGCTGTAGGAATACGCTGACGGCATGTAGGCGCGGGGGAAGCCGAGGAGCAGGGCCACGCTGGCCAGGGCGCTCCCCTGGGTCAGGTTCCGGCTCAAGTTGTAGCGGTAGCCGAAGGCATAATGGTTCGTCGAGACCGGGACGAGCGTCTTGCCGGCGGCGGCGGCGAACCGGGTATTGCGGTCGATCGCGACCCGATAGGGGGTGTCGTCCCGCCGCGCGATCTCCTGGGGCCAAGCGTCCTCGAGAAGAAGGCGGTTCAGCCGGTAGAGCGTCTCTCCTTCCGGCCCGGCGGCGAGAAGGTCCCCGGTCTCTGGCCGGAGCGCGACGCCCGAGAAGCGGCGGCTCTCCCAAAGCGGCGCGCCTTTCAGGATCCCCTCGATCTCTCCCGCCAGGCGGGTCTCGAGCCCCTCGGCGACCCGGCCCGGCGCCAACACGGCGGACATGTTGGCCAGAAGGTCCTGCGAAAGCACGGCCCTTACATGCCGGGACACTTCGTCCCGCGGCTTGACCAGCCGGAGGGCCAGGAGGGCGAGGTCCGCGATGTCGCCGGCCGCGAACGGCCCGGCGGCGCCGGCATTCGTGAAGAAATCGAAACCCTGAATGAACGCGAGATGGGTCAGCTCCTCACGCCTCTTGAGAAGGGTGTACATGCTGTCGACGCCCCCCGAAAAGAAGGACAGGGCGCCGGCGGCGAGCGGCTCCGCCGGCCGGGTCGCGGCCCGGATCGGGACGATCTTCAGGACCGGGTTCCAGCTATGATGGATCTCCTGGAGCTTGGCCAGGTTCTCGATGAGCTTCGGGGAGATGGTGAGCTCCGGATCGACGGCGAGCTCTTCGCCCCGGAGCATGGCCGGGAGCAGGGCCGCCGCTACGAACGGGTCCGCCGACTCGGTGACCCGGACCGAAGCGGGGACCCGGTACCAGAGCCGGAAGCCGTCGATCGCGGCCGAGACTTCGACCGAGGTCCCGTCGCTCCGGACATTTCTCGCGGCGATCCTCACGGCGGACTGAACCTACCACCGGATCCCGGGGTTGTCAACATGCCCAGCCGCCTTGACACGGCCCCGGCGCTGGCCTATGTTCGTTTTGGCAGGCTCAGCGAAAGAGGGATCCATGAACATCGGCGTTTTCGGCACATCGAGCAAAGAGGACGAACGGCGCGTCCCGATCTTCCCCGAACACCTCGGGCGCTTCTCGGAGGCGCTCCGCCGGACGATGACGTTCGAGGCCGGCTACGGTCGGGACTTCGGGTGCGGCGACGACCTTGTGCGCGGCCAGGGGGCCATGGTCGGCTCCCGCGACAGCCTCTTCGACCGCTGCGATCTGCTGGTGCTCCCCAAACCCATGCCCTCGGACCTGGAGAAGATGAGGCCGGGCCAGGTCCTTTTCGGCTGGGCCCATGCGGTCCAGCAGAAGGCCATCGCCGAGGCGGCCATCGCCCGGCGGATCACGGTCATCGCCTGGGAGGCCATGCATCTCTGGAGCGCCTCCGGCGAAAAGACCCTGCACGTTTTCTACAAGAACAACGAGCTGGCCGGCTACGCCGCCATCCTGCACTGCCTTCACCTGCTCGGGATCGACGGGCATTACGGCCCGCGGCGGAAGGTCGTCATCCTGAGCCACGGCTCCGTCAGCCGGGGCGCCATCTACGCCCTCCACGGCCGGGGTTTCAACAACATCCACGTCTTCACCCGGCGGCAACCGCACCAGGTGGGGGACCAGAACCCCGACGTCTATTACGGCCACTATTACGAGGCCGCGGACGGAACGCTCATGGCCCGCGACCCGGAAGGGGCCGAGCGGCCGCTCATCGACGAGCTGGCGACGGCCGACGTCATCTGCAACGGCATCCTGCAGGACACGCGGAAGCCGGTCCTGTATGTCGCCGACAAGGACATCCCGAAGCTGAAGCCCGGGACGATCATCGTCGATATCAGCTGCGACGAGGGCATGGGCTTCTCCTTCGCCCGGCCGACGAGCTTCAAGTCCCCGGTCTTCACCGTCGGCGACCGGATCACCTACTACTCGGTCGACCACACGCCGAGCTATCTCTGGAGCGCCGCTTCCCGGGAGATCTCAAAGGCTCTGCTGCCGTTCCTGGGCGCCGTCGCCGCCGGGCCCGCGGCCTGGGACGCCGACCCGACCATCCGGCGGGCCATCGACATCAGGGACGGGGTCATCCTCAACCGGAGCATTCTGGACTTCCAGCACCGGGCCCTGGAATATCCCCACCCCGTTCTCTAGCTCAGAAGGAGACACGCCATGCCGCGATATCGCCATCTCGTCTCCGTCTTGATCCTGTCCGGGATCTTCGGCCTGATCGCCGCCGCCTGCCGAACTTCGGCGCCTCCGCCCGCCCCGGCCAAGCCGGCGAACACGGGGATGAGGACGGCCATCCCCTATGAGACGGTCCGGGCCTCATTCGCGGACCCGGATATGATCTATGCGCCCTTCGTCTTCTGGTTCTGGGACGAGCCGCTCGATCCGGCCAAGATGGCCGAGATGTCGCGGGTCATGGCCGGGGAGCGCTTCAACCCCGGCTACGCCCACGCCCGGCATTCCATGGTCGGGACGCCCGATCTGCCGGACGCGGAATGGCTGGGCGACGCGTGGTTCGCCTCGTTCGATGCCGCCCTCAAAGAGGCCGAGTCCCGCAAAAGCTATCTCGGCTACTGCGACGAGTACTGGTGGCCAAGCTTCCAGGCAAACGGCCGCATCCTCAAGGCCGACCCGGAGCTCCGCGCCGTGTCCCTGAACTGGCAGACGCTCGAGGTCCCGGGGGGCACGGCGGCGCAGGTGCCGGCCTCGTTCTGCGCCGTCGCCGCCGAGGTCGGGCCCGGCTCGCTCATCCTGAGCCGGACGCTTCGGGTGATCGGCGCCGGCGCTCCGTTCTCCTGGACCGCGCTCGCCGGCGGGACATGGCGCATCTACGTTTTCAACACCTACAGCCATGCCGGGGCCGACGGCTCGAACGTCAATTATCTCGATTCCCGGCTGGCGCCGAAGTTCATCGAGACGGCCCTCGAGCCCTATGCCCGCCGCCTGGGCGACAAGCTCGGCCGGTCCGTCCCCGGCGACTTTATCGACAACGAAGGCGACTACGGCTGGGGCCTGGCCTGGTCGGCGACGCTCGACGAGCGCTACAAAGAGCGCTACGGCCGCGACCCCCGCCTCTGGCTGCCGCTCTCGGTCGACCGCGACGTCGAAGGCGTCTTCGCCCGGGCCCGCTGGGAGTGGTTCGATCTCGTGTCGGACATCTACGCCGCGACCTACCGGGCGGTGACGGACTGGCACGAGGCGCGCGGCATGTCCACGACCATCCATTTCTGGGAGGAGGGCATCCAACCCCAGGTCTCGGCCGTCGGCGACCACATGAAGATGCTGCGCAGCGTGACCATGCCGGGCCAGGACTGCCTCGGCCGCAAGCCGCTCCGGGTCCACGATTTCAAGGAGGCCGAGTCGGTGGCCGAGTTCGGGAACGTCCGGGCGACGACCGAGCTCATGGGCGCCGGCGCGTTCGAAGGCACGCCCTGGGGCACGTTCAATCCACCCTTCCTCAAGCAGGCCGCGAACGCGGTGACGGCCTGGGGCATGAGCCACGTCATCCCGCACGCCGTCTTCACGACCCGCAAGCTCACCGGCAATCCCTGGCCGCCGGATTGGTATTCCGAGAACCCGATGTTCCCGTACCTTCATCTCTGGACCGATTTCATGCGGCGGGCGAGCTTCATCAATTCACAGGGCCGGGCCGTGCCCGACGTCCTTCTTTACAACCCGATCGAATCGGCCTGGATGCAGGCCGATGCGGGCCTGCTCGACGTCGACATGTGGAAGTTCGCCGAGACCAGCGAGGCCGGGCGGCGCGTCAACGCTATTGATAAGATCTACGCCCAAGCCATCGACGACCTGACCGAGGCCGGGATCGAGTTCCTGGTCGGCGACCGGTTCTACCTCGGCCGGATGGCGGTCAAGGACGGCCGGCTCGTCCGCGGCGAGCTCACGTTCCGGACGCTCGTCCTCCCGGCGCTCGACATCCTGCCGCTCGGCGTGGCGCGGAAGATCGTCGATTTCGCCAAGGCCGGCGGCCGCGTTTATGCCCTTGCCGAACTCCCGAGAGCGTCGGCCGAGCGGGGCCTCGACGATCCGGAAATGGCCAAGCTGATGGACAAGCTGCGGGCCCTGCCCGCGGGCGGCCAAGTCGGCGCGGGCGGCCTCAAGGCTTTGTTCGCCTCCGGGCGGGAGCCGGGCGGCCTCGAGAGCCAGATCGTCTTTCGGTCGGGCTCGTTCCCGATGCTCCGGCACCACCGCCGCATCGACGGCCGCGATTTCTTTTGGCTCGTGAACAACTCCGCGGACGGACAGGAGTGCGAGATCGAGGTCCGGGGGGCCCACGGCGCGGCCTCGATCTGGGACTGCGAGACAGGAACGATCCGTCCGGTGGGCTCGGGCGGGGTGCAGAGCGGCAGCTCCCTCACCCTGGCCTTCAAGCCTTACGAGGCCTATTGGCTCGTCTTCGATCCGAAAAGCCCGGCCATCGCCGGACCCCCCGAACAAAAACCCCGCTACGACACGGTCGCCTCTTTCGGAGCCGTCTGGCGGGTTTCGTACGAGCCGGCCGCCCAGCCGGTCATGGAATTCCCCCTTGTCCTGCCGGCCGCATTCTTGAAGGGCGTCGAAAAGCCGCTCGAGGATTGGTCGAGATGGGGTCTCGAGAAGTTTAGCGGCCTGCTGGATTACACCCAAACCATGACGGTTGAGATGCCCGAGAAGGGGTTCCTGCTCGATCTCGGACGGGTCGCTCACGCCGCCGAGGTCTGGGTGAACGGCCGGAGCTGCGGCGCCCGCCTCTGGAGCCCGCACGTCTTTGCCGTCGGGGAAGCTTTGCATCCCGGAGCGAACGAGATCCGGGTCCGCGTCGCGAACCTGATCAACAACAGCTACGGCGAGACCGCGCCGTCGGGCCTCTTCGGTCCGGTGCGCATCGTGCGCCCGCGCTAGCCCCCGGTCTATTCGCAAGAAGGCCCGCATGTCCCAAGGGGCATTTTTATGAATATTGACAGGCTTGCGAACCTGGTCTATACCCTGAAGCGCATCTCAAGGCTGAAAAGGAGGTTCGCATGCCGCCCCTGCAGTATCTCACCGAGGAATGGCGGGCCGAGGCCGAGAAGCGCCTCAAGGCCGAGCTGACCCCCGAGAAGATGAACCACATCACGTCCTCGATGTCGAACATCTATCTCGATTGCCCCGGCGGCGGGAGCAAGTTCCTTCTCTTCCGCTTCGAGAACGGGGCCCTGGCGGAGATCGCGCTGGGGACCGGCGAGCCGCCCCAGGCCGAGTTCCAGATCAGCGGCACATACGAGGTTTTTGCCCAGATCTCGCGGGCCGAGCTTGGCGCCCAGAAGGCGCTCATGACCGGCAAGCTCCGGCTCAAGGGCAACATGATCAAGGCCCTGAAGCTGGCGGCGATCGCCGACCGGCTGAACAAGGTCCTGGCCGGCATCCCCGCGGCCTACTAGCGAGGCCGGCATGAAGCCCCTCGACAAGAGCAGCCCCTACTTCATCGATCACCCCGGCCGCGTCCGGGCCCTGCAGGCGGAGATGGCCCGGGCCGGGATCGACGTCTACCTCGGCTCCCGCCTCCGGACCCTGTCCTGGGTCCTCGACGCGTTCTGCCCGTGGCGGAGCTTCGTCGTCGTCCCCGCCGAGGGCCTGCCCGCGGCCTTCACCTTCGTCATCGACGCCGCCCGCGTGGCCGACGAATCCTGGATCGGCGAGGACCGCGTCTTCGGCTTCGCGCCCATGGGCGGCCAGGACCAGATCGAGCTCATCGCCGATTTCATCAGGGACCTCCTCAGGGGAAAGCCCGGCCGCGTCGGCATCGAGAGCGGCATGTCGAACTACCTGCCCGAGGGGAACCTGACCCACTACGAGTATGAGCGCTTCCGGGATGCTCTGGCCGGCTCGGAGCTGGTCAATGCCCACGACCTCGTCGACCGCCTGTCCCTCATCAAGGACGCCGGGACGATCGCCCGCTTCCGCGAGGCCTCGCGGATCGTCGACCTCGGCCACCAGGCGGTTTTCGAGGCCCTGCGCGGCGGCTGGAAAGGCCTGAGCGAGACGGAGATCGCGGGCCTGGCCGCTCTGGCCATGCGGCGGGCCGGGAGCGAATGGGAGTGGTCCTTCACCGGCGGCAACGAGATCGCTTCGGGCTATCGGGCCGGCCTGACCGGCGGGGCCTGCACGCCCGCGACGCGCCGTGTCCTCCAGCCGGGGGAGCCGCTCATGGTCGATATCCACGCCATGTTCATGCTGGGCCTCGGCGACCATTCCCACAACTATCTGATCGCCCCTGCCGCGGAGCGCCAGCTCTGGCACGCCCGCAACTTCACCGACATCGTGGACCGGACCCTCCGGACCTACCGGGCCGGCATCAGCCCCTCCGAGCTGGCCGAACAGATGATCGGCTTCGCCGAGAGCCGCGGCTTCGCCGACTTCATGGTCCCCGGGTTCGAGCACGGCATCGGCCTGATGGGCGACGAGTGGCGGATCGGCATGAACGACGGGCCCTTCCCGTATTGGACGAACCCGGACCACCGCTACGGCGCGAACGAGATGATCATCTGCGCCATCCAATACGCCTGCCCGGAGGAGGCCATCGGCTTCCGGTACGAGAATCCCGTCGTCATTGGGCCCGCAGGGTGCGAGCCTCTGTCCAAGTTCCCGCTGGCCGTCGACGTTATCGACTGAACGCGGCGACGAGGGCCCGAAGCGCGCCTTCAGACGGCGGCCGCCGGCCGCGGGGCCGTCCCCGAAAGCGCCGCCGCCGGGATGAGCAGGATCTGGAGGGGCGTCTTATCCGATCCTAAAAACCCGGGAGGCCTCCCGCGGAGGCGGAAGCATTAGGACAGAATGCGACATATTGTGAAATCAAACCCCAAGGGCTTGACAAGGGTCCGGGCCCGGCCCATTGAGAAGGTATGCGCGATCTTATCGCCGCACGGGGGGATGGGTCGAGGGGGAAGCTGAAACTCGTGGGGACGTTCCTCCTCCTTCTGGTGCTTGTTGCCGCGCTGATGGCGATCCCCGCCATTTGGGTGCATTAGGGGCCTCGAGCGTGATGTCCGGATGCGGTATGCCGGGGACGACGCCTATTGCCGGACAAACTCCAGCGCCAGAACGGCCTCTTCGAAATTCCCGGCGGTGAAATCGAAGGACAGGTGGCCGCCTTCCATGGACAGGTGGTCGCCGTTGAGCACGAAGTCGAATTGGGACTGGCCGCTCGAACCCGACGTCCAGGTCAGCGTCAGCATGTCGATCGAAGAGGACCAGCTCGCGTTGTAGACGCGGGCGCTCTCGCCCGACTTGGTGACGGTCAGGACGGCCGTGCTATCGTTGAGGACCAGGGTCACCGTGCCGCCCAGGGCGACGACGTCGGCCTTGGTCGCCGGATTGGCCAGGCTGGTGAATTCGGCTTTGGTCGCCCTCCAGGTCCCCTTCAGGCTGGCCTTGTCCGGAGCCGTGTTGCTCTTGCAGCCCAGACCGAGGGCCAAGAAGACGATGAACAAAGACACGACACATTTCTTAGCCATGGAAGCCTCCTCGGAGAATACCCTTTTGGATGTTGGGCCTAGGTACCCCCGCTCCGGCCGGGAGTCAAGGAGCACTATGCCGGCTTCTGCCGTCGGCCCGGCGTTTCGAGGCCGCCCGGCGCCGGTTGGCGGCGGCCCGGAACTTGACGATCCGGGCCACGAGCTTCAGGGGCAGCGGCCGGTCGAGCGGAAAGCGGATCGTTCCTTTTGCGGCCCGATAGGGGGCGAGGTCGCGGCGGAAGGCCTCGACGCCGCTTGCCGTCGGGAACAAGCTGATGTGGTCTTTGAACGCGGCGAAATAGACCAGGATCCCGGCCAGATCGAAGGCCGGCATCCGGTAGCTGATCCGTTCTGCCGCGTCCGGCGCCGCCGCCCTGATCGCGGCACGCAGGTCCCGCAGGAGCCGCCGCGTATCCTCAGGGAAGGCCTCGATGTATTCGTCGATCGTGCGCGGCGCGGCCTGGACTTTCATGGCGGCCTCCCGCTCTAGCATAGCCAGGCCGGCCGCCGGCCGTCAAATCGCCTCCCCGCCCGGAAACGCTCAGCCGACGATGTTGACGCCGACCTGGGCCGACGGGGCCGCGGCCTTGCGGAACATGACCGGGCCGGCCGAACGTGCTAAAATCGGGGGCGGAATACCGGGCCTAAAGAGGAGGCGCCCATCCGCCCGCTATCCGTTCCCGGCGGCCGAGCTGAGGACGCTGTCCGGCCGGCTCGTCGTCCGGGCCGTGGGCTTCGTCACGCTCGGCAGCGGCGTCGTCAACATCGTCTCGGCCGCGGGGAGGTCCCTGCCGGCCCGCATGACGGCCTTGCGGGAAGTCTTCCCCCTCGAGTTCCTGCATATCTCGCGGTACCTCTCGCTCCTCATCGGCTTCGCGCTGGCCGTCTCCTCGGTGAATATTCTCAAGAGGAAAAAGAGGGCCTACGGCCTCGTCATGGTCCTCTCCGCCTTTTCGGTCCTCTTTCACCTGACCAAGGGCCTGGATTACGAAGAGGCGGCCCTGTCCTTGGCCCTGATGGCCGTCCTTTTCCTGGCCCGTAAAAACTTCCGGGTCAAAAGCAGCTTGCCGGACCTCCGCTCGACGCTCGGGCCGCTGGCCATCGCCCTAGCCGTGACGCTGCTCTACGGGGCCCTCGGGTTCTGGCTCCTCGAAGACCGGGATTTCGGGATCAACTTCAGCCTGGCGGACGGCATCCGGCGCACCTTGGCCGCCCTGGCCTTCAGCCAGGACCCGTCCCTGATCCCCCTGACCCGTTTCGCCGCCTGGTTCCTCGATTCCCTCGACGTCATCTCGGTCGCCGCGATCGTCTTCATCCTGTATTCCCTGTTCCGGCCCGTTTTCTACCGGCTCAAGACCCTGCCCGAGGAACGCGAGGCGGCCGCGCGGATCCTCGAGGCCCACGGCCGGTCCTCGCTCGACCTCTTCAAGCTCGCGCCCGACAAGACGTTCTATTTCTCCGCCTCGGGGCGGACGTTCCTGTCCTACCGGATGTCCCGGAGCTTCGCCGTCGTGCTGGGCGATCCCGCCGGGCCGGAGGAGGAGATCGCCGAGTCCATCCGCTCGTTCGCCCGGCTCTGCGAGGACAACGACTGGGGCGTGGCGTTCTACCAGACCCAGCCCGACTTTTTGCCTCTCTACCGACAGGCCGGTTTCAAGAAAATGAAGGTCGGGGAGGATGCCATCGTCGACCTCGAGACGTTCTCCCTGGACGGCAAGTCGATGAAGCACATCCGTCATGCCGTCAATCAATTCGATAAGACCGGGTTCCGGACCGTCTACTACGAGCCGCCGCTTTCCGACGACATCGCGGAGGCCCTTGGGGAAGTCTCGGACGATTGGCTCAAGATCCCGGGCCGCCGAGAGCGAGGCTTCAGCGTCGGCGCCTTTTCCAAGAGCGAGATCCGGAAGACGCCCGTCTTCGCGGCCCTCGACCCGGCCGGGCGCGTCCTGGCCTTCATGAACATCATCCGCTGCTATGCCCCCGGCGAGACGACCATCGACCTGATGCGCTACCACCGGGAGGCGCCGAAGGCCGTCATGGACACCCTCTTCGTCAAGCTCTTCGACCTGCAGAAACGGCGGGGCTTCAAGCGCTTCAGCCTCGGCCTGGCGCCGCTTTCGGGCTTTCTCGAAAGCGAGGCGGCGGGGGCCCCGGAGCGCGCCGTCGAGTTCTTCCTCCAGCGCCTGGACTTCATCTTCAGCTACGAGGGCTTGTCCGATTACAAGGCCAAGTTCGCGACGCACTGGGAACCCCGCTACGCCATGTACCGGAACGTTGTCGAACTGCCGCGGTTGGCCGTCGCCCTGCTCCGGATCTCTGGATTGAGCTCGGGTGTGGAGACCGATGTCTAGGCCGGGGACCCGCAGGATGCTGGGGCAGGCCGCCGCCTACGTGGCGGCTGCCGCCGGACTGGCCTGGGTCGTCCACGACGTCCGATGGCCGGAGCTCCTGAAGAGCGTCGCCGGCCTGGACTGGCGCTGGGCCGTCCTCGGCATCCTGGCCGACCTCGCGAGCTACGTCACCCAGGGCCTCCGCTGGCGGCTGCTGCTCAGGCCCCTCGGCGACGTTTCCGTCTTGAAGGTGACCCAGGCCGTCTTCGCCGGCCTCTTCCTCAACGAGGTCGCCCCCTTCCATCTGGGCGAGATCGCCCGGGCCTATCCGATCTCCCGCTGGCTCTCGGCGCCCCTCGTGGCCATCGTGCCGTCCATGGCTTTGGAGCGCTTGTTCGACGGCATCTGGCTCGCCGCGGGCCTCGGCCTGACGGCCTTTTTCGTCCCCCTGCCCCGCGATCTGCTGAAGGCCGGCGACATCTTTGGGCTGAGCATCATCGCTCTTGCCGTGGGCCTGATGTACCTCCTGATCCGGAAGGCGCGCGAACCGGGATCCCGTCCGGAGCGGCCGCGGACGGCCGCCTTGCGCTGGATCGGCGAGAACCTGCGAAAGATCGAGGCCGGGCTCCGGACGATCGGCCTCTCCTGGAGGTCCGCAGCCGCCTTCCTGATCTCCTTCCTCTATGTTGTCCTGCAGGCCGTCGCGTTCTGGTCCGTCATGATCGCCTGCGGCCTGAAGCTCTCGTTCTGGATCGGGGGGGCCGTTCTTCTCATCGTCCGCTTCGGCTCGGTCATCCCGGGGGCGCCGGGCAACGTCGGGCTTTACCAGGTGTTCACCGTCCTCGGCCTGACGCTGTTCGGCGTGGATCGGCCGGTCGCGGCGGGATTCTCGATCGTCGTCTTTGTCCTCCTCTCGGCCCCGCTCTGGGGGTTGGGGGCCCTGGCCCTGGGCGGGACAGGCCTGACGCTTGCCTCGACGAGGGCCAAGCTCGGGGAAAGGGGATCGCCCGTATGAGCCGACGGTCTCTCCTGCTGGCCTTGCTGATCCTGTGCACGGCGCCCGGCTTTGGACAGGACACTGTCCCGAACGTCAACGATCTGCCCCTGATCGAGGTTCCGGCCACGGCCGGGACGGGCGATGTCCTGGCCGTGCTGCTCACCGGCGACGGCGGCTGGGCCGTTCCCGACCGGGGCTTGTCGCGAGAGCTGGCCGCTTCCGGCATCCCGGTCGTCGGCCTCAATTCCCTGAAATACTTTTGGACGGCCAAGACGCAGGAGCAATCCGCGGCCGATCTCGGCCGGGTCCTGAGGCATTATCTCGCCGCCTGGCACAAGACGAAGATCGTCCTCATCGGCTACTCGCTCGGCGCCGACGTCCTGCCGTTCATGATGAACCGGCTGGCCGAGGACCTCCAGCCGCTCGTGGGCACCGTCGTTTTCATGGGTCCCAGCGCGTCGGCCGAGTTTGAGTTCCACCTGGGCGATTGGCTCGGCCGGTCGCCCGGCAAGAACGCTGTGCCGACCATCCCCGAGATCCAGAAGATCCGGCCCGAAGCCGCGATCCTCTGCGTCTATGGCGAAGGGGACAAAGACCAGATCTGCCGCCAGCTCGATCCGCGACGGGTCCGCTCGGTCATGATCCCCGGCGGCCACAAGGTCGGGAGCGGCTACGCGCCGGTCGCCGCGGCCATCCTCGATTCGCTGAAGCTCCCCAAGTCCCCTTAGCGCCGGCGGGGCCTCTTGGACATCCCCCACGCCGGCGTGATACATTGAGCCTGCCCCGGATCCGGTTTCAGGAGGTTATCATGACTCAGGACGCCCAGCGGGCCGCGCGCCTCGAGGCCCTAGCCGTCCCGCCGCTCGACCGGGTGGACCTCGTGACCGTCAAGCTGCCGTTCGTCGCTCCGTTCGGGACGAGCGTCTACACCTGGACGGACAAGGAAGCGATGCTCCTGCGGCTCGAGTCGGGCGGCGTCACCGCCTGGAGCGAGTGCGTCTCCGATCCGGATCCCTTCTATTTCTACGAGACGAACGGCACGGCCCGCCACATCATCAAGGATTTTCTGCTGCCCCTCGTCGAGCCCGGGACGACGCTCGGCGAGCTCGAAACCCGCTTCCGGCACGTGCGCGGTCACGGCATGGCCAAGGCCACGGTCGAGAACGGCCTCCTCATCCTCCTTGCGCTCCAACAGGGCCGGCCGCTCCATGAGCTAATGGGCTTCCCGGCCCGGAAGATCATGTCGGGCCTGAGCATCGGCCTCAAGGCCACGCCGGCCGAGCTCCTGGCGGCGGTCGAACACGCCGTGGCCCGGGGCTATCACCGGGTCAAGATGAAGGTCAAGAAAGGCCAGGATGTCGAGTGGGTCCGGGCCGTGCGGGCGCGCTTCCCGAAGCTCCGGCTGATGGTCGACGCCAACGGCGATTACTCCCTGGCCGACCTCGACCGTTTGAAACGCCTCGACGAATTCGGCCTGATGATGATCGAGCAGCCCCTGTCCTACAGCGACATCTACGAACATTCGCTTCTGCAGAAGGAGATGGCGACGCCGATCTGCCTCGACGAATCCATCCACAGCCTGGCGGACGCCGCGACCGCCCTGGCCCTCAACGCCTGCCGCATCATCAACATCAAGCAGGGCCGGGTCGGCGGGCTCATGGAGTCGGTCCGGATCGCCCGGTATTGCGCCGAGCGGGGCGTCGGGGTCTGGTCGGGCGGCATGGACGAAACCGGCATCGGACGGGCGGTCAACATCCATCTCCAGACGGCCGACGGGTTCACGCTGCCCGGCGACACCTCCGAGACCTCGAACTACTTCGACGAGGACATCGCCGAACCGCCCGTCGTCCTCGACGCCGAGGGCTTCATCGGCATCCCGCCCGGCCCGGGGCTAGGCATCACCGTCGTCCCCGAGCGCATCCTCAAACGGGCCCTCCGCTGGGAACGGCTGGGCTGACCGGGAACATCCGTTTTGCGGGACTCGTCCTGGCCCTCGCGACGGACGAGTCTTGTAAAAGCCCCCCTGCCTCGGATCCTTCGCTTCCCCGCCGCTCAGGCCGAGGCAGGGAGACCAGCTGAGATTGCAGTTGATGGAATACTCAAGAATCGTGCCAGCCCGACGGAAGGGTACAGGAGCACCAGGACGGTCACGGTCCTTGTCTTTTCCGCCCCGGCCCCGGGCGGCGGCGCGGCGGCCGCACAGAACGCCAGCACGGCCGCCAGCGCCGCCCCCTCGGAGAGGCTCCCTCTTTTCAACGATACCCCCGTGACCCTGACCACAAGATCGGGAGGGCCCGCAGTGAGGGCAAGGCCCTTTATCGGACATTCGCGTTATTTCGTTTTATGCCGGCGTCCGCCCGGGGCCGGCCGCCGTCCCGTTGACAGGGCGCCGCGGCCGGAAATATCATCCTCGGGAGGAGCAAGAACGCCATGACAACACGAAGGACCCTCATCTCCAAAGCCTGCCTGATCCTGATCGGGCTTGCCGCGCTCGCCCGGACCGCGGCGCCCTGCACCCTGGCTGTCATCTCCGGCCGGGCCTCGGCGAGCGGCTGCCCGCTCATGTGGAAGAACCGCGACACCTCGGACCCGAACAACAAGCTGATGTTCTTCAAGGGCCCGAAACACGATTTCATCGCCGTCGTCATCTCGGAGGCCGCCGAACCGCAGGAGGTCTGGGGCGGACAGAACACCGCCGGCTTCGCCGTCATGAACTCCCAGGCCGACGACCTCGGCGACGCGTCGAAGAAGCTCAGCGGGGACGGCAACGGCGCCTTCATGACGCTCGCCCTTGGCGAGTGCGCCACCGTCAAGGACTTCGAGGACCTTCTTGTCCGCGAGAAGGGGAAGTGGGACCTGGCCACGAACTTCGGCGTCAT
>Ga0172362_10001258_pt1 | contig 21605 bp, 22 predicted proteins | sample LakKivs1_kivu2a2_FD_114534 | JGI IMG/M metagenome (GOLD analysis project Ga0172362, IMG submission 114534) | Sediment microbial communities from Lake Kivu, Rwanda - Sediment s1_kivu2a2 | ecosystem: Environmental > Aquatic > Freshwater > Lake > Sediment | place: Rwanda: Western Province, Lake... | reverse complement strand
CTGGAGAATCTGTCCCAGTCGAAGAAACATAATAGGCCTTGTTGATAGCATCTGATAACAGTTGATAAGTAAGGTATGACTGGGCTTTTACTCTTGAGTAAAAGAATAAAATAGAAATGCCTATTAAACCCAATAATGCCAAGTATTTTTCATTCATCCCAACAACTCGTTTATCTTAGTAATTCCAGCAGTTATCTATTAATTTGATTCCTTAGAATAAAAATTTCTCAATCTACCCTTTCAATTGTTTAATCAAATGTTTTAGTGGTGCATCAGTCTTAATTCCAGTGTTAGAAAAATGAGTCCTATTTGCCAAATAACCTTTTTCTATTAAATTATTTCGTAATTTCTCATAATTTGGTATTCTGAATCTATGTTTTTGGCATATTTTGTGTATATCATAATAAAAAGGTATGGTTTCGTTTTTGAGCAAGAAGAGAAGTTTTTTTATTTTATTTTCAGTCTTCAACCAATTAATTCTTGTTAACTTCTCTCTACATTTTTCAATAAATTTTAAATCTTCTATCGGTCCTGTCCACATCTTTCCTATGATTTTAGTACTAAATCCACAAAACTCACATCTTGTTATTGCTTCTCCCATCTTCCTCCAAAGACATTTAGGACAATAATTAACATAATCAAGATTATCTTTTAACGATTTGCTTGCTATGCTCTTACCTTTCTTAACTTCAGCAAAGACTCTAAAATAATGCTCTGATGCATAGGACAGTAAAGGTTTAAATGAAAAAGACCATTTTCCGAGTGATAATGCGGCATTGGTAATTAAAATTCTTATACCTAATTCTTTAAAAAAATCAGTTTTATAGCTTTCGATACCATACCTTCTTAGACAGGTCGCAGGACTAGTTCCACACAGAGCAGCAGTATCAGTAGCAGAGAAACCTACGAATCCTTTTCTTTTTATTGCTCGTCCAATAGATTCAAAATAATAAGAAGGACTTCCCCAAGGATCTATATCTATGTAATTAAAAGTTCTTATGGTTTCGGACAATAATTGATTGGCATCTTTGTTTGTAATTTTAATCTTTCTAGCCACAGAATTCAAATTAACATTTGTCTTCATGAACGGAATGTTATCTTCACTTATATCATTAATCCATACTTCTTTTACTGGACATTCTTTGGCAATTCTTATCCCCCTTACACCAATACTCGCTAGAGCATCACAAACTATCCAATCATTAGAATTCAAGGTATTGAGGACTAAGATAGTTAAATCTCGGGATAACTCTACTTTAGGGTTAAAAAAATGTTTTTTACTTAGATAATCCTTTGGTGTTTTAAATTGAATAAGACCTTCTTTCATAAAGAAAATTATAGAAAATGAAAACTTAAACAACTTCAACTTTTGTTGTAATTGCTTGACCTGGCAAATTTCTCTCAAACTTGGCTCTAACTATGCCTTTATTTCCATGCAAAGCTATTATTTCGCCCTTAATCTCTTTACCACTAGGTGATTTCCAGACTATTTTTTTATCCAAAAATTCTTTAGCTTTTTCCCTAGAATTCACATTTTCTAATTCTACCAACATCTGGTTAACGTTCTGAGTACGTCTTCCTCTTCTGTAAGATACGATTTTCCCCTGCATAAAAAACCATTTATTTTTTCTTTTCTTTTTTCTTTAAAACTTTAGCCAAATCCCTTATCAAGTTTCTTACGTATTCTCTCATTTTATAAACATCTTTGTCAGAGATTTTATCAAATTTCTTCTTTTCCATCAAGCCTTTCATTTCTTCAATTTTATTCCATATATCCCAATAGTATCCTTCTACGAGTTTTTTATCGACAAATTCTTTTTTGAAAGCATCTGGTATCATTTCTGTCTTCTCAGGTAATTTATGTAGAGTTTTCAAAGCGGCTATTGCAGCCTTATACATTACTTCATGTGTTCTTTCAAGAATCTTCTCTTTTTTCCTGAATTCCAAGACCGACAACAACTGAAACATTTTCTCTATGAATTTATCAGCTTTATCAATCCATTCATCCACAAAAGCTCCAGTAACATCCATCAATTCTTTGTGCTCAATTTTCTTTCTAATTTCTATTATTTCTTTCAACCAATCAGCGTACTTTTGTTCGAGAATACCAGGGTCGACTAAATATTTCTTCACTTCATCATAAGCCTTATTAGGAACTGGTGGCTCTAAACCCATGAACATTAAGACAGCCTGAGCCGTGTTCAACATAGCATAGTAACAGTCTTCGGCCAGCATTAAAAGCTTGACAGTCTTAGCTCTCATCAACTTCTTTGGAGCTCCTTCCATGTAGCTTTCGATAGCTTCTCTTGTAGCAGGAATCTTACCCATATCCAGCAATCTTTTTATCGGCATAAAGAAACCGGCATCATATACTGATTTTCCTTCTTTTATGAAATTGTATATGATAGGATGACAAACTCTAGCATAATCCCAGAATTCAGTTAATGTGTAGGAAGGTTGAATCGATAAATCCTCAGATATTTCAGATGCCATTTTCTCGAGTGTCTCATCGATCTCATTCTTCTCTTCTGGAGTTATAGGTTTTATAGTATCATCGATTACAATAAAAACATCAACATCTGATTTCGGCTTGAATTCGCCTCTAGCAACAGAACCCATCATTATTACGCATTTAACTGTGTCACCATATTTTGTGAGAATTCTATCTTTCAACTTATTAACATCTTTTTCTATTTGAGTCTTTGTTTTTGGTTTTTTTTCCTTCTTTTCTTCCTTTTTCATTAAATCACAACAATAATTCTGATTCAACTAACTCTTTAGGTAGAAGTTTTTTCATTCTGTATATTATGTCGGAAGCCAGTTTCATTGCCTTAGTTAAATGTGTAGTTTCAACCTGTTTGATTCTTTTATGATCGATATCCTTCCAGAGTTTGTCCAATTCTTCAAATTTTGTTATGCACTCTGGTTCGAGTTTTTTCTCTTTGACAAGTTTCTGCAACTCTTCTGGTATGTGTTTTGGGTCTGGAGTTGTATTGTAATAATACATTATAACAGATTGACAAGCATCTGCAGAAGCATACCTTAAATCGAATATCATCGACTTTATTGCTAATTCAACTTTCTTAAGATGTGCTTCAGCTGACCTAGCTTTAATTCCAACTGTTTCTTCACTTGGAGGGAGAAGACCTGCCTTGAGCATTCTTTGAACTGGTTTTACAAAACCTGTATCATAAATGACCAAACCTACTCTAAGGTAATTAAATAACTCTGGAGAACCTTTTTTCATCCATCCCCAGAATTCAGTTAAGCCTGTAGTTTGTACGTGTAAATCCTTCATCTCTGCAGAAATGAGTTGAAGTTGTGCTTGAATCCTTTCTAAATCTTCAGAACCTTTAGTGGCTGTATCGTCGAGAATGATCCATAAATCAGCGTCAGAGGTTTTTTTCATATCTCCTCTAGCGGCAGAACCAAATATCAAGACGGATTTGATTAAATCCCCATAAGTCTTTCTTATCTGGTTTGTGAAGTTTATGATTTTAGTGTATATTTCACCTTTTGGAACTTCTTGTTTCTCAACATCTTCTTTTTCTAGAGTTAATGGTTTTTTTAACTCTTTTGAAAGTTCTTCTTCGAATTTCATATGTATAAACCTCAGTTTATCTATTTATAAATTTTACTACTTTTTAAGAGTGAATAATTTTTTCATACTTCGATTACTTTAAATAAACGACTATAGAAAAGATAAACTTTTGGGTATAATTACTTTAATAGTTTGAAGACTTCGTCGCCTTCTCTTACTCTCTCATCTACCTTCATGCCTACCGAATCTCCAGCTTTTGCTTTTTTTATGTTTTTATGTTCTATCTGCATTGATACGACAGTTTGCTTGAAATTTGTACTCGCTCCCTCTATCGATATTTCATCACCGACTGAAAGGCTTTCTGATAGTTCGATAACTGCTACTCCTATGTTTGTGTAGTAATGAGCGACTTTTCCAACTAACTTTTTTTCTTCTTTCATGAATAATCTTATAAAATAAAAGATTATAAAAGCTTTATTGTTATAAGTTCGAATTTATTTTGATATAATTTTTAATATTAAAATTTAAATTATAATGGTTAAACATTAAAATGCCTTCTTTTCAAAAAACCTTAAAAACCCTTAAAAAACATATTTTAAGCCGGATTTAAATATCTTATATTTCATAAAACTTGTATGAAATTAAAAAACTTATTTGAAGCTTTGATTAAAGAAGAAAAACACGCCTACGATTTAGATTCTATCTATGAGTGGTTTTATGTGCGGGATCATTGGTTATATTGGGAATAAGAAAGCATCTCCCATACTCTTAGAATCTATTAAAAAACTGGAGTATCGTGGTTATGACTCAGTAGGTATGTGTACAATCGGTTCTAATCTCAAAATCTTGAAAGGAGCAGGTAGAATAGATGATGTCAACAATAGACTACACTTTACATCCTTATCTGGCACCATAGGAATCTCACACACTCGTTGGGCAACGCATGGTGGAGTAACAGATTACAATGCTCATCCCCAGACTGATTGTTCAGGAAAAATAGCTGTCGTTCACAATGGTATAATCGAGAATTATTCTGAGCTTAAAAAAGAATTGATTAAGAAAGGACATAAGTTTAATTCTGAGACTGATACTGAAGTTATCTCTCATCTTATTGAAGACTACATAAACGCAGGTAACGATTTTAGAGAAGCCGTTATCAAAACTTCAAAGAAGTTGGATGGTCTTTTTGCGTTCATAGTAGTCAAAGAGAATGACAATGGAAGAATGATAGCGGCCAAGAACAAATGCCCTTTAGTCTTGGGGATTGGGTCGAATGAAAATTTTATTGGTTCAGATGTCATTTCTTTCCTAAATCATACTAATAAAGTTGTTTTCTTAGATGATGGAGAAACGGTAGAATTAACTAAGAATGGTTTTAAAGTTTTTGACAGAGATGGCAGACCGAAAAACAAACAGATCGATACTATCAAGTGGAACCCCGAGCAAGCCAAAAAGTCTGGTTTTAAACATTTCATGATCAAAGAAATCTTGGAACAAAAAGAAACTATAGATAGGATTTTAAGTCATGATGAAAAAACCGTAAAAAAAATTGCGAAAATGATAAACGATGCTTTCGGTGTCTTTTTCGTGGCGTGTGGAACGAGCTACCATGCGTGCTTATCTGCAGGATATATTTTTTCAAAAATAACTAAAAAACACGTTAACGTTTATCTTGCTTCAGAATTCCCGAATTTCTCCCACTTCTTAACAAAAAACACTTTGATGATTGCTGTTTCACAGAGCGGAGAGACTGCTGATGTCTTGGAAGCAGTTAGAGTAGCCAAGGAAAGAGGAGTAAAAATAATATCATTAGTTAATGTGATGGGATCATCTTTAATGAGAATGAGTGATTTTACTCTTCTATTGAATGCTGGCCCTGAGATATGTGTTTTGGCAACGAAGAGTTTTACATCACAATTATCTTTGTTGTATTTGTTGGCTTATACTTGCGCTGGAAAATACGAAGAAGGGAAAGAAAAATTGGAAGAAGTATCTAAAAAATTAAATGTTGTTTTGAATGAAAATAACATTGAAAAAATAAGAAAATTGGCCAAGATGCTGAAGGATGAAGAAAATATATACTTAATCGGAAGAGGGTTAAGCTATTCCACAACTTTAGAAGGAGCTCTGAAGCTTAAAGAAGTCTCTTACATTCACGCCGAAGGTCTAGCAGGCGGGGAATTAAAACACGGAACTCTGGCATTAATCGAGAGGGGAACGCCATGTATATCTATAGTTCCTGATAATGATGGAAAAAAGGATATACTGAGCAATGCTATGGAAATAAAATCTCGTGGCGGGTACATCATAGGAATAGCTAATGAAGATAATGAAATTTTTGATTATTCGATTATAATCCCAAAAGTAGAGATGCACCCTATATTGATGATAATGCCACTTCAACTATTAGCTTATTATCTTGCTTTGGAAAGAGGTTGTGACCCAGATTACCCGAAGAACCTAGCGAAATGCGTCAGTGTTAAGTAGATTTACCAAAAAATATTAATATTTATATTACCATAATTTTAATATGATGGTTGAAACTAAAATGTGGAAAGGAAACAGCAGAGGCATCGGTTTTATGAGAATTCCTAAAAATTTTACTAAATTTTTTGATGTTAATGATAATGTAAAAGTACAGATCAGAAATGAGGAATTTTCCCATTACTTTTTTGCGACAATAAGAGATTATAAAGGATTTGCTGGAGTTTATGTGCCAAAAAAAATATGTTTAAACAACAATTTGCTTGGAAAAAAAATTAAGGTATCTCTGGGAAAAATAAAAGGTTTTCACTCTAAATTGGGAAGTGATGGGAGATTATACATTCCTAAATCTATTGCAGAAAAATTAAAACTCGATAGAGATGATATTTTACAGATTGGAGGAAGAATAGATCATTATAAAATAAATAAATTCTGTGAGATTAACAAAAGGGTAAGAAAGAATAGTACAGAATATTTCTGTATGTTTTCATCAGAATTGAAAAAGAAGGGTGGTATTTTTAAAATAAGGAAAAAATTAAAGAAAGATTCACAAATGCCAAAAATTGTGAAATATGCCTTGAAAGATTTAAATTATGGTGTAATTGATAAGAATACAATCATAATCTTTCATCATATAAAAACTCTAAAAATAAATCTTTTAATCAACCTGAAAGATTTAGTTTATTATATTGGATGCTTTTTTGCAGACGGAACAAAGAGAGGGGATACTTGGGGAATTGTTGCATCAACTTTTGAACAAGCAATATTCTACTACAAAATGTATAAAAAGATAATTAAAGATCTACAGTTACATTTTTATATTTCGATAAGTTCTGTAAAGATGCCCACTAAAAATGATTTAATTAAAAAATGGAAAAGAGAAACTGGTATCAATGTCAACAAAATGAGATTTCATAAAACACGGACACATTCTAAAAAAATCAATGAATATGGTTCTCTAGTAATGAAAGATTATAGAAAAGTTGTGCAAATTTATCACAACAAATTATTAGAATATATCTGCGATTACATTTCTCGAACAAACGATAAAAAATTGGCCTTAGATTTTATGTTCGGGGTTTTGGAAGGCGATGGCTGTGCTGGAGCTAGAAAACGTGGACACATTACTATAACATCGAATAAAAGGGATGTGAAAGTCTTAGAAAAAATATTGAGAATTACGGATTTGGACTTCAAAATTACAAAGGAAGGAGGTAATAAAGTATCAATAAGGCTAAATTCTCTTAGCATTCTCAAAAAATTTTATTTACTAAAAGATGGAATTTTTTCCTATTATCCAAAAAGAAGGAGAATATTTATAGAAAGATTTTGTAATATAGGTGCTACAAGGTTTATTTTAGGTAGACAAACTCATGCTTCTGGATGGGTCAAAGCATGGTTAAAAGAAGAAGACATATTAGATGATAAATACCAACTTACTCACAAAGGTAGAAAAATCAAAAATGATTTATTAGATATGATGCAAGAGGTTAGTACTTAATGAAAAATCTGTTAATTAGTATCGCAAAAAGTACAGGCCAAATTATTTTAAAGAATTTCATGAAAGATGAATCGAAGAAAATTCTTCAATTTCATAGTAAGTATAGTTATAGCATCAGATTAGATAAGATAATTGAAAATATCATAATCAAAACTTTAGAAGAAAATAATTTCAAGGGCACTCTTATTACTGAAGAAACTGGTGAATTGATGTTGGGAAGGTCAAAATTGAAATTATTTATTGACCCCTTAGATGGAAGTGTAAATTTTTCTAGAGGAATTCAACAGTTTTGCATATCTTTGGCTCTAGAAAAGATGGACAAGACTCTAGTTGGTGTAATTTACGATCCTTACAGGAAAAATCTTTTCGTAGCGGAAAAAAATAAAGGTGCATTTCTAAACGACAAGAAAATTAATGTTAGTAAAAGAAAGATGCCTCCTCTTTTTGTAAACATAGAATGGTCAGGAGCAAAAAGTTATTTAGAGATAGTTAAAAAAATTATACCGTTTTATAGGATCAGAACAGCGGGAAGTGGTGTTTTGGCTTTATGTGAGACTGCATGTGGAATAACTGATGGTACTATTTTGGTAGAAAATAAACCATGGGACATACCAGGGGGAGCATTATTGGTGGAAGAAGCTGGAGGTATAGTAACTAATTCAGAAAGTAAAAGATGGAATACAAGCAACAAATTGTTACTTGCTTCAAATGGATTAATACATGAAGATCTCATTAAGTTGTTGAGTTAAAATGTCAACATTTAAAGTTTATGATATAAGATGGATTTTTAATAAAAGTGTGACTGTAAAATGAGTATATTTAGGGCATATGACGTCAGGGGAATTTATCCCGAAGAGATAAATGAAGAAATTGCTTTGAAAATAGGGAAGGCTTTTGGTACTTTCAACCCTGGAAAAATTGTTGTTGGTGATGAGTTACGTTTGAGTAGTCCCTCACTAAAAAAAGAGTTCATTAAAGGCTTGGTATCAACTGGTACAACTGTTATAGATATCGGGACTGTGACTTCACCGATTGTAATGTTTGCGACTAGATATTTTAACTATGATGGAGGAGTAAACGTTTCAGCTTCGCACAACCCAAAACAATACAATGGATTTAAATTCTATTCAAAAGGGAGTATTCCAATTGATTTTGAAACCGGGCTCATCAAGATTAAAAAAATATTCAATAATGAAAATTTTGCTAAAGGTGAGGCAAAGTTAATTAAAAAAAATATCATAAACGACTACTCTGCTTTCATACTGAATCTAATCGAAATGAAGAAACCGATAAATATGAAAGTAGTAGTGGATGCAGGTAATGGTTCTACTGGGAAAATATATCCTAATATACTCAGAAAAGCTGGTATAGAAGTTCATGAATTATTCTGTGAGCCTGATGGGAACTTTCCAAACCATGAACCTAATCCAACAAAAACTGAAAATTTAGTCACTTTACAAGAAACAGTTCTAGAATCTGATGCAGACCTTGGGTTTGCGTTCGACGGAGATGGGGATAGAATGGCTGTTATTGATGAGAATGGAAGTATAGTTTATGTGGGTATCGTTTTCTCGATTTTAATCAAGAGTGCTCTCGAAAAAAAACCAGGCTCAAAAATAGTTTACACTATACTCGACTCAAAAGCAATCGACGATGTGATTAGAAAACATGGTGGTATCCCTGTTGTTTGTAGAGTTGGCCATACTTACATAACTCAAAGAATGATCGACGAACAAGCTGCCGTGGCTGGAGAAATTTCTGGTCATTATTACTTCAAAGAAACTCATGGCGCTGATGATGCTTTGTTTGCTTGTCTAAGGTTGATAGAGTATCTTACCAAATCAGAAAAGAAAATATCAGACTTCGCCGACGAATTCCCGAAATACTTCTCTCAAGTTTCAGAAGGGTTAAGAGTTCCAATAAAAGAAAGAGAAAAGTTTTCGTTTATAGATGCATTGAAAAAAGAATTCGAGAGTAAGGGGTTTAAGATAGATACTTTGGATGGAGTGAAAATTATCTTCGATGATGGCTGGGCATTATTCAGGCCATCAAACACTGAACCAATAATTTCGATGTCTTATGAAGCTTATAACAAGAAGGCTTTTGAGAGAATAAAAAAGTTTGTCGATGATATAGTAAAAAAAATACCGAGGTGAACTATGAAAGTAGTTTTCTTATGTGGTGGTATTGGAAAGAGAATGTTTCCTTTGACTGAAGACAAATTCCTATTCAAATTCTTGGGTAAGACTCTACTTCAACATCAAATTGAGATTGCACAGAAGGCAGGCTTCAAAGATTTCGTGATGATTGGCAATGAATTCAACATGAATAAAATCAAAGAAATATGTAGTCATGTAGATGCTAACGTAAAATTTGCTCTACAAAAAGAACCAGAAGGTATGGCCGACGCACTCTTGAGTGGAAAGAATTTTTTAATAAACGAAGAAATACTCATAGTTAACCCAAATGATGTTTTTGATGTTTCAGCCTACAAAAAAATTATTAGAACTGGAAAAGAAAATTATGATTCATGTATTGTAGGTTATGAAGTAAATTCGTATTTTCCTGGTGGTTATCTAGAAGTTAATAAAAAACATGAGTTGATAAGAATCCATGAAAAACCGGGAGAAGGCAATGAACCAAATAACCTTGTTAACATAGTTATTCATCTACATAAAAATTCAAAGAAGCTTTTTGATTATTTAGAAAAAACGAAGAGTGATAGAGACGATACCTATGAGCAGGCAATTAGTAATATGGTTAATGATGGGTGGAGAATAAAAGTTGTACCTTACGACGGATTCTGGCATGCGATAAAATACCCATGGGATATTTTTGGAGTCGTAAAATATTTCTTGAACAATATTAAAAAACCTAAGATCTCGTCTAAAGCAAAAATTTCTAAAAAAGTAAGAATATATGGAAATGTTATTATTGAAGATAATGCTCGGGTTCTTGAGAATACAGTAATTCGCGGTCCATGTTACATTGGAAAAAATACAGTAATTGGAAACAACGTTTTAATCTGGAATGGTACCCACATCGGCGATAACTGTGTTATTGGGTATTCATCTGAAATTAAACACTCTTACATTGCTGATAACTGTTGGTTCCACATGTCTTACGTTGGTGATTCTATAATATCAGATAACTGCTCTTTTGGAGCAGGGACAATAACAGCAAATTTTAGGTTTGATGAACAACCGATCAAAGTCGACGTTCATGGCAAAAAAAGTGATTCCAAGATGGATAAGTTAGGCGTTATAATGGGAGTTAATTGCAAGACTGGAATAAATTCTTGTACCATGCCTGGCGTCAGGGTGGGACCAAACAGTATTATTGGACCAGGTGTAACACTGCTAGAAAATTTGGAACCAAACAGAATCGTATTAATAGACAAAAAAAGTTATTCGATCAAAGAAAATAAGATAACTCTTTCAATCGAAAAGAAGGATGAGTTAATGAAGAAACTGTTAAAGCATGGGTATGATAAAAAATGATACCGAAATGTATTTAAAACTTATGAAAATTAATGATTAATAGAGGAGGTAAAAATGGAATTGTTGGTTTTGTGCGGTGGGTTAGGAAAGAGAATGAGACCTTTCACTCTAGAAACTCCAAAACCTTTGATATCAGTTTTAAATAAGCCAGTAATAGAATACCAATTGGATTTCTTTAAAAGACATGGCATAAAAGATATAATACTCTGCACTGGGTACAAGCATAAAACGTTTGAAGAAAAATATCCAGACTTGATACATTCAGTAGAAAAGGAGCCTTTAGGAACTGCAGGGGCCATAAAAAATGCAGAAAAACATATTACAGGTGATTTCATAGTAACAAATGGTGATAATATATTTTTGTTCAACTTTCAGAAGATGCAGCAAACATTTTACGATGTTAGAAACCCGACCTTAGCTCTAACTCAGCTAGTCTCACCATACGGGGTCATAGAAGTTGAGAACAAGAGAATTGCCCGATTCAGAGAAAAACCTATTCTTAACCTTTGGATCAATGCAGGGATAACGATATTCAACCAAGACAGCTTAGATTACTTCTCGAATAAAGGTATGATAGAAGTTGATGTCTATCCTAAATTAGTTAACGATAGAAAATTATTTGCATTCGAGATGAGAGAAGGTTCATTCTGGACAGCAATAGATACACCAAAAGACATAGAGAATGCTGAGAAAATTCTATTGAAGAGATGAGCTTTTGGTCGAATGAAAGAGAAAATAATAGAGTTCATTAGAAAAAAAGTGAACGGAGCCGATGTTAACGGTGTAGTTATTGGGTTGAGCGGCGGTTTAGATTCTACTACGGTTCTTTTTCTTTGTGTCGATGCTTTAGGCAACGATAGAATTTTAGGATTAATAATGCCTTCGAGAGTGAATAAAAAAGGAGACACTGAAGATGCCATACGGGTTTGTGAAGAATTGAAAGTTAGATACAAAGTAATAGAAATCGATTCTATTCTTGAATGCTTTGGAAAAAAATTAGATTTGAGTGATAAACTTGTTCTTGGAAACTTGATGGCCAGAATAAGGATGTGTATCTTGTATTATTTTGCCAACAAAGAAAAGATGTTGGTTGTTGGAACGGGGAATAAGAGCGAATATCTACAAGGATACTTTACTCTTCACGGGGATTCAGCATGTGATATCATGCCCTTAGTAGGTCTTTACAAGACTGAAGTTAAAAAATTGGCTGGGGAATTGGGGATTCCAAAAAAAATTATTGAAAAAATTCCTTCTGCTGGTCTTTGGGTAGGGCAAACTGATGAAGATGAATTAGGAATATCTTATGGGAATTTAGATAAAATTTTACCACTTGCAGAAAATGGATTATCTATAGAGGATATCGTAAAGAAAACGAGCATAGATAGAGAAAAAATTATTAGAGTAATAAAAAGAATGAAAAATACAGAATTCAAGAGAAAATAAATTTTTTATTGTATCTAAGGGAGAACAAAAATCTATCTTTCCTGAAAAGCAAATTTATCCATCTAATATTTTATTTATTAAAAATCAATATTAACTCTATGAAAAAAGCACTTTTTATTACTAGAGCACAACCCTTCCATCTAGGTCATCTAAAAGTAATAAAATGGATTCTAAAAAAATATGATAAAATTGTCATAGTGATAGGCAGTTCTCAAGAGTCAAGAACAGATAAAAACCCATTCACTGTAGAAGAAAGAAAAGAGATGATAAAAAAAACTTTGAAGTCTGAAAAGATAAAAAAATATGAAATCATTGAAATTCCTGATGTTTATGATGATGAGATTTGGGTAAAAAGTATCCTTGAAAAAACAAAATTTGATACAGTCTTTACAATGAACAACTGGGTTAAAAGATGTTTTGAAAAGTTTAATATCTCAGTGGAAGATCACCCAAAGTTTGGGAATATTTCTGCCAGTGGAATCAGAAAACGGATGAGAGAAGGCAAAAAATGGGAAAACTTGGTTCCTACAGAAGTGATAAAAATCATTAAAAGGCATGAAATATGAAATTATCAATTGGAATTATAGGGATTCCGATTCAATTAGAAAAAAAGAAAAATCTCACAAAAGAATTTTTTTCTCCTGGTTTAACTGATTATCTACGTTTAAACACAAAAAAATTTATCGAAAAAAATAGTAAAGAGAGAAACTTAGAAATGAATGTTCTAGATTTGGGTGAATTAGTAGATTCAGAACATACTTTATCAGAAAAGAATAAACTGACCGGAATTTCCAGAACAAGGTTAGATGATTTAGCACAAAGATTAAAACAAACGATAAAAAACTTAGACCTTGTCATTCTTTACGGCGGAGTTCATACAGGTGCTTATATTCTATACCATCTTCCAGGGATAGTTGAACGTTATGATATTCATGATGATGATCATGAAGTTGATATTCCATTCCATACGAGTTATTTTAGGCATGCAACCAAATTAAAAAAAACATCTCAAATATCTAATCACAATTTGATGGATAGGATATTAGTGGATGGAGCAGAAGCATCTGGAAGTATTTTTGATATCGATGTCGATTATCTAAGTCCTTCTGTATATTGTCAACTCAGAGAAGAAGACGTAAAAAATAATTTACAAAAGATAAAAGAAGACATTCATAAAGCAAAGCCTAAAATTATTGGGTTTTTTGAATTTCAAACTTTAGATGGGAGTTCAGAAGGTTATGAAAGGTTATTATCATTGGTTTGGGAAGGAGTAAAGGCAATTAAGGATAAGGTAACTTAGCAGTCTCTATCAACTTGAGCATCTCTTTCATCCTTCTTATCATATCTTGTTCGTATTCTTTACATTGGTCTACAAACTTTCTCCTCTGCTCATCGTAATAGATGTATTTGTAAATCTTCAAGAGAAGACTGTAAATAGGGTTTCTCTGGAGTATAGAACTTCTATTCCATTCAGTCACTAGTTTAGCATAGAATTCGATTCTGACTGAACCTGTTCCATCAGGATGTATAACACCATGCTTTAGTCTTATCCATCCCCACATGGTAGATTTATCATCAAAACCTCTGTACCCATGCCAAAATATATGAAAAACGATATTGTTCGGATCGGTTACATCAACATAATAGTCATCGATAAAAGTTCTCGTTCCAGTAATCATCATTCCCTCTCTAAGAATTCTTGGAGCTCTTCTAGCTACTTCTCTTATGTTCGACCCAGAATACTCTATCGTGATAACTCTCCTAGGAGAAAAACAATCCATTTCTTCAATAACCGTAGTAACTCGTGATTTTTTTATGTAAGAGCTTATATCAGGTACAGCAGTCTTTTTATCCTCTACAAACATTATCTATACTCCTCCTTCTTCCATTCTTCTGGCCTCTTACCTTCTTCTGTTGCTGCTCTGCTCAAGAATGTGTACTCTTCTTCTGGGATCTTTAACAAGCCTTTCAATGGGTTCATGGCATTCTGAAAGATAGTAACCCATTGTCTCTCTTCCGCTAACAATCCACGCGGTGAAACTCCATAGAATTCTGGCGGTAATTTATCTGGGGGTACATCTTTCTCCAAGAATTTTACCATTATCTTTAAAGCAGTAACAGCATGCTGAAAAGGATCCTTAAACCCTCCCCTTTCAAACAGTATGTAAGTCAAATGATCTTTCCCCATTCCAGCCTCTTTCAGTATCCACAATAATCTGTATATGCGATCGTCACCGAGTTGAATAGGAAAGTGTGAGTGCAAAGGGCTCGGGTTGTTTGAATGGACACAAATGACGTATTTTCCAGCATCCGGAAAGTTATCGACCAGGTCTTTTAATTCTTCGACTGGGTCGATTGCCTGTGTTGCTATGTGCTCAAAATCTACTAGCATGAATATTTTATCCCAGTAGGGATTTCCTTCTTCTTTAAGTGCTTTTCGAGTTTGCTCTATAGCAACGTATATCTGTTTGGTTTTCCAGAGCATGTATCTTCCAGCATATCTCGGATCTCTTGCATCTGGCATCTCAATCGCAATCTTGAGATTCTTTAGAACGTCCATTAGTTCCTTATACTCTTTTTCCATATTTGGAGGGTTTATCATTTTCATTTCATTCTTGATTATAGAAGGTAGGCCATTGTTCTGATAATTCCAATTTTCACCTTTAGTTTCAGCCATCCATCTGCAAGCAGCTTTTAAATGACCCACTAAGAATTTTGCTCCAATAACCCCGTAATAGAATTCTTTGAATTTTAAGTCTCCCTCTGCATTAGCATATTCATAGGAATTCCACAGAAAATCTATATTTTTACTAGGATCGTCTATCGAACCAAGCCTATCTATGTAAGGCTTGAGCGTGTCTTTGTACAACTTTACCATTTCGAGCCATAGTGGATCTTGTTGAAAATAAAGAAAATTAATTACTAACATACAAGCATCAAGATTATCTCCTCTAGTCTTACCAAGAGAATACCAGTCCCTATGTTTTTCAGGATCAGGACCGGTTTTAAGTTTATTCGTGAATTTTTTCTCGAGGGCACGTTTTATGTAATCTTCAAGTAAATTTTTGTGAATATCAGCTCTCTCCTCGCTAATTTTAGGAATATCTTCTTGTGTTATCCTTTCTCCTTCTCGTTTTAGTTGGGATTTTAAACTGGATTCTGTTTCAGCTTTATGATAGATTACTGTCATTTGTTCGCCTAAAATAGCCCTATCATATTTATCCCAATAATGTTTAATAAAAAATTTTCTCAGTAAAGCACTCTTGAATAATATCTCTGAGATAAATTCACCGGCCCAATCACACATGACGATTTCAAGTCTAGATCCGACATAAGTCAACATCTCTACCCAGAAGTATTCGCAAGCATGAAAATCAATATATTTAGCTCCAGCATAAACAGCAGACTTAAGGCCTTTGCGTACATGGTCGTCTGCTTCTTGCCATTGAACCATTTCAGGAATACAAAAGGGAATTGTTAGACTGCCATGCATATTTATATCAACGACCTGTTTGTTTGCAATGTATCTTACCTCATGTCCTTCAGAGTAATCCACTTAGTGAGGAACATCTCCACCTATCTCTATAGCACTTGTACCTCTAGTCAAACCATATCCAACCTTCCTGACTACTGTTGCTAAATCTTCTGGATGTGCTATTCCAAAAAGACCTGTTGACACCGCAACTTTTAACTTTAATTCAGACATCATACGCCACCGAAGTTTTTCAACATGTATGACCAAATTAATGGCTCGAAAATCTCTCTCAGGAAAGGTCTACCGAAAGAATAAGTCATTCTGTCGATGAAGTTGGGATCGTAAGGACCTTTAACGAAGAGCATCTTCAGTCCAAATAAACTATTCAATGTGTCTTGCAATTTTGCCATGGATTTGGTTAAGGATTCCTTAAACTCGGAGAATGACGATTTTTTGGGTTCCTTCTTCTTATCTAAAGTATAAATGCCAGGATATTCTTCATGCAGTATTTCGTCTATTTCTTTTATAAATCCTTCTTCTATAACTTTTTTCCCTAAGAGTTCGTCGATGTAAGCGTCTATCTTCTTTTCTTCTGCTATTATCTCCAACAACTTTACGAGCAGTATGTTTTGAGTGAGAAAAGCCACCGACAACTTGTTGAAATCTACGTCTTCAACATCAAGACCACTAGGGAGTTTCCAATGCATTATATGTATGGGTAAATGGACTAGTACGTACCAATAGTATGTTCGGCTACCCTCCATGAAAAGTCTATTTCTGGCTTCTAAAACATCTTCTTCAGTTATCTTAATACTATGTTTTTTTTCAATTTCAGGGATAAATTGTTTGACAACATCATCGTATGGTTCGATCGGGAACCTTGGCACTGCACCTTCTCTGATTCTAAGAGTAGGCCAAAATCCCTTTGCTGACTCCCCTGTTCCTTTAGTTTCATAATATTCTCTCGGAACTTTATGATGTTCAACTGGTTCCAACCCTTCCATGGTAGTCCAGGCCCAGTATTCTATGTACTGAAGGGCGACAGGCATACCAACTCCAACTGGTAAATTTTTGTGCATAGCAAGCGTCTTGTCGTCAACTTCTCTAATCTGCAAAATTCTTCTGATCAAAGGCCTGATCCAGTTCCTGTATTCTTCTATGGATGCTTTTCTTCCATATAAACGTTCTAATATGTGTTTGTACCTATCCTTAACTTGGCTCCCAAAATATTCCCTCCATTTTTTGTATAATTTAACTTTTGTGGCTAAAACTACGGCCTCGGCCATAGACGTGCCTAATTTTTTCTGAACTTTCTCTTTAGTATCATCATCGTCCCCTAATTCCATGAAATCTGCGATAATCGTTGGCCATCTTGGAGCTATAGACCTCAAGGAAACGCCTTCCGGCAAATTGACATCGACTTGGTCTATGAACATTGCCTTCAAAGAGTGGTCGTCTTTATTAGCGATAAAATCCAGGATTATTTTGTATTTTCTTTGATCATGTATCAACAATTCAACATCAGAAATTGCTCTGTCAACATGAGCCAAGCCTTCTTTTACTTGTCGTATTATATCCTGTTTCTGTCGAAGAATGCTTTGATACATCGGATGTGATGGTGATATCTCAATCCACTCATCGACTTTTTTAACTGTGAACTGCCATCTATTCGAGAGATTATTCATTAGACCGGTGATAGCTGTTAAAGCTGTTCTAGCAGGAACCATGGGGTTGTACCTGAATGTGGTGTTGGGGTGTCTCAGACACCAACCTCTACTCATATCTAGGCTATAAGACTTGGGAATTTTTTCTTGAATCCAATCTAATTCTAAGTATTTTTCTCCAGGTGGTTGTTTTCTCCATTCTACAGGCATGCATTCACACTTTTATCAAGTATATTCCTAAAAAAATCAGGAAGATCCCGAATATCACGAACATAGTAGCGAATTGTGGGAACTGAATCTCTGCTGTATCTGGAAACCAAACAACGAATAAAAACCCCATCAAAATGCATCCAGCACCGATTAACTTGTTAAGTATCATTCCCCTCAAAATATAATTGTTCTGGCGGTAATTAAAACTTTATTTTATTCTTTATAGTCGTAGAACTTATGTCATCGTATTTTTTAAGTCTTATGATTTGAATTTTTAAGCCTCTTTTTTCAAGTTCTTTTTTTAATTCTTCTTCATTCCAGGTCTGATCATAACCCAGAATTATTATATCGGGTTTAATCTTTTCAACTATTTTCAATTTATCAGAGCACTCATTCCCTAGAATAACTTTGTTGACTGGCTTCAAAGATTGTACGATGTGTTTTCTGTGTTCTTCCGACATTATAGGTTTTTTACCTTTTTCTTTAATTACTGTGGAATCTCTAGCTATAACAACTATCAATTTAGAATTTTTAACCAAATTTTTACATTTTTCTAGAAATTTTATATGCCCAGAGTGAAGTATATCGAAAACGCCAAAAGTAGCTATTTTTTTCATAATTCTCATTTTATTTTTGTATAATAAAACTTTTATTCTCAGACACGAAATTTATTATGGAAAAGTATGGTATTTGCAAGGTCAAAAATTTTAATACATGATTATTGTCTAGAGGAAAAACCAGTAGCGTTAACTCTGAACTACAACGGTCCAAATCCCCAGGGAGTATTAAAAAAATACATCGAACTACTGAAACTGGTCTTTAAAGTCGGTGATTCAGAAATTCAAGAAAAGATATTCAACTGGGATAGGAGTGGGAAAGAAGAGAAGTTTGAGATAGAATTTGAAGTAAGAAAGGATTTAGACAAAATTTCCTACGTATGGGTTCAAGGTTCATTAAACGGGACCATTAAACCTAGTGAAGAGTTTGGTAAGGAAGGAAATGTTAGAATCAGCATCAGGGGAGCGATAAGAGCTGAATATCCTCAAGATACTATATGGCAGAAGAGTATAGTTTATGAGTTCTTCCGTGTTTTATACCATAAAATCTTGTATGTCAGTGCTTGGGAAAAGTACATGGCAGATTGTAGAGAGATGTTACGTCTTTTCATCGAAGAAATGAAAGCTTATCTCAACCTAATTCAGAGGACTGATATTTAGCTCATTCTAATCCTAGCTTAAACCTTAAGTCGAACGATAAGAAGAAAAACAATACAAATAGTATAATTACAAAGATAGTCGCCCATTTATAGATCGATAAATAGGTTGGTTTATCTTGCAGAGATCTTACAGTATCTAAATAAACATAATATGAACCCAAGAAAAGACAAATTAAAAACCCTCCAAAAATTAGTGTAGTTATTTGTTTTGCTGATAAATTCTTCAGTATCCAATTAAATGGTTGATGTTCGTACCAAGCCATGAAATCATCCAAATAGCATGGGTAAACCGAAGTGGAGTAAAACTATGGATAGTATAACGCACAACCACCACCATAGATTGAACCATCCTTCACCTCCCGAAAAAAAGAAAGCCCTTATGAAAAACATTGAACCAAAGAATGTTAGTATAACCCCTACGAATCCATATTTTATGTCTATCAGTTCTGGCTTAATCCAGTGAAAATCAGGCATCAAAAAATTCAACAAAGTTATAAGACCGAATGAGCCGATAATCATGTAATAAATCCATTTTTGATCCTCCTTATATCTACTTAAGAGTTCTTTATTCTGTTCCTCTCCACGTAGGAAATATTCTTTCGTAGGTTCGATTTTTATAGCCATAACGACCGATTAATAGGAGGATAGTTAAATTTTTAAAACTTTTGTTCTTAACCTAAAAAACACTAACAGTTCCTTTCAAAAGACCTTGTATTAAATCATCAAACCCTTCCCTTGATAGACTCTCAGATATGATATCTTCAACTTCTGATTGTCTAACATCACCGTTAGCTATATACTTAACACCTACGAATGGGTCGTTTATAGGAAGTCCTATTTTTGACAGCAATTGAACTTGAACTTCCCTTACTTTAAACAAATCGTTTATTTTATTCGCTATCTCCTGTGCCTTCAAATTGTAAATTTTACCAACGTGCGTGACTGGATTTTTTCCAGCTACGGCTTCCAATGACATGGTTCTGCAAGGTGTAATTAAACCGTTCGCACGATTGCCCCTACCGACCTGACCATCATCACCCATTTCCCAAGAAGTCCCAGTAACCGTTAAGTAAATACTCTCTTTAGTATCACACGTATTGACATAAATGTTCATTCCGTCTGTCTTGAATTTTCTTTCTAACAATTCTCTAATCTTTTCTTTTTGGTCATAATATTCTTCTAAACTTGAAAGGAATTTACCAACAAAGGCTATAGCTACTGTAAGATTAGTATTATTGTCATTTCTACTCCCCATTACTTTTATATCCTCTCCGATAGAAGGAAACTTTTTCTTCATCTCTTCTGAATTCAAAAAATTCTCAACTTTGAGAACGGTTGTTTCTAGTTGAGACATAGGGGCAAAGCCAACTCCGAATGATGTATCGTTTGCTGGTGGTATTTCTCCTTTACCGAATCTCTTGAATATATCAACTAAATCCTGAGAACCAGGATGAATGTTTACCATTATATGAGGGTTCAGTTTATCAGCAAACCGAAGGGTACTATCAAAATATTTATCGACCTCTTCGTAAATCAATTTCTTTATATCATCTATTCTTTCGATTATGGTTGCTGTACCAGCAACTATAGCTGTTGGTGATTCTATAATCTCACCTCCACCAAAAACAGGGTTTGAGACTCCACCAACTAACAATCCTTTGTCCAAGTTATGATGACAAATAAAACCTTGTTTTTCAATGTAATAGTTTGAAACAATTCTTGAAGCAGATTCACATATGGCATCTGTCAAAGAATCTGGGTGGCCAATTCCCTTTCTTTCGACTATCTCTATCTTTTGATCAGAAACAGGTTTTTGACTTAATTTCTCGATGTGTATTTTCATGACATCTTTTTGAATTTTGAAATATATAAAATTATTTATAATTATAATGAATAAATATAACTGATAGTTATGATAACAGGGGGGATATTAAAAAAAATGCGAGAAGATATCAGCATGACCCAAGAACAGGTAGCTGAACTAGCAGGTATATCTCAAGCACACGTAGCAAAGATTGAAAATGAGAAAGTTAATCCTCGACTTTCCACTGTGAACAAAATCATTTCTATTTTAAAATCAAACAACACGTTGAAATGCAATGGATTAGTAACTAAAAAAGTAATTTATGTTAAACCAAAAGATTCTGTTGATCATGCAGTAAAATTGATGAAAGCCAATGATGTCTCTCAATTACCTGTTATAGACAGGGGTTTGTGCGTGGGCAGTATAAACGATAAAACAATAATAAGAAACTTGGATAAAATTTCGAGTTCAACAAAAGTTAAGGAAGTTATGGAAAACCCCTTCCCAACGATAAACTGTGGGGAAGATATGGAAGTAGTGAAAACTCTGTTAGAGTATCATCCGGCAGTTTTAGTAACAGAAAAAGGAAAAACAATAGGTATACTGACTAAATCAGATCTATTCGACCTACTGAAATAACTACAACATTTTCTTTATCTGCTCGGATATAAAATCTACGACTTCTTTAGAAACTGGGATCGTAAAAGATTTTCTGTGTCTTTTTTCTTTGTTCAAAGTGTAGAAACCTCGAGACAAAGAAATGAATT
>Ga0172362_10001257_pt1 | contig 21607 bp, 19 predicted proteins | sample LakKivs1_kivu2a2_FD_114534 | JGI IMG/M metagenome (GOLD analysis project Ga0172362, IMG submission 114534) | Sediment microbial communities from Lake Kivu, Rwanda - Sediment s1_kivu2a2 | ecosystem: Environmental > Aquatic > Freshwater > Lake > Sediment | place: Rwanda: Western Province, Lake... | reverse complement strand
GGAAAGATGCAGAAAAGTATGGAAAGGTTTTTGGATTTGTGGAAGATGTTTTTTCTAAGATTGCGGATACTCGTTTTGTTTTTGCTTCATCATATTTGGCGATTCTCGAGGCACTTTCCTTAAAGAAAGTGGTAGTTTCGGTTTTTGATAACGATTTGAAAAAAGATTGTCTTCTGTTTTCGCCTTTTAGAGATTTCTTAATAGCAGGTTCTGATCCAGAGAAAATTTCTGAAAAGATTTTATATTTTTTAAATCATCCTGAAGAGGAGAAAAAATTGGTTGAGAAAGCATATAATTGGGCTCGGACACAAACTTGGGAAAAAGTAGCAGATTTGTATTTAAAGCTTTGGAAAATAAAAAGGTAGTCTTAAGTAAATACCATGATACAGTTCATGGTAGCAAAAAATGGGACGAGTAAACCTGCCTGCCGGTAGGCAGGGCTATTCCAAATGGGATGTGGAATATTGTGGAATACGTTGGCACATCTAAGCAAAGCTTATGAAAGTTTCATTCATTACTACTGTTCTAAATGAAGAAAAAACGATTGGGACGTTTTTGGAGTCGGTGGCTAAGCAGACAAGATTACCTGATGAGGTGGTGATTTGTGATGGAGGATCAAAAGATAAGACGAAAATAAAAATTATAAATATTATAAAAGTTATAAAAAATATAAAAATAACTTTAATTGAGAAAGAAGGAGTAAATCGGTCAAAAGGTAGAAATGAGGCGATTAAGAAGGCAAAAGGAGAGATAATTGTGGCTTCTGATGGAGGATGTGTTTTGGATAAACATTGGGTAGAAGAGATTGTGAGGCCGTTTGGGGAAAAAAGGGATAAGGGGGATAAAAGGGATAAGGGGGATTTTTTTGAGGATAAGAGGGAAAAAGGAAATATTGAGGTAGTAGGAGGATTTTATCTGCCGACAGGAGAAACGACTATCCAAAAAATTTTAGGCCAATTAACCTCGGTTCCTTTAGAAAAGATTGACCCAAATAATTTTTTACCTTCTTCCCGTTCAATTGCTTTTAAAAAAAGTTCTTGGGAGAAAGTTGGGCGATATCCGCAAGATTTGAATTATTGTGAAGATTTAATTTTTGATCTAAGGCTTAAAAAAGCAGGAATCAGATTTACTTTTAGACCTAAAGCCATTGTTTTTTGGCCACAAAAAAAGACTTTTTTTGGCGGTATAAAGCAATTTTTTAATTATGCGAAAGGTGATGGAATGGCCGGAAAAGAAGGACCTCATTTTTGGAAATTGGTTGGGGAGTTGGGAGTGTTGGGGGGATTGGGGGTGTTGGGGGTGGTGGGATTGGTATTATTAGGGATTTTAGGGTATAAATCATTAAAATTGGCAATAAAATTGAAAAATAGTTTAGTTTTTTTTGTTTGTCTTTTTTTATTACCATTATTGAATTTATCAGTAGTTTTAGGATTTATTTATGGAAATATTAAAAGGAAATTTTAAGGATGAATAACTTTCAAAAAGTTTTTAAAAACACTTTTTTTCTTACTCTTTCAGAAATTTTTCTAAAAATTATTGGGTTTTTATGGGTAATCTTTTTAGCCAGATCTTTAAGCGTTAGCGAGTACGGAAGATACAATTTGGTTAATTCTTTAATGGCGGTTTTTTCTTTTTTGCCTGATTTGGGAGTTGGTTTAATTGTCATTAGGGAAATTGCTAAGGACAGGAAGGAAGCCGAGAAATTTGTCAGTAATTCTTTAATCTTAAGATTTTTCCTATCTTTATTGACGGTTATGGCTGTTTTGGTCGTTTCTCTTGTTTTGGGTTATAAAGGAGAATTAATGACTCTTATTGCCATCGCCTCTTTTACTTTGTTTATCTCAAATTTAAGATCAGTGCCAATTTGTTTTTTTGAAGGATTAGAAAGAATGGAGATAACCGCCTTTTTAAATTCGGCAAACAGCTTATTGCTTTTGCTTTTTGCCTTGATGATTTTTTTGCTTGGTTTTGGTTTAAAAGGAATTTTTTTAGGAATGAGTTTGGGAACTTTATTAAGTCTTTTTTTAACTTGGATGATATTTTTCAAATTTAATATTCTTAAAAAGATTATTTTTAATTTAAAAACTTTAAAATTTTTAGTTTCCGAAGGACTGCCTTTAGGATTAGCCGCTTTTGCTTATTTGATTTACACCAACATTGACTCGGTTGTCCTTTCTCGAATCTTAGGCGAATATGAGGTAGGAATTTATAATAGCGCCACTCCTTTTATTATCTCTTTTGTTCAGATTTTTAATGTTCCGTTTATGGCCGCGATTTATCCGGCTTTGTCGCGAATTTATTCATTAGATAATCCTAAAAGATTCTCAAAAGCCATTAAAAAATCTTTACTTTTAATTGTTAGTTGGAGTTTTCCTTTGGCCATTATTTTTCACTTTCTTTCGCCAATTTTTATTCCTTTAGTTTTTGGCATCAAATATCAATCGGCGATTCCGGTCTTAAAATTATTAATCTTTTTTGTTCCTTTTGCTTCTATTTCTGCTTTACTTTATAAAGTTTTAATGGTTGTTGGAAAACAAAAAATTTATCTTGTTGTCAGCCTTTTGGGAGCATTTGTCAATATTTTTTTAAATTTATTACTGATTCCTAAGTTTTTGATTTATGGGGCGGCTCTTGCTTCTGTTTTCACTCAAATAATTTTGTTTCTTATTTATTTTGCCTTAACCTTTAAATATGTTTTTGTTTAAAAATGAGAATACTTTTAGTGGCCCCAATTCACCAGGAAAATGAATTTTTAAAACAAAAAAAGAACGAGATTGGAATGTTTGGCCGAATGGTAAATCCATTTCCAATTTCTCAAGGTCAAAATTCTTGGTATCAGGCTTTAGTTAAGTTAGGTTGTCAGGTTGAAGTTTTTTATTATACCCAAAGCCTTTTAATTCCCAATAGATTAAGAATTTTTTTAATTGATTTTTTTCAAAGATTTTTAGGTTTATGGTATAGCCGTTTTTTAAGAGCAAGAAGTAGGTTTTATTTTCTTTCACCTGAAAATTACTTAAGAAATTTATGTTTAATTCTGAAAGCTTTTAAATTTAAACCGGATTTGTTTATTATTTCTGGGGGAACAACGGTCATTTTTCCTAAAACAATTTTTTTTCTTAAAAAGAAGTTAAATTGCAAAGTTTTTCTTTTTAATGGCATGAATCCATTACTCTACTCGACCCTAACCGAGAGAAAAATGATTCCTTTTTTTGATGGTATTTGTACCAATAATCGTTGTTTTGCTCAAGGTTGGGAGAAATTAGGAATAAAAAAAGCAATCAGTTTGCCAATCTCCTCAGTTGAGCCAAAAATTTACCATAAGATGAATCTAAGCTTTGATGAAAGAAAGAAATATGAAAGTGATGTTTGTTTTGTTGGCTCTTTAACCAATGAGCGTCAGCAAATTTTAGGAAAACTTTTGGATTTTAATTTAAAAGTTTGGGGAGAGATCCTTCCTGGCCATTCTCTGATTCCAAGTCTTAAAAAAGTTTACATGGGCAAAGCTTTTGGAGAAAAAATGGCAAAAATCTATAATGCCACTAAAATTGCTTTAAATTTTCACCCCAAAGATATGAAATTTGGGGGAAATATGCGTACATTTGAAATTTGCGGTTGCGGAGCGTTTCAATTAATTGATGAAGTTGATCAGGAATGGTTTAAAATAGGAAAAGAAATAGTCAAATACACAAATGTCAATGATCTTAAGAAAAAAATAAATTATTTTTTAAAAAATGGGAATGAAAGAGAAAAAATAGCCGAGGCTGGACGTCTTCGAGCAATTAAAGACCACACCTATGAAAAACATTTTAAAAAATTTTTATCAAAAATTTAACAGGAATTATCAGACAGACTTTCTTAGCAAAAAGGAACTGAGTTATTTCGATGGCTGTAAAAAAATTTTAGATTTGGGCTGTGGAGAAGGAAATTTTGTTTCTCTTGATCGCAAAAGGATAATTGGATTAGATCATAACAAGAAAAGTTTGGCTATTTGCCGAAAGAAAGGATTAAAGGTAATATTTGGAGAAGTAGTTCAACTTCCATTCCCCGCCAGCTCATTTGAGGGAGTTCGTTGCAGCCATTTAATTGAACATTTATTACCAAAAGAAGCTTACAAAATGATTTATGAAATCGGAAGAGTTCTTAAGAAAGGAGGAATTTTTATTCTATCTACGCCGATCCTCTGGGAAGGTTTTTATGATGACTTTACTCATCTTAAGCCTTATTATCCTAAAAGCATAAGAAGGTATCTTTTATATGATGGAAGCCAAAAGACTTTGGACGATATTGGTTATAGATTTAAAGAGATTGATTTTTATTGGCGTTATCGATCCTTGCCGTTTCCTGGTAAAATTGGAAAGTTAATTTCCAGTTGGCTATTTCAATACGGAATTCATACTTTTAAAAGGAATGCTTATACTTTAGTTTTAGAAAAAAGATAAAAAGATTTTTGAATGAAATATTCTCATCCTCAAAAATTTGACCCAAAAAAGCTTCACTCTTTAAATATTAATGTCCAAGCCATATCTTTAATCCCGCCAAAGTCAAAAATTTTAGAAATCGGCTGTGCTGACGGATTTATCGGCGAATATCTTATAAATGAGAAAGAATGCGAGGTGGTTGGAGTAGAAAAAGATCCTGAGGCGGCAAAAAAGGCTGAGAAAAGAGGCTTGAAGATGATCAAAGGCGATATTGAAGAAAAATCAACTTTTGAAAAATTATTAAAGTTTGGAAAATTTGAGGTAATTTTGGCCACGTCTGTTATTGAACATTTAAAAGATCCCGGGAAAGTTTTAAGAGAATTAAAAGATTTTTTGAAAAAAGATGGTTTTTTAGTAGTTTCCACTTCAAATATTGTCCATTGGTCGGCAAGAATTAAGATTTTGATGGGAAAATTTGAATATGAAGATTATGGTCTTTTTGACAATACTCATTTAAGATTTTTTACCCCAAAAACTTTTAAAAAACTAATTGAAGATAGTGGTTATAAAGTTGATTATTTTAGTTTTGATTCGGTTGGCGGAGGCTATCCTAAGATCAGTCGGTTTTTTTCTCTATTTTTTCCAAATCTCTTCGGATATCAAATGTTAATCAAAGGAGTTAAAAATGCTTGATTTAACAATTTCTATTGTCAGTTTCAATACTAAAGATTTACTGAGAAAGTGTCTAAAATCAATTTTTTCAAAAATAGAAGGAGTAAGTTTTGAGATTTTTGTGATTGATAATAATTCCCAAGATGATTCTGTCCAAATGGTAAAAAAAGAATTTCCTCAAGTTAACTTAATCGCTAATAAAACAAATAATTTTTATACCAAGGCCAACAATCAATCTTTGGCAAAAGCTAAAGGAAAATATTTTTTAATTCTAAATTCCGATACCTATTTTCTTGAGAATTGCCTAAAAAAGATGGTTGATTATTTGGAGAATAATCCAAAAGTGGGAGCAATTGAAGGCTTGCAAGTTTATCCTACCGGTAAACCAGTGATAACCGGAACGAGTGATCCTACTCCTTTGTTAAGTTTTTATTGTCTTTCCTGGTTTGGAAAGACAATCGCCAATAAGAAGAAGGTCAATTCATATAAATATTCAAGAAAGGATCGAAAAGAAACTTGGGAGGCAGAAGTAATTTGTCATGCTTTCATGATGGCTAGGACAGATTTGCTAAAAAAAATTGGAGGATATGATGAGAATTTATTACTTTATTTTACGGAAAATGATCTTTGTAAAAGAATTAGAAATGAAGGTTATAAATTAGTTCATTTCGGGGAAGCAAAGGTAGGGCATAATGTTAATGCGAGCACGCAAAAAGTAAGCAGAAAAGAAATTAATAAAATTTACCTTCAGGATTTGCTAAAATATTATTTTAAATGGGGAAAAAAATTAAGTGGTCTTCTTTTGTTTTTGGACTTAAAGATAGAATATTGGATTTTAGAGCATTTAAAAAGGGATTTTCGTTAAGGGCCTTCTTTTTGTTTTCAATTTTAATTTTAGGAACATTTTTAAGATTCTATCGTTTGTCGGAATTAGCCATGTTTGTGGGAGATCAAGGCAGAGACTATTTAGTGGCCAAAGATATAATTCTTTATCATAAATTTCCAATTTTGGGGCCGCAAACCAGTATTCCTTGGATTTATTTAGGACCTTTTTTTTATTATTTTTTGGCCTTTTTCTTGTGGTTGGGAAAATTTAGTCCTGTTTGGCCGGCCTATGGAACAGCCTTGTTTGGAGTTTTGGCCATTTACTTAATTTACATTTTAGGGAAAAAGTTATTTGAGGAAAAAACAGGATTGATAGCCGCCTTTTTTTATGCGATTTCTCCTTATGCGGTCTTACAATCAAGAATTGCACTTCACCCCTCAATTTTACCAGTTTTTATAATACTGTTTTTAATATTTTTATTTGATTTGATTACCTTTCCACCTCGGAGGAATCCCCGCCGATTCGGCGGGGCCACCATCCGAGGTGTCTTATTTTTGGTGGCAGTTTTTTTAATTTCAGTTCAGCTTCATTTATCAGCTGTTTTGCTTATTCCGATAGCGGCTCTTTGTTGGGAGTTGATTAGGTTACCTAAGTCAACTAAGTTACTTAGGTTATTTTTAGGCATAAGTTCCGTTTTAATTCTTTTAAAAATTTATCGAAGTTCTCCTTTTACCCCGCTTTCTTACTGGTTGAAGATTTTTCAAAAGATTTTTAGTTATGGAAATATTTGGGGAGGAATTTTGGCTTTAGGGATAGTAGCTTTTGGGGTGATTGGGGTTATTAGGGATATTGGGGAGGGATCAAAATTAGTTAAAATAAGCCTCTTGGTGGCAACACTGGGTTTGACGGTTAAAAACTCTCAAGCTGAACATTACTTTAATCTATTTTTACCAATAATAATTATTGTTTTTTGTTTAGGTTTAAGTCAGTTATGGAAATCAAGATTCGGAAATTTTCTTGTTTGCTTTATTTCTGTTCTCTTTCTTATTTCTAACTTCTATTCGCTGATCACGGCTAACTATTTTTCTTACCCAAGCTTAAAAGACAGAATTAAATTAGCGAAGTTTATTGTTGAGGACGCTGATGGTAAACAATTCGTTTTAAAAAGATGTGGAGCGCTTTGGGATTATTCTTCAACTAATATGAACTATGAATATTTAGTTTGGTGGATAAAAAGAAGTGAGGGGAAAGAGGGAGATGAGGGGGATGAGGGAAATGGGGGGAAGGTGACGTATTATATTTTTGAACCAAAAGAGGCATGGAGGACGAAAGAAGGATGTGAGGGAATTGGGGTAAATGAGGGAAAAGTTTTTGAGTTTGAGCAAGCAGTCTTAGTTAAAAAAAGCGCAGACTCCCGCCAGAGGCGGGTCAGCCCTTGGCTGAAAAGTCTGCTAATACGATTAAGCTATGAATACTACTTTTGAAAGAATTACCAATGACCTTGAGAGTTTAATTAAAGCGGTGGCAAGTAGCCATAAAAATCCATTTTTTTTCTTTGAGGAAATATTTTATATAGTTACTTCCTTAATTCTTATTTTATTTTTAACATCTTTAGGAAGAAAGATTTTTAAAATTTTTAGTTTTTCACCTTCCAGGAGTTCCGCCAATTCGGCGGGCCACCTGGAAGGTGTGGTAATTGTAGAAGAATTGCTTTTTTCTTTGGGTTTAGGAATTGTTGTTTGGGGAACTTTAGTTTTAATCTTGGGAATGTTAGGAATTTTATATTTTAGGTTGGTTTGGGGAATAGTCGGAATTTTATTTTTTATTAACTTTAAAGAAATGGTTAGGGTGGTAAGGGATGTTAGGGAGGTTAGGGTAGTTAGGGAGAAAGGAATTGAAGTAAAGATTTTTTTATCTTTTGTTTTTTTGAATTTAATTGGAGCTTTAACACCGGAAAAAGGGGTTGATGCCATAGGTTATCATTTATATTTTCCAAAAATCTACCTTCAAAATCAGACAATGATGCTTCAGGCGCGAGGTTCAAGATTATTTTCTTTGTTTCCCCATTTGGCCTCAATGATTTATCTTTTACCAGTTAGTTTGAACATGCCTAATGTGGCTCAATTATTTCATTTTTGGTTGGGAGTTTTAACTGCCGTTAATATTTATTTGATAACTACTAAATTATTTAAAAAAAATTCTTTTCTACCAAGTTTACTTTTTTACTCACCTTTAATAATTGGCTCAATCAGTCGAAGTGCCTATTCTGATTTTTTGGTGACTTTTTTTCTGTCATTAGGGATATTGGGGGGAGTTAGGGTTCTAAGGGAGGATAAGAGAGAGAAGATAGAATGGAGTAGTTTAGCGGCAGTAATGTTTGGAGGAACTTTGGCCACAAAAAACCAAAGTTTAGCTTTAATCCCAGTGATTTTTTTTGGAGGATTGGTGGTTTTTAAAGGAAGTCTTAGAAATAGGTTATTTAAGTTACTTAAGTCACTTGTGATTTCTTTTTCAGTACCTTTTCTTTGGTATTTGAGGTCTTATTTAGTTTCTGGAAACCCTTTTTATCCTATGTTTGTTCTTAATGAAACGAGAGTTCCCGAATTAAGCATAAAATTTATAAATGTTATAAAGGTTATAAGGGCAACAGTCTTAATTCAGCCTATTTTAATTTTAATAATTTTATGGTTCTTGTTTCTCCGCAAAGAAAAGAAGATTGTTTTTTCTTTGGTTTCATCTTTGGTAATTTTTCTGTATTGGCTTTCCTTACCAGAATCATTTCACGATAATCGCTATTTCTTGCCTTATTTATTAGTAATTATCTTAATAATTTGTCCTTTAATTGATAAGTTACGACAAAATTATTGGTTTAAGTTAGGGATCTTAGGGATGTTAGGGATGTTATTTTTGCCCAGATTATATACTAATTCTTTTTATCTTCCTTATATTTTTGGCCAAGAAGAGAAGAAGGTTTTTCTATCTAATGCTTTAAAAGATCGACCTGAAGATTTTTACGATATTGATGGAAAGTTTTCGACAATAATGGAGGATTTGGGGGATATGAGGAAGATAAGGAGGAAGGTTTTAACGGAAAATATCTTGGGGCTTTATTATGTTGATTTCCCTTTTGAAGAATATGAATATTCGCCATTTTATGGGAAGAAATTTTCCAAAAAAGAATTTGTTGATTTATGGGAAAGGAATAATTTTTCTTTTCTTTTGATAAAGAATGAACAAATTGAGATTTTTCTTGATAAAATAGGAATAGATTTAAAAGACCAAAATGATTTCTTTGAATCCATAATTATTGATAACGTTTCAAAAACATATTTATATCGACTAAATAAAAGGTAGGAGGGGAAAGGTATGATTTCCGCAGTAGTTTTAACAAAAAACGAAGAAAAAAACTTAGAAAGATGCTTAAGAAGTCTACAGTGGTGTAGTGAAATAATTGTTATCGATGACAACTCCACTGATAAAACCTTGGAAATTGCCCAAGAATTCAGAACAAAGATTTTTAAAAAGGATCTTAATGAAGATTTTGCTCAACAACGAAACTTTGCCCTTCGACAAGGCTTCGACGGCGAGCTCAGCCGAACCGCTCAGGGTGAATGGGTTTTGTTTGTTGATGCGGACGAAGAGGTTTCTAGGGAATTGAAAGATGAGATTTTAAGGGAGACTAAAGAAGCCTTAGTGAATGGATTTTATCTTAAAAGAAAAGATTATCTTTTTGGAAAGTGGCTTAAATATGGTGAAACAGGGAATTTCAAAATTTTAAGATTAGGGAGAAGGGGAGCAGGATTATGGGAGAGGGGAGTGGATGAGATTTGGAAAATTAATGGTCTAACAAAAACCCTTCAGACTCCCCTATTACATTATCCTCATCAAACAATAAAAGAGTTCTTGGAAAGTATTAATGAACGCTCAAGTCTTAATGCTAAAGTTTTTTACTCTCAGGGAAAGAGAGCAGGTTTTTTTGAATGGTTAAAACCTTTTTTGAAATTTATTCAAAATTATTTTTTCAAATTAGGCTTTCTTGATGGGATTCAGGGATTTTTATTAGCAGTGCTAATGAGTTTTCATTCGTTTTTAGTGAGAGGTAAGCTATTTTTACTTTGGAAAAAAGAAGGAGGATGGAAATGAAAAAATTACAAATTACAAATTACAAATTACAAATTACATTTTTTCTTTGGGGAAGTTTTATTTTGTTTCTTTATGTTAGATTTTTATTAGAGAGGAAAGGAATATGTTTGAAATTGCCATTTTGATTGGAATTTTTTCATATTTAGTTTTTGCCTTAGGCATTTTAGGGAAATTAAATCCTGGATACATTTGGGGATTAACATTGATTTTTTGGGGATTTGCTTTAGCTAAATTTAAAGGATCATTAAAGGATCTTAGAGGAAAGTTAAAGGATTTTAAGCATCTTTTTCAAGATAAACTTTCCAGGGTTCTTTTAATTTTAATAGTCTCTTCGACTTTAGTTAATTTAATTGGAGCTTTAGGACCAGAATTAGGTTTTGATGCTCTTTGGTACCATTTAACCTTGCCGAAAATTTATCTTCAAAATCAAAGACTCCTGTTTATTCCTGGTAACCTTCTTTACTACAGTTCTATGCCTAAATTAGTAGAAATGCTTTATCTTGCGGCTTTAGCGATTAAAGGAGAAATATTAGCCAAATTGATTCATTTTATTTTTGGGATTTTGTCAGCCATGGCCTTGTTTAAATTATCAAGAAGGTATTTAAATACCTTCTTGTCATTAATGGTGGTGACGATTTTTTACACCACCTTAGTCGTTGGCTGGCAAAGTATTACTGCTTATGTGGATTTAGGAAGAACCTTTTTTGAGATTTTGGCTTTAGATCATTTTTTGAGATGGTGGGAGAAAGAAAAAATTCAGGAATTGAGAAAGTCTGCCATTGTGCTTGGTTTGGCTGTTTCCACTAAACTGCTTGCTTTAGGCTCATTAATAATTTTTCTAATTTTAATTTTTTGCAAATCTTCCAAAAATCTCAAAAATTTTTTACTATTTACTATTTACTATTTACTATTTACTATTCTTATTCCCCTACCATGGTTTGTTTTTTCCTTCGTTCACACTAAAAATCCTTTTTTTCCGCTTTTTAGCCGAATGTTAGATGTTTCTCATAAAATAATTGTTCCAAATTTTTTGGGTTTTTTTAAAGATTTCTGGAACTTATTTTTATATTCTTCTGATCCTACTTTACCCATATTTTTAATATTTTTGCTTCTGCTTATTTGGTGTTTTAAGAAATTAACCATCCAAAAAAAGATTATTTTATTTTATTGTTTTTTGTCTTATGTTGCTTGGTATTTTACGCCAAGAACTGGGGGAGGGCGATTTATTCTTCCATACCTGCCGGCTTTTTCATTAATTTGTGGTCTTGTTTTTGAAAAAATTAATCAGAAAAGAATCAAGAAAACTCTTTTAATTTTTGTTTTTATTTTATCCTTAATAAACATTGGCTACAGATTTTTGGCCAACCGAAAATATCTGCCAGTGATTTTAGGGAAAGAAAACAAGGAAGACTTCTTGGCTAAAAATCTTAATTTTCAGTTTGGTGATTTTTTTGATGTTGATGGATTTTTTGCCAAAAATATTCAAAAAAATGATTTAGTCCTTATTTACGGAATTCATAATCTTTATTATGTTAATTTTCCTTTTGTTCACGAATCTTGGGCAAGATCAGGGATTCCTATTACTCATATTTTAGTTCAAGGAAAGGAATTACCTAAGAATTTCGGAAAAAGAAGGCTTTTTTATGAAAGTGGTCTGACAGAAGTAAGCTTATATCCTTATGGCGAGAAATTACCATGAAGTTTTCAAAAATCATAGAATATCTTATTTTCTTTTTAGTTGCTGTTTTTCCTTTTGGAGTTTTATTAAGAATTCCTTTAACTATTTCTGGTTTTCCCGAGATTCATTTATATTTAATTGACCTCGTTTCCTTTTTAATTTTCATTTTTTGGCTCCTTGATCAGTTAATTTTTAAAAAGAGACCTTTCTTACCTTTTTTTTGGAAAGACTTGCTCCTTTTTTTAGGATGGCTTTTTGTTTCTTGGGCTATTAACTTAAAAGAATTTCCCTTTCCTCAAAGTCTTGTTGGATTTTTATATCTTTTGAGGTTTCTGATTTTTTCTTCATCTTGTTTAATAATTTTTAATCTTAAAAAGAGCAAATCTAATATTATTGAAGATTTTGTTAGAAATTGTTTTTCCTTTTGGGCGATAACTCTTTCAATTTTAGGGATTCTTCAGTATTTATTTATTCCTGATGTTAGATTTCTTAAGTTTTCAGGTTGGGATGAACACTATTTCAGGGTAGTAGGACCATTTTTAGATCCAAACTTCATGGGAATTTTGTTAGTCTTAGGAATTTTAAATAGTTTAAGTTTGATTTTTAAAGGAAAAAGGGACAAGAGGGATAAAGGGGTTAAGGGGGAAAAGAGAGACATGGTTGCGAGAGTTTCCCTACCATTTTTAGTAATATCTTTTCTTTTAACTTATTCCCGAAGTTCATATTTGGCTTTATTGGTTGGGGTTTTAACTGTTTTATTTTTACTCAGAAAATTAAAATATCTTTTCTTTTTTCTTTTTTCATTTTTATTTTTTATTTTAATTTTACCTCGGCCTGGGGGAGAAGGAGTAAAACTGGAGAGAGTAACTTCTGCCTTGCAAAGAATAGAAAACTGGCAAACAGCAATTATTGTCTTAAAAAAATCTCCGATTTTTGGAGTGGGTTTTAACAATTATAGGTATGCACTAAGAAACTTAGGTTACTTAGGTGAAAATTGGAGAGAAACCCACGCTGGAGCAGGAGTTGACAATAGTTTTCTGTTTATATTAGTTACCTCTGGAATTATCGGATTTATTCTTTTTTGGAATTTCTGGGTAAAAATTATTATAAGAGTTTTTAAATCAGAAAATAAAATAATCAAAATTTCCTTCTTAAGTTCAATTGCCGCTGTTTTTACCCATTCTTTTTTTATTAATAGTTTCTTTTACTCCTGGGTCTTAGTTTGGATTTGGTTGATGGTTGGGTTGTTGGATTAAATTTTTTAAGGAGTAAAAAAAACAGTAAATTCTTTTTCACTTATATTTCCCGCTTTGTCTTCTGCTTTTGCCTTAAGCTTATTTTCTCCTTCAGATAAAGGATAAGAAAGACTAAATTCTCCATTTCTTTCATTGACCGCTTGGTGATCATTAACAAAAACAGTAGCATCTTCTTCAGTTTTACCAATTATTTGGACATATTTTTGTTCATTACCTGAGAAAGTAGTTCCTTCTGCTGGTGTGGAAATTTCTAAATCAGGGGGAATTGTATCAAGCTGAACAATTAAACTTTCTGAGGGTGTAGATTCTTCTCCTTTGTTATTTTGGCTAATTAAATAAATATTGTTTTCTCCTTCTTGTAATTCAATTAAAATCGTCGATTCTTCACTTTTTTCAGTCTTGATATCTTTTATAAATTCTCCATTTAGATAAACCTTGATTTTACCTTCGATATAACTTTTGCTAACAATATTGAATTCAGCAGAATTGGTTGCCTGATAGGGAGAAAAAAGATAAGGGGGAGGAATGAATTCAATACTTTGTTTAGATCCATTCGTTGATTTTCTTGAAAAAAATGAGGAAATAAAGGTGACTAAAGGAATTCCAAATCTAATAATAGAAAAAATAATTACCAATGAGAGAAAAATTAAAATTGTAGAAGAAAGAAAAATTTTTATTTTTTTTCTTTTATGGTTAATCATTTCTGAGCCAACGGTCGGTCTCGAACCGACGACCTGCTGTTTACGAAACAGCTGCTCTACCACCTGAGCTACGTTGGCGACGATTGAAATTACTCGATTTCTCTTCCCGTGAAAATATTAAAGGTCGTCTTTATAAGATGTTTAATCAATTTGATTAAAAGAACAATAATATCAACAAAAAACCTGATAATTGATCTTAAAATATAAGGTCCTTCTTTGGCTAAGAATATTTTAATTTTCTCAACTAACTTCTCCTTGTATGAAGTTGGTTGGTAATATTCATCCATAGAATTATTTTATCTTAAAAAAAGAAGAATTTCTACATTTTGAAGAACAAGAATATTGCCTCTGAGCGGGCGATGGGAATTGAACCCACTGTCTTCTCCTTGGGAAGGAGACATTTTACCGGTAAACTACGCCCGCTTCATAGAGAAAAACCTCACGGTTTTTTCTAACTTTTTCCCTTCAAGGCATCTTGGCGGATCTTCAATCGTTACGCCCGCCAAGATGATTTATAACCTATTCTAAACCTTTTAAGTGTTCTTCAACCTTAAAACTCTTTATCGGATGAACTTGTACGGTTTATCCCAACCTCTTCCCTTAATGGTATCTAAGAGATCTTCAAGAATTACACCTTAAAATATATCTTAACAAACTTTACTCTCTTTATCTTGGAAGTTTAAGAGTATTTCCTGGGTGAATCAGATTAGGATTTTTAAGATTGTTTACCTTGGCTATTTCTGTCCATCTGTAACCGTCTCCATAAGTCCTTAAGGCGATTGACCAAAGATTGTCTCCCTTGATTACTTTATACTCTTCTCCAGTAATGACCGATAAATTAGGAGAAATTTTCGAAAAGGGAACTCTCTTTTTAGCTTCAGGAATTTTTAATTGGCTGCCAACAAAGATTTTACTTGGGTTTTCAAGGTTGTTTTCTTTGGCGATGTCAACCCAGTTATATCCAGATTCGTAAAACTCAAGAGCAATTTTCCAAAGATAATCTCCTTGTTTAACTTCGTAAGTTGTCGGAAGATTTTTTAAAATCCCTTCAGCCCCAGGTTTCTCTTCGGTTACTTCTTCTTTTAATCCAACTTTTTCTAATTGAGTTTTTCCAATTCCTTGAAAATATTTAAAGATAAGAAATCCAACAAATAAAACAACGAAAAATCCAAAAAGAGTACTAATGGTTGGTTCCGCTAATTTAATTTTCTTCAGAATGGATTTTGCTTTCAATTTTACTCACCTCCTCTGGGCAGAAGATTTTGGGCAGGAGTCGTTGGCAGGTAAGCGGGGCTGACGGGACTCGAACCCGCGACCTATTCCTCGACAGGGAAGCGCTCTAAACCAGACTGAGCTACAGCCCCTAATTTGATTCAATATAACATAGATTAAAGATTCAAGTCAATGTGATAATATATAAATAATAAATCTAATCAGAAAACTCAGAAAACTCAGAAAGTCAGAGAAATCAGATGGTCAGAAATTCAGACTTTCAGATATTCTGATAATCTGACTTTCTGGAACACCGAGTTTCATCCGAGTTTTCCGAAAAATTTTAATGAATAAAAATTTTACTAATAAAGATATCGCGGAGTTATTGCGTTCCGTAGCGGCGGCTTACACGGTTAAAGATGAAAATAAATATAAATTTCAGATAATTGCCTACCAAAGAGCCGCGGATAGCGTGGATCATGCTTCCTCTGAAATTAAAGACCTTTGGGATGAGAAAAAGCTTGGAGAAATCGCAGGGATTGGATCTTCAATTGCCTCTCATCTTGACGAACTTTTTAAAAATGGAAAGGTAAAACACTTTACTCAAGTGTTTTCAGGGCTTCCTGCGGCGATGTTTTCTTTACTTAAAATTCCTGGAGTTGGCCCGAAAACTGCTTACAAATTAACTAAAATTTTAAAAATTAAAGATCCATCAAAAGCGGTTTCTGATTTAGAAAAATCAGCAAAATTAGGAAAAATAAGAACAATTGAAGGTTTTGGTGAGGAATCTGAAGCAAAAATTTTAAAATCAATTCAGGAAGTTTCTGGAAGAACCGAAAGAATCCTTCTTTATCAAGCAGAAGAAATTGCTGATAAGGTTATTGATTATCTTAAAAATTGTCCTTTAGTTATAAGAGCAGATCCCTTAGGAAGTCTTCGCCGAAAGTGTTCAACCGTCGGAGATATTGATATTTCCGTGGCCAGTGATAAACCTAAAGAAGTTATTAATTATTTTACTAAATATCCCCACAAAAAAAGGATTCTTGAGGCAGGAGAGGCAACCGCCTCTATTTTACTAATCACAAATCATCAGGTTGACCTGATGATTCAGCCATCTTCAGCGTATGGAGCCCTTTTACAGCACTTCACGGGCTCAAAACACCACAATATTAAGCTTAGAGAAGTAGCTTTAAAAAAAGGATTCTCTCTTTCTGAATATGGAATAAGAAAAATAAGAAGAAGTGAGAAGTTGGAGGTGGGAAGTGAGAAGGAAGAGAGGCCAAAAGGTAAGCTGATTGAATTTTCCTCTGAAGAAAAATTTTATAATTTTTTGGGAATGGAGTTTATTCCTCCTGAATTAAGAGAAGATGGAGGGGAAATTGAGGCTGCCATTAAACAAGATCAGAGTAAACTAATAAAACTACCAAGACTGGTGAATCTAAAAGATGTTAAAGGAGATCTTCATTTACATAGTAATTTTCCGATTGAGCCAAGTCACGACTTAGGTGAAAGTCCGGTTGAAGAAATGGTGAAAAGGGCGTTTGAATTAGGATATGAATATTTAGCTTTTACAGAACATAGTCCAAGTACGAGCAGACATACTGAGTCTCAAATTATTAACCTTTTGAGGAGAAAAAAAGAATTTTTCGAACAAATAATTTCCTCAAGAGCAAGAAAATTACCCATTAAAATATTTAATAGCCTTGAAATAGATATAAAACCTAATGGGGAATTATCAATTCCAAAGGAAGGATTAAAATATCTGGATTTTGCTATTGTTTCTGTCCATACGAGCTTCAAAATGGATAGGAAATCCATGACTGAACGAATTTTGAAAGGATTAGATCATCCTAAGGTTAAGATTTTAGGTCATCCTACAGGAAGAAAATTAAATGAAAGAGAAGGTTATGAATTAGAATGGGAAAAGGTTTTTGAATTTTGTCGAAAGAATAATAAATTTTTAGAGATCTCTGCTTGGCCAGAACGTCTTGATCTTCCAGACTTTTTAGTAAAGGAGGCAGTGAAAAATGAGGTAAAAATGATTATTAGTACTGATAGTCATTCAGTTGAACAAATGAATTTAATGAAATATGGAGTTTATGTGGCCAGAAGAGGATGGGCGGAAAAGAAAAATATTTTAAATACTTTAGCAGTCAATGAGATTAGTGATATACTATTAAAATGTTAAAAGTTGGATGTCAAATGTTAAATGTTAAAATTTTAATAAAAAGGAGGTGAAGATAGATGTTATTAATAGTAGTCCTTGTTATCATCGGGATTTATATTTGGTCTTTATATAACAAATTTGTTATCACCAAAACAAGAATTAAAGCCTCTATTCAAGAGATTGGTAATCAGCTCAAAAGACAAGCAGAGCTTATTCCTAATCTAATTGATTCAGTTAAAGGGTATATGAAGCAAGAAAAAGGGATATTTAAAGATTTAACTGAAGCCAGGAAAGCAATTTTAGAGGCGACCAGCAAAAATGATCCCCAAATGATGTCAAATGCTCATGATAAATTACAAAAATCGTTTGGTCGTTTCATGGCTTTGGTTGAAAGCACACCCCAGATAAGATCTGTGGAAGCGGTAACAAAATTGATGGATGAGTTAAGAGATACAGCGGATAAAGTGATGTATTCCCGAAGAATTCTTATTGATCTTTCTGCTGATTACAATATTATGTTAGTAACTTTTCCCTCAAATTTAGTAGCAAAGATCTTTGGGTTTAAAGAGGAGAAAGGCTTGATAATGCCAGAAGAAGGAGAATTTAGAGAGGTGTCCGCTGAAGAAAGAAAAACCCCAAAAGTAAAGCTGGAGGATTAAAGTGATCAACATTTATGAGCAAGTTGATCGGAATAAAAAACGATCAGCTTTCATTATTATTGTTTTTGTGATTTTTATTGTTGGAGTTGCCTATATTCTTGGAAGAGCCACGGGTTATGGGAGTGGGTGGGTAGGAGGAGCTTTAATTTTCTCTGGATTAATGAGTTTTTCTTCTTATTATTGGTCAGATAAAATAATTTTGGGGATTTCAGGAGCAAAACCCGCTAATAAAAAAGAATTTTTTAATTTTTATACAGTAACCGAAAATCTTTGTCTTGGGTCACAGTTGCCTATACCAAATCTTTATGTTATTAATGATTCGGCTCCTAATGCCTTTGCCACCGGGAGAGACCCAAACCATGCGGTTGTTTGTGTAACCACCGGCTTATTAGAAAAACTTAAACGAACAGAATTGGAAGGAGTGATTGGTCATGAGCTTTCCCATATTAGAAATTATGATACAAGGCTAATGTCTCTCGTTTCCATATTAGTGGGAATGGTGGCTTTATTAGGGGATTGGTTTTTAAGGAATGGAAGATGGGGAGTAAGAGTAAGAGACAGAGATAGAGAGGGAGAAAGTTTGGGGGCAATAATGTTTATCTTGGCAATTATTATGGCGTTATTAGCTCCATTTATTGCTCAGTTGATTCAATTAGCAATTTCTCGAAGAAGAGAGTTTTTAGCAGATGCTTCCTCAGCAATGTTAACTAAATATCCAGAAGGGTTGATTAGCGCTTTAAGAAAAATTTCTGCTGACCGCGAACCACTTGAGGCCGCCAATCGAGCTACAGCTCATCTTTATATTGTAAATCCCCTGAAAGGAAAGGAAGTGGCAGGTTGGATGGCAAATTTATTCAACACTCATCCACCTGTAAGGGAGAGAATTGAAGCCTTGCAGGGCCTAAAATAATTTAAAAATGAAAAATTCAAAGTTATCAGAAGGAGAAGTTAGACACATTGCAAAATTGGCAAATTTGACTCTAACAGAAAAAGAAGTTAAAAAATTTCAAAATCAGTTAAATGAGACATTGGCATATATAGAAGTTCTTAGTGAACTTAATACTGATACAGTTGAGCCGACAAGTCAGGTAACCGGATTAAAAAACGTTGTTAAAGAAGATTTGGTTAAATCTTCAATTTCACAGAAGGAAGCATTATCTGGTGGGAAATCAAAACATGATGATTATTTCAAGGTAAAAGCGGTGATCGAAAAATGAATTTGAATGAATTAACGGTTATTGAGGCGATTAGAGGCTTAAAAGAGAGAAAGTTTTCCACTTTGGAATTGGTGAAAGATTGTTTGGAAAGAATCAAGAAATTGGATTCAAAGATTAAGGCTTTTGTGACCGTTTGCGAGAAGGAGGCTTTGGAAGAAGTGAGAGGTATTGGAGATGATGTTCCAAGTGGGATAAGACCTCTTTTGGGAATCCCTTTTGCAATAAAAGACAATTTTTGTACAGAAGGAATAAAGACCACCGCTTCATCAAAGGTTTTGGAAAATTATTTTCCAGTTTATGATGCGACAGTGGTCAAAAGATTAAAAAGTGCCGGAGCAGTGATTATTGGAAAAACAAATATGGATGCCTGGGCTCATGGTTCTTCAACGGAAACTTCTGATTTCTTTACTACTAAGAATCCTTGGGATTTTACTCGTCTTCCTGGAGGTTCGTCAGGCGGTTCTGCAGCAGCGATTGCAGCTGATATGGCTGTAGGAGCAATAGGAAGTGAGACAGCTGGCTCAATCAGACAGCCAGCGGCTTGGTGTGGAGTTGTTGGTTTAAAGCCAACTTATGGTCGGGTAAGTCGGTATGGGGTAATTGCCATGGCCTCTTCAACAGACAGTCCGGGGTCGCTAACCAAGTCTGTTGAAGATGCCGCTTTGATTTTAAATATTTTGGCAGGAAAAGATGAATCTGATGCGACTACTTCATCTAAACCGGTTTTGGATTATTTAAGAGGGATAAGAGGGTCAAGAGGGATAAGAGGGATAAGAATTGGCGTTCCTAAGGAATATTTTGTGAAAGGGATTAAAGAAGAGGTGAAAACAAAAACTTTGGAGGCAATTGAAGTTTTTAAAAATCTTGGTGCAAAGATTAGAGAGATTTCCCTACTTGAACCAAAATATTCTGTGGCGGTTTACACTATTTTGCAAAGATCAGAAGTTTCTTCAAATCTTGCTCGGTATGATGGTATCAGGTATGGGAATGAGCGTAGCTATTTTGGAGATGAGGCAAAAAAAAGGATAGTAATGGGAACGTACACTCTTTCCGCAGGTTATTATGACCAATATTACTTAAAAGCCCAAAAAGTGAGAACCTTAATTTGCCAAGATTTTGAGGAAGCTTTTAAAAAAGTTGACTTAATTATTGGACCTACTTCTCCAAGCACGGCTTTGCCAATTGGAGCCTCAAAAGATTCAGTCATGTTTGGTGAACTTCAGGACATTTTAGTAGAACCAAGTGCATTGGCCGGCTTACCAGCGATTAATCTTTGTAGCGGCTTTTCAAAAGAAATCCTACCAACAGGGGTACAGATCATAGGACCACATTTCTCTGAAGAATTAATTTTAAAGGTTGGTTATGCTTACGAACAAACAACTGAATGGCATAAAAGGAAACCAAAATTATGAGAATTAAACAAATTTTAATTGGATTAGAAATTCATATTGAGCTGAAAACTAAAAGCAAGATGTTTTGTGGATGTTCGGCAGAAAGTTTTGGAAAAGAACCGAATACTTTAACTTGTCCTGTCTGTTTGGGTTTACCTGGGGCCTTACCCGTTCCAAACAAAAAAGCGATTGAATGGGCAATTTTATTAGGTTTAGCTTTAAATTGCCAAATTCCCGAGGAAAGCAAATTTGACCGAAAGAATTATTTTTATCCAGATTTACCCAAAGGTTATCAGATAAGCCAATATGACAAGCCATTTGCCATCTGCGGATGGCTCAAAATAAAAGATAAAAATGAAAATATAAAAAAGATAGGAATAAGACGAGTTCATTTAGAGGAGGACACGGCGAAGTCAATTCATACTATGGTAAATGGAGAAAAAGTGACATTACTTGATTTTGATAAGTCTGGCATTCCCTTAATTGAAATAGTGACCGAACCTGATTTTAATTCAGTGGACGAGGTTTTGGAATTCTGTAAAAAAATTAGACAGATTGTTCGCTATCTTGAAATCTCTGATGCCGATTTGGAAAAAGGACAAATGAGATTAGAACCAACAGTAAATCTTTTGCTTGAAGAGGAAGGGAGAGAATTCTTTACCCCATTAGTGGAGATTAAAAATATTAATTCTTTTAGATTTTTAAAAAGGGCCTTGGAGTACGAGATTGAAAGACAGTTCCAAGAGTTTAGCAGATCAAGGGTTCAGAAAACTTCAGGAAATAAAACAACCCGAGGTTTTGATGAAAATAAGATGACTACTTTCGAGCAAAGACATAAAGAAGAAGCAGAAGAATATCGTTACTTTCCTGAGCCTGATATACCCCCTTTTCGCATAAGCGAAAAGTTAATGTCAAATGTCAAATGTCAAATGTCAAATGTGGAATTGCCTGAGGCGAAGGAGAAGCGATTTTTAGAAGAATATGATTTAAATGATGCCCAAGTGGAGATTTTGACTGAAGAAAAGGAATTGGCTAATTATTTTGAGGAATGTGTGGGTTGTGGGAAGGATGAGGGAGCTAATCCTCGGGAAATTGCCAATGTGATTGTTAACAAGAGGATAGATTTTAAAGACCTCTCCCCAACCGAATTTGTAAGGAAAATAGGGGAGAGCAAGAGTAAATTTACTCTTACAGGAAGCGAAATAGCTTCTTTAGTTGATGGGACAATTAAAGAGAATCCCCGGGTTGTGGATGATATTAAAAAAGG
>Ga0172362_10001256_pt1 | contig 21612 bp, 29 predicted proteins | sample LakKivs1_kivu2a2_FD_114534 | JGI IMG/M metagenome (GOLD analysis project Ga0172362, IMG submission 114534) | Sediment microbial communities from Lake Kivu, Rwanda - Sediment s1_kivu2a2 | ecosystem: Environmental > Aquatic > Freshwater > Lake > Sediment | place: Rwanda: Western Province, Lake... | reverse complement strand
GTTTCTTTAATTGGCTCACCTCTTTTTAAATAAGAATTTCACAAGGCGTCGACGTTGTGAAGAAATCAATACTATCTCACCACCGCAACGAATATAGTGCTTGCAAGGTAAAATGCCTCTTGGTTCAACGCCGCGTGCCCTACACGCTGCTGCCCATGCCTCTTTACCTTCAAAAGCCAGGTCTATATCGTCTTTATCCGTGAGTTCGTACCCGCATCTATTGCAGATTAGTTTCTCCATCTTAGGTACAAATCCCTTTTAACCCTAAATGCGGCTACCTTCTTCCTCTTCGCCCAGCTGCTGCCAAGGGTGCCACCGCTAACCAGAGGGTGATAGTTATCAACATGGCCAGTGGATAATCAATTTTCTCCATCCCCAAATTCGGGGCAATAATCCCCCAGAGAGCCATAAAAATGAGGGAACTCAAAAAGAAGCCGGGTATCGCCGCTAATATACTAAAGTAGCCCATCATATTACCCCACTAACTAAAATAATGGTGAATTTAATCATAACACTTTGGCCAGCCAGCTTGCAATCACGGAAGATTGATTACCATGCGTTAACAAATAACGAGACTATAAAGAACTGACTATTTCAGTCTAACGCTGCTTTATGCCTAATGGGCTATATTCTTCAGCTGGCATAGTCTCCAGTGCCAGTTTATCCATCTCAAGCTGCACTGGGGTGGGGTAGTCACCAGTGAAACAAGCCAAACAGAAAATATCCTTAGGTAAAGCCACTGCTTTAATCAAACCGTCAATGCTTAGATAGCCTAATGAATCAGCACCGATAAAATCCCTAACTTCGGCTACGGTCTTCTGAGCGGCAATCAACTCCCGACGGGTAGCCATATCCACGCCGAAGAAACAGGGGTAACGGATGGGTGGGGCACAGATGCGCATATGCACCTCTTTGACGCCTGCTCTTCTCAGAAGCTTGACCACTTTTGGAGTAGTAGTGCCACGGACAATACTATCATCAACCACTACTAGCCGCTTGCCCTCCAGTATCTGGGGTAATGGGTTAAATTTCAATTTAACGCCGAGATCCCTGATTCGCTGGTCAGGTTCAATAAAGGTACGCCCCACATAGCGGTTTTTAAGTAGTCCTTCACCTAGTGGTATACCTGACTTGTGAGAATAACCGATGCCAGCGGCTGTAGCTGAATCGGGTACACCCATAACTAAGTCAGCGTCTACCTGGTGTTCCTGGGCTAGCCCCTCACCCATAGCCTGCCGGGCTAGATAAAGCAGCCGGCCGTTAATCACACTATCAGGACGGGCAAAATAGATATACTCGAAAATACAAAGCGCTCTTCTACTTACTTCTCCTCGGTAAGTATCGATGCCATTCTTAGCAATAGAAACTATCTCCCCCGGTTCAATTTCCCTTATAAAGCTAGCTCCAATATGGTCGAGGGCACATGTTTCTGAGGCGATAACCCAACCGCCATTAACAACTCCTAGGCATAAAGGGCGTATACCAAGGGGGTCGCGAACCCCAAACAAATTGTGGTTTGCCATAATGACTAAAGAATATGCCCCCTGAAGCCGATGCATGGCATATCTTATCCTGTCTACCCAGTCTTTCTCAGGAGAGGAGAGGATAAGGTTAGCGATAACCTCGGTATCCGTGGAAGTGTGGAAGGTATAGCCTTGGTCAGAGAGTTCCTTATATAGGTGCTCAGCATTGGTAATATTCCCATTGTGGGCTATAGCCATAGCTGCTTTATCCTTACCCACTATGATGGGCTGAACATTAGTTACCCGACTAGAACCTCTGGTGGAGTAGCGATTATGGCCAATAGCAATATCTCCGGTGAGATGGCTTAGTGAATCCTCGTTAAATACCTGGGATACCAGCCCCATCTTGGCATAAACCTGGAGCCTTTTGCCATCGGTGGTAGCAATGCCAGCACTCTCTTGACCACGGTGCTGAAGAGCAAATAGGGCAAAAAAGGTAAGCCGAGCCACGTCCTCATTAGGAGCATAAACACCAAAAATGCCGCAAGACTCGTGCAAGTTTGCCTACCTCTCAATTCACTTCAACGATAACACTATTTATTAAATTATAGCCCATTTCCTACTTGTGGGTCAATTAATTTGGATGTGGGGTTTCGGCCAGTCAATAACAGTAGCCATTGCTTCACGGACATCGAGATGTATGTTCAGCCATGCGTACGATTATTTAATACCGTTTTCATTCTTAGTTATGGCCGAAAACTAGTTTAACATACAACATCGCAATATTTAGGTGAAGAAGCTATACCGGAAGGCTTTAACCTAACAAAAACAACCCTTTTAATTTACTTGTGATTCTGATAGAAACTACTTGTTTCCCCTTGTTATCCTTTCCTCTGGTCATATGGCACAACGACATCGACGCTAGCACTATCTGATAACCCAGCAGCGTCGTAGACAGTTATGATTATCGTGTAGACACGCCCATCTTTGTCTTTCCCGTCTCTCTCAGGTATCAGAGATATAACGCCATTATCAGGTAGATCTTTCTCTGCTACATCGTATTCGCCATATTCATCTACTACAGAATATGTGATCTTAACAATGTCCTGAGGCCCATCTGGGTCGGTGGCATTTACGGTAATGGTGACATCCATAGCCTTGTGATTTGGTGCCCAGAGTCGCTCAGGGTCGGTAGTTGTGGTGTTTATTATCGGTGGCTGGTTCGTCACTACATTGGAATAGCCCCACAACGAGACGCTCCTACTTATGTCTTCTTCCCACTGCCAGTTATAATCGCCAGCTGCACTCCAGGTCCAAGTACCAAGCTCGGGAAAGTAATTCTACAAGATCTGCAGATACAGGTTTTCTATCCGGGCAGGGGAGTTCAACCTTGACTACTCCCATTAGTGGATAATCCAGGTCCTTCTGCTCCCACATTCTCACATACCAGAAGGCGACCTGCCCATCATACGCTTTGAAAGCTGCTGTCCGGTGAGCATATTGTAATCCGGCCAGAATTGTGGTAACGTCTCGTTTGTCAGATTTCTTCGTTCCGAAGTAGAAAGTGGGTTCCTTGCTGAATGACTTTGCAACGCCTATCAGATAGGGAGCAGAGATGAAATCACCCAGTTTGACTGCGCCATCCAGAATTAACCAGTTGTCAGAGTCCCTAAGTGAGTCTGTGGACTTGATAAGCCCAGTCTCCATCTCATGCATCAAGAAGCGAACCTTGCCCCCTGCTTTATCTCTCGGGTCCTTTTTTGCGTCACCGCTAATGATGTCAGGAAGGTCAAAGTCAACTATCTGGAGTAACCCGTCTGGTATATGAAGCTTCTTGAGTTGCTCCCACACAGTGTCTGATATGCCACGAGCGCCCTTTGGAACAAGTAACAGGATATTGTGTCCGTGGCCATTCTTCAACACGCTAAGGCGACCCTTCTCGTCACGGAAAACTACCGATGCACCGATCTGTGCTAGTTCGATAGGAAATGTACGTGTTCCCTCAACTCCCGTAGCTAGGAAATAAGTTCTCAGGCTTCCATCGATGAAAAAGCGAAAGAGGCGGTGTTCAGTGCGTGGCAAAGGAGGCGTCGCTTTGTAAATATGGGTGGTTGATGGCTCAGGGATTTCAGCGAAAGCCGTAATCTCCTTCCCCATTTCCCGATGAACAAGGACATCATCAATTTCATCTTGGTTGGGGTGCTGGAGGTCTTCCACTGCAACACCGGTCGCTGGCAATATGTTAACATTCTTGCCAAGCAGTTCAAGAACTGGAGAGATTATCAATAAAGGATTAGGCACAGTTCAAATCCTCTGCTTGAGTCCCAAGGCATCCCGCAGGTTGTCTTCAATTCCATGCATGTCAGGCTGTGACATAGTTCCGAGCTTTCTGGCTATCATGCCTTGTTTTATTGTCCTTACGATGCCGGTCGCCACCGACGGAAAAAGAAGTCCAGCATCTTGCCAGTCACTAATGAGATGATCACCCACCAATATTCGGTCAGTTCTGCTAGTGATTGCCGCAATTATAGCCTCTTGGCGACCATGGTGATAGGCATCTGAACTTACTATGACTGCCGGGCGCCGTCTTTCCCCAGTTTCATCAGAGAAGATAAAGCTAACAAGGACTACATCACCCCGGTTATACTCGGTCATAAACTGCGTCCTTTTCATTATCCCAGATTTCAGCGAGCACCGGGTCAGCTTTTGCAGAGAGTCTGAGAAGTGCCTCTAAATTTCTGATTTCCTCACCAGGACGAGGCACTTTATCCAGGTCTTCTTTGCGGAATCGGCGGTGACGTTCCTTACCGATGCGAAAAGCCGGCAGCCTACCTTCCTTGGTCAATTTGTAGATAGTCCTCTTTGATACACACAGATATTCGGCGGCGTCCTCGACCGTAAACCATTCCTTTGCGATCACCATGAACATACCTCCACGCAAGCTTATATTCTTAAAGTTAGTATCATTGTAGCACTTATAGGCAAATAAATGCAATACACCAACCAAATAGTGTTCTGTGTGATGCGCCCGGTTATCGTTTCACATGAAACTGACGAGTGTGCAACGATAATCTGGGACTTCTCTCTTTATGCTTTAGCCCAGCGCTGCCACCCGTTTGGCTCTTCTGAGAGACAGCGCCACCGCGCCGAGCAGCAGCAGGTCCAGCACTATCAGGATAGTGATGTTGGTAGCAATAGCTTCCAAACCAGCGCCACGTTGGCTTATTTCAACTATAGGCTGCAGGATATAGTAGGTCGGGAAAAGCCTGCCTATCCACTGCGGGATCTTTGGAAACATGTAGATAAAGGCCGGCCCAAAGAGGAGAATACCGCCAAGCTTCCACACGGCAAACAGGGTGGTGACATCCTTTAACGCTATTCCCATGAGTAACCCCATCCCTGCCGCCATGACCGCGCCAAGCGCCAGCACCATGACCAGTAACAGCGGCTGGGCGCCAAAAGCCTGGTTCAGGAGCAGGATGACCACGCCGCTGAAGAGGCTGAGGACGATTCCTACGATTCCCTTGGTTAGGAACACATCTTCAGGAGTGGTCGGCGTAATCAGCAGGGCAGTGAGGGTGCGCTTTTCCTTCTCGTTAATAATAGAGGTCGCCGGCAGGAACAGCCCGCCGAGAAACACCGCCATGAGCACAATGAACGGAAGCAGGCGCTCGTTCCAGGGGATAGTAACTTCTTCGCCCAGGGTGATGCTGTCGACCTCGATCGGCGGTTCCTGCCCGGCTATCTCCCTCACCAGATTGACTATGGTCACACCCAGTATGGTTCGGCTCCGGGACGAGCTCTCCCCCCAGATGAAAGCGGTAACCGAGGTCTCTTCTCTCTGCCTTACCGCAGCATCAAAGCCAGCCGGCAGGATGATGCCCATGTCCACGCTGCCACTCTCAACCGCCTGCCTGAGGTCAGTAACGCTGCCGTACTCCCGCAAGGTGATGGCGGCAGTCTCTCTGCCAATGGTGGTCAATTGAGAACCGCCTTCGTCAACGATTCCCAGCCGGGGCTGCTCCGAAAACAGCGTTCCAAAGATCAGCGATACCACGAAGGAAATAGCCACGGGAGCCACAATCGCCCAGACAAAAATGAAGTTCTTGGGACCAGTGAACAGTTCCTTTCCCAACAGTACGCCGATACGTCTTAGGCTCATCTCATTCGCCTCCTCAGGACAGCTACACCCGTCCACGCCAGCGCCAGGTCAAAGCCAGCAAGTATCAGCAGGTTTTGCCAGACATCGCCCCAGCCCGAGCCGAAGTTGGAAGCACGGTGCACTGTGTCAACGAGGTAATGAGTGGGCAGTGCCTCAACCCATCCGGTAACGCTGCCGGGGAAGGCAATAGCTAGGGAAGGGATGATAAGAATGATGATGACCGGAAGGCTCCAAGCTAGGACGGAGAGCATATCCTTAGCCACAGCGCCGATGATAAAACCGGCGGCAATCACCAGTATCGCCCCCAAGAGTAGCGCCGTCAGCACCACCAGTGGCTGCTGGCTCAGGCCACCGACAATCGCCATGAACAGGGCTGCCTGCCCAAAGGCCAGGCTTATCCCGGCAATCCCCTTGGCAATGAAGACATCGGCAACAGTTGCCGGCGTTACCAGCAAGGCATTTATGGTGCGCCGCTCAATTTCCGCGCTGATAAGGGTGGCCAACCCCATAGTCTCCACCATGATCAGCATGACCGCCAAGAGCGGGCGCAGGCGATCCCGTGGCGGCAGCGGTGTGCCACCCAGGTCCAGCCCGAGCACCTCCTCTGAGACATCGATGTCAAGCGTCTGCCCGGTTGCCGCGTAGCCCAGCTCCTGAATGACCACAACCACGGCATCTTTTATCTCCGGTGGTGCGTCAGCACCGAAGAAGACATTAACACCCGGTCTTTTACCAGCAATCAGGTGGGTCAGGGTATCAGGCGGCAGGGAAATACCAGCGATGAATTCGCCGTCAATGACCGCCTGCCGGAGCTGCTCCTCAGAAGAAACCACTACGAATTCCAAGCCTTCTTCATCAAGCTTGGCGAAGGCAGGGATACTCACAGGTGAATATATTCCAATCTCTAGCGTGTCATCCACCGCACCCGGCATGGCAAAGTACACGACCAAGTAAGCGATGATACCCAGCACCGTGATGATGGCAAAAAACCGGTTCCGGAAGAAGATAGATAGGTCTTTCTGCACCAAGGAGCCGATGAGGCGGGGGTTCATTCCACCAACCCCCGCCCGGTGATGTTGATGAAGATATCCTCAAGAGTGGCTTCCTCACTGTGGATGGTGACCACCTTTTCTCTGGAGAAAAGCTCTTGCACTGCTCGGGGTGTTTCCGGGCTGTCCATGACGACTTCCCTATCCTCAAGCCCGCCGTTAGTGTTCAAAACCTTCGCCTTAAGGGCGCGCTTGCCGTACTTCTGTTTAAGGTTGTGCGGCGTGTCTAGGGCGACAATCTTGCCTTGGTTCATGAAGGCTACCCGGTGTGAGAGCTTGTCTGCTTCCATCATGTCATGGGTGGTCAGAAAAACGGTGGCCCCCCGCTCCCGCTCCTCAAGGATTATGTTACGAATGGCTTCTGATGAAGTTGGGTCAAGCCCGGCGGTGGGTTCGTCTAGGAAAAGCACCTTTGGTCGGTTCAGGATGGAGCGTGCCACCATCAGGCGCTGCTTCATGCCTTTGGAGTAGGTCTCCACGCGGTCCTTGCCCCGACCGGCAAGACCTACTCTTTCCAGCAGGGCTTCGGCATCAAATGGATGTACACCGAAGAGGCGGGCGAATAATCTCAGGTTTTCCACGGCCGTCATCTGCTCGTAGAGGTTGGTCACCTCGAAGCAGATACCTAACTGTCCCTGTACCTTCTCCACGTTACGGGTGATATCCATGCCCAGCAGATAAGCCCTGCCCTCTTTGGGCTTGATCTGCCCCGTCAGCATCTTTACCGTGGTGGTCTTGCCGGCGCCATTGGGACCAAGAAAACCCAGGATTTCTCCCTCTGCCACACTGAAGCTGATATGGTCCACAGCGAGCAGATTATCGTAACGATAGGTCAACTCTTCGGCGGTGATCGCCTGGTTCATGTCGCCTCCTTTTCTGTTCCGAAAGCACCGGTAAAATCGAATTCTTTCTGGAAGAGTCCGTAATAGAAGATTCGGATCAGCGCCGTCATCAGGCGTCTGTCGCTGGCAATGCGCTGGAGTTCACCGGCATAAGCCGTGCCGCCTGCCTTCATCATATCAAGGTAAAGCATTATCACCTCGTCAGGCAAATCAGCGTTGATGTAACCCTGTTGTTTGCCTTCCTCAATAATCGCGGTCATCATCGGCTTCATCTCCGACTGGTATATTTCATCCAGATATTTGCTGACAACGGGGTCCGTGCTAAACTTGTCCAGCAGTTCGGTCTGCATATCCTGCATTGTAGCCGTCTTGACGGAGAGCATGGTCTGCATCTTCAGGGGAAACGGCAGGTCACTCTTTACCGCAGTCCACTGTTTGTCAAGCAGTTCCCTCGTCAAATGCTTGACCACTTCCCCGACCAGGCCGTCACGCGTGCCGAAATTATTGTAAACCGTAGTAGGTGAAACGCCGGCTTGCCGGGCAATATCTTCCAGGCTGACCTTGTTCACATTATGCGTCTCCCGCCACAGTTGAACGGCAGCAGCAATAATGCGCTCTTTTTTCGTGCTTCGTCTTGACATTGTAGTAAAATTAGTATAATACTACATAGACTACATGTCAAGATGTTAGAATTGAGAGGTCGAGCTAATACGGAATCATTGGGAGGTGACCGAAATGCAGGGTGCTCTATATGAGGAAAGAATCTACTCCAGGTGGAATATCTTCATCATGAGCATAGTTGTTTTAGCGCTATCGGTTGCGCTTATCTGGCAACTGGTAGTCGGCCCGCTGGGGACACGACCCGCCCCGAACTGGTATTTCGTGGGCATGATTGTATTCTTTCTTGCAATCGGGATTAACTTCGCTACCCTCACTATCAGGGTAACAACGCGGGGCGTTACTGTGGGCTACGGACTCATCCGTCATTACATTCCCTGGAGCAATATCACCGGGTGCCGTCTGGACAAGGCCTCATCTGTGAGATATGGAGGCTGGGGCATCCGCCTGGGCTGGGCAGATGGCAAGAAGCGGCTGGTCTATAATATCCTCGGTAGCCCGAGAGTGGTGATAGAGAAGAGACAGGGCAGCTACCCTGAGTTTGTCTTCTCCACAAGGAACCCGGAGGGCGTGATGAAGGCGATCAGGGAGGGGATTGGAGAAAGAGGATAACTGAGATGGCATACCGTAAGCCGACTAGGGCAGACTGGAAAAGAACCGCCCTTTATCTGGCTGGGTATATCATTGTTATCAGCAGCGGAGCGTTTCTTCTACTGCCGAAGGGTAGTGTTGGAGCTTTACTATGGGCGGTGATAGTCATAGGTGGTCTTTTCCTGCTGGTGAGGTGGCATGTAAAAAGTACTGCTTATCGCTGCACGAACTGCGGTCGTGAATTTGAAATATCCTTGTTCACAGACCTCATAAGTCCTCACGGTATCGGTAACGGTGGCTGGAAGTATCTTAAATGTCCACAGTGTGGGCGGCGGATGCGAGCTGTGGTATTAGTCAAAGAGAACAAGTAGACACAGCACTCCCTAAATGCAGAAGGTAATTCAATTACCAGAAACTGAGTTGAAAGATATTCGAAGGGTAGGAAGAAGGACATTATCCGTATTACCTGTGGCAGGCCTATTGCTGCTCAAACTTCTGTACAAACACTCATATTGTTAGGCAGCATTGTCCTAGGTAAAGGTCAGTTGTAGAATATGTGCAATTGAGATATTTTGAAAAAAGCTAGATTTCATTTATGATACTTATTGACCGTTCCGCGGAGGTATCATATAAATATTTTGTCGAATCTCAGGAAAGAGTAAAGGGTGTTTCCAAGTGTTTGCGGTACATGTAGAAAATCTAGTTAAGACATATGGTAACCGATGCGTACTCGATGGAGTTAATCTAAGTGTGCTAGAGGGTCAGTTCTACGCCCTGATGGGACCAAACGGCTCTGGCAAGACTACGCTTGCTTCAATAATCGCTGCGGTACGAACGCCAGATAGCGGTATTGTTGAGGTATATGGCAGCAAGCCGGCACAAGCTAAGGAACTTATAGGTTACATACCACAGGAGAATTTCTCTTCTCCCAAGCTTTCAGGCAAAGAAAACCTGATGTACTTTGCTAGTCTCCTTGGTTATTCCCGCATTGAGGCGAATCGATTAGTGACTGAAATGCTGAAAAGTGTCGGGCTTTCTGAAGAAGCGGATAAAAGGGTTGCCAAGTACTCCGGTGGGATGAGGAAGCGGCTAGAGGTTGCCACGGCGACTTTCCCTGATATAAGGGTACTAATCTTGGATGAGCCAACAACTGAGCTTGACCCTGCTGCAAGAAGGACTTTCTTTGGTATGATTCAAGAGATCATGAACAAGAAAACAACCATTATCCTGATTACTCATATTGGGAGTGACGCAGAGCTAGCCTCAAAAGTAGGGCTCGTTGACAATGGTAGAATGATAGCTGAAGGTACGCCTGATGAGCTTAAAAGGAAGCATGCTGTCGAGGATGTGATAACCGTGGAGACAGCCGCAAAGGCAGACAATGTAGTCCGTGTACTGAGTAATTTCAGTAAAAATGGCAAGGTGGCAGAATCAGGGGCTGGCTACAGAATTTACTCGCAAAATGGGGATAAAATACTAGCCGATGTGGTAAGAAGTCTTGATCAGGCTGGTTATAAGGTGATGCGTATTGAAATGGCGCGGCCAACCCTTGAAGACGTCTTTTTCAGACTAACCGAAAGGAGTTTACAGGAGGAAATCGGATAGTTGAGACAGATATCTGCGGCTTATAACAAGGCAGTTAAGGAGTTGCTAAGAGAAAAGGCGGCACTATTTTGGACCATAGCCTGGCCGATAATCTGGGTAGTTATTGGCAGCTTCTCATTCACAGGCAGCGCCCCTCAGGAAGTAATCCCTTATATCAAAGGTTCTATTACCATCTCTATGATGGTTTTTGCGCTGATGATAGCCGGTATGTCTAATCTACCTGCCAGTATCGCGGGAGATAGGGCAAACGGGCTACTTGCCAAACTTATGTCAATGCCTATTAGACCCTACCGGGATTTCATTGGCAGAATCTCTGCTGTTATTACCCTCTCTTTGCTGGCAGCAGCCTTAGTTATAGTAATCGGTATAGCAGTCGGTGCACGTTTTACAGGAGCAGGGATCGAGATTGCACAGGCAATCGGATTCATCTTTCTGGTGATTTGTGCCTCTGCCGGAGTGGGGCTTATGGCAGGCACGCTGATTAAGAACCTTCAGGGCGCTATTATGACAGGGGTTGGTATCGCAGTAATAACGTCTGCCATATCAGGCTTATTCGCTCCGTATGAGGTTTTGCCCGCTCCACTCCAGATGTTTGCTCGTATTTATCCGATTTCTTCAGCACAAGCATCGATCGTAAACTTACTGGCTGGGCCAGATATGGTTGCGTATAATCCTTTAACTTCCAGTCAGATAGCTCTGACTATAGCTCTTTCTTTCGTGCTTCTTATTATCGGTACGGTCCTATACTCAAGACTCGGTTGGAAGCTCGAGTAAACAAAGAGCGTCAAGCTACATACGGCTAAGTCTCCGGTCCATCCTTAGCAAAGTAAAAGTCGTTGAACATGCTAGGAAGGCTGATCATTCAAATCAATGGCCGAATGGTTGAATTGGATAGCTAGAAGGGCTATTGTGTTGTATATAATAGGTCTAAGAATATGATTAAGAAAGTAATACACTATTTCTCAAAATTCATTACAGATCCCAAAAGAGCCGCTGAAGAAATCGCTCAGGATAAATCAGGATTATGGGCTGGACTCTGGTGGGTCATCATTTTCTGCGTGTGCTATTCGGTTACCGTTTTGATCTTCTATTTACTCGGGCATACTCCGGTATCAAAACCATTCTTAACAATCCCTCTTGAAAAATGGTACCTGGTTCAAACCTTCACTACTTTACCAGTAGGCCTTGCTGGTTTCCTTTCATATGCCGGGCTGGCATACATTCTTTGTAAATCAGCCAGAGGAGAAGGAAGTTTTGATCAAACCTTTTCGTCACAGGCGTTCACCATCCATATACCTACTTTCATTTTCATGTGGATACCAGAGACTCTTTTGGCTCCGATATTAATTGCCATGGCATACACACCCTTCCTTGGCCAGACTGGGTAGAGAATCTCAGGATATTTGTTTTCCCATTCGCCTGGATATTTATCATTTCAACCATCTCTTTGAGTCGAATTCATCATATCCCTTGGTGGAAGAGCTTGATTATCATACTGGTGTCATTTATCCCCACAGCTGGCATCATGGCTGTATTTATCAGATAGAAAACTACCTATACTTCGTTAAGTTAATGATCTTGAAGGAATACTATCGGGGGAATAAAAGATGATTTCTGTAGAAGATGTACTAGAGAAATTAAAGAAAAAGGCTGGGCCTGACCAGTTGGAAGGGATGGCGAGATACGGTATGGTAGTTGAAAAGAGGCTGGGAGTATCAGAAGCCCTATCCCTCACCCCAAGGCATATTGGCAGGTATGAGGAGTTACCAGTTCTAACTATAAGGGGTAAAGGCAATAAAGATAGGCTTGTAGCCCTGCCTGAACCTCTAGCTGATAAGATGAGAAGTTATGCCTATCAGAAAAATATTGAGCTTGACTCCAAGTTCTTTCCTATAACCCGACTTAGGGCTTGGCAAATTGTTAAACAGGCAACGATAAGGGCTGGGATTATCAAAAGGGTCTATCCTCATCTCTTCAGGCATTCTGATGCTGTCTACAGACTCAGGGAGACTGGTAACCCAAAGGCACTTCAGCATCACCTAGGACATGAAAGTCCACTAATGACCATGAGATACCTATCCACATTGCAGCAGGAGGATAGCCTGAGGATTCAGCAACAGGTGGAATTTGAACGCTAAACGTGCAGCTAAGAGGACTATGATAGCCGCAAGAATAAATGTAAGCCGGCTACCACTTAGTAAGGATGGATCCGCTGACTAAAGCACTGTCAGACCAGCCGTCCGTGTTAAATACTGCCTGCCAGACCAACCGTCCGCCTTGCCTTCCCCTAGCAATAGCATATAACTTATGAAGCTTAATGCCTAACGTTCTGGGTGATGTCTCGGTTATCGTTGCACAACTGACTAATGTGCAATCACGCCCGACCGAAGCAGAGCATTTTTGGTTCGAATCCTCGCGGGGGCTGGAAATCGATACTTGCTTGCGGACATGAGGCAGTAAGCAATACAATATAATCACTGCAAGGTTAAATCTGAGTTCATGGACTGTGAGGAGAATAGACAAATGGCGAAAAAAGTCATCATCATTGGAGCGGGGATTGCCGGTCTCTCTGCTGGGTGCTACGCCCGCATGAATAGGTATGAAGCAGAAATATACGAAATGCACGATAGGCCCGGGGGTCTTTGCACTTCCTGGAAACGAAAAGGCTACACCATTGATGGTTGTCTCCACTGGCTGACCGGGTCAAGTCCGAGAGATAGTTTTTACAAATTATGGGCAGAACTGGGAGCAGTGCAAGAGCGCCGCATGATTGATCACGACATATTCTATCGTTTTACCGGTTCGGATGGAAGAACTTTTGTTGTTTATTGTGATGCAGATAGGCTCGAAGCGCATATGAAGGAACTATCCCCAGAAGATTCTAAGACCATTGAACTATTATGCCGGTTAATTCGTCGTTTCACAAAATTCAGCATGCCGATTGGAAAAGCCTTTGAACTGTTCAACCTCTTCGATGTCATGAAGATGATTGTTAAGCTGATGCCTTTTTACAAGGACTACACCTTTTGTAACCAGATGAGCATTGGCGAGTTTGGGCAGCGTTTTAAAGATCCGCTCCTCCGTGAGACTTTCCCAATGATACTATATGAGAAAGACTATCCTCTCCTTAACCTAGTTATGACTCTATCGTTACTACATAAGAAGGCCGGTGGCTTCCCAGAGGGAGGCTCACTCGAGTTTGCCAGGGCTATTGAGAAACGATTCCTTAACCTGGGAGGGAAGGTATTCTACAGCCAAAAGGTAGCGAAAATTCTAGAAGATAATGCTCAGGCTGTCGGTATCCGCTTAGCAGACGGCAAAGAAATCAAGGGTGATTACGTAATATCTGCCGCAGACCTTCGGACGACGCTATATGAGATGCTAAATGGTAAACACGTTGACCCTATGCATGAAGAACTGTTCCGAACCTGCAAACTCTTCCCTCCCTGTGTGCTGGTCTCCTTTGGGGTCAACATGGATCTTTCCTTAGAACCTTCATGCTTGAGTGAAATCTATAAACTAAAGAATCCCCTTACCATTGGGAATCAGAACGTTGATTGGTTGATGGTAAAGAACTTCTGCTATGACCCAACACTTGCTCCGAGAGGAAAATCTGTAGTTCAAAGCATTTTCATGATCAAAGACTACCAGTATTGGGAAAAACTGGTTGCTGACAAAAATGCCTATCGTGTGGAGAAGGAAAGGATAGCGAAAGCAGTCGCTAATGAACTCAACCGCAAGTACCCAGGGTTTGAGTCTGCTATTGAAGTGACTGATGTAACGACGCCGATGACGTATGTGCGCTACACAGGAACCTGGAAAGGCACATACATGACCTGGATTATATCGCCGGACAAAGTGAAGAAATTCCGCATGGTAAAAAAGACAGTCCCGGGCCTGGACAATTTTTGGCTTTCTGGAATGTGGGTACAGCCGCCGGGCGGTGTTCCTACTGGAGCAATGACCTCGCGCCAGGTTATCCAGCTAATATGCAAGAAGGATAAGAAAGACTTTCATACATCAGTACCAAAAACGTAATAAGTAGAATTGTATTGTATAATCTACAGTGAGCTATGGTCATCATCAAAAACACTAGGAGCTATCAGGTGCAGCCTTATTTAGAAGCCTACCTTGACATTGAGACAACAGGACTGTCCCCGAAATACTGCGAGATCACTGTGGTCGGCATCCATCTAGCTAATGAACACGAAACCAGGTTTGTTCAACTGGTAGGAGAAAATATCACCGCGAGTAGGATACTTCAAGCTCTGGAGCCAGTAAGTACCATCTATACTTACAATGGCAGTGGCTTTGATCTGCCGTTCATCAATTCTCGTTTGGGGATTAATTTGGCCAAGCTCTTTGACCACTGCGATTTAATGTACCACTGCTGGAAAAGCAACCTCTACGGCGGATTCAAGGCAGTTGAACGGCAGCTGGGGATAGAGAGACGCTTGAAAGAGGTTAGTGGATTCGAAGCTGTGAAACTGTGGTGGAGATATGTAAATGATTATGATGAAGAGGCTCTGTCCACATTACTTGAATACAATAAAGAGGATGTAGTAAACCTAAAGCACTTGAAGGAAAAGCTGGGAGTAAACTCACATTTTCTCCCCGAACACAAAAGAAAGAGGTAAGCAAGATGCGCAAGATACTGCTGATTGACGCCGGTAAAGCTGTACCTCTGAATGAGACTAAATTCACCGAGGAGGGCAAGTTGCAGGACTACTTGGAAGAATATCCGGCTCTAATACCACTAGCCGATGTGGTGGAAAGTGCTTCTGACCTCTTATGCATTGGCAGAGAAGTCGGCGCTGGCTCCGGCTCAATAGATCTGCTCTGCATTGACAAGGACAGCCTTCTGACAATAGTTGAAACTAAGCTCCGCAGAAATCGTGAGGCTCGCCGTGAGGTCATAGGCCAAATCATAGAGTATGCTTCCTACGTTTCACAGTGGACAGCAGATGATATTTACCGCATAGCTAATGAGTACTTTGTAAAGTCAGAAAAAGCGCCGTCAGGCTACAGGGGCAAAGCTCTTGATGAAATCATGAAGGAAATTGTCGGGAATGACTTTTCAGACGAGGATTTTAGGATAAAAATCGGGCAAAATCTGAGAGACGGAAGAATACGCCTTGTCATCGCTGTAGATGAGCTCATTGAGGAACTGAGAGCCATGGTTACCTTCCTGAACTCTCACAGCAACTTTGACATTCTGCTTCTTCAGGTAACCGATTTTGAAGAGAGTAAGACGAAAAAGGTCTTGGTTCCATTGTTATTCGGATATGCTGCTAAACCTCCGCAGAGGGATGGGCGAGCAAAGCAGTGGGATGAGGAGAGTTTTCTTGCTCAGGTGAAGGAGAGAGATGAGACAAATGTGGCGAACACTATTGTGAAGCTGTATGAGTTCACTAAGTCTAAGACTGACCAGCCCCAAAAAATGTTTGGTACAGGCGCAACTGGCTCATTCTTTTTTCGTAAAGTAAGGGGCGACAAGCTGATTTCTATCTTCACGATTAACTCTGTTGGCCTAGGTTCCGTTTACTTTGGCGATATGGTGAGTAAGGGAGTGGAAGAGGATGCTCTCAGGGCTTTCACAGCAAAGCTCAACGAGATTCCAGGTATTAACATCCCTGAGGAGGCTGTAGGTCCGGGCAAATATCCTTCGTTCAGAGTTGAAGCTCTCACGAAGCCAGACAGTTTGAAGAGTTTTCAGGATGCTGTTCTAGCTTTGTGCCAGCAGATATAGAATTAGTATTCTATCATCACCTATATAACAACGGTTGCTTGAAACGGGTTTGGACATTTTGAGGTTAGTGTTCCACATGTCATTGCTTTTCATCACACAGAGGACAAGTCCATGGATCTCTTTCTAGGCGGCTGATCATCATTCTAGATAGGCCGGACACATTACCCCTCTTGTGATAATTGTGGATAAAGGCTCGAACTACTCCAATCGCCCCACGGCTTCGCTCAGGCAAATAGCTTATTAGTTGTTCGTCTGTGAGCCGGGGGTTCTGCAGTAGGATTTCAAATTCCTCTTTATTCCAATTTTTTGCTCTAGCCATTGTCACTACCTCTCCCTTTAATTATTAATGTCATTTGTGCATAACTTTTCACTAACCGAAGTGTAGTAAGCTGTACTTACTTCAGTCAAGATAGTTACCTAGAAGCACTGGGAGAAGGTATTCAGTTACAAAGCTGAGGTCTTATAGGTGCAGCGTAGTTACTACTGGGGAAGAACATTGACTTCAACTCATATTTAGCCTAGACTAGCCTAACACGCGAGGCAAAGCATAAAGTATGATTAGCAGGAGGTACTAATTATGAATGTTATCGTTCCTTTAATTACCTTACCGCTTATCTATCTAGGTGTCCTTGCTGCTGGGATTCTACCGTGGGTGCTTCTGCGAAGAAAAAAGATGACTACGCTTCACAGAGTTGCTACTTTGGCTACGGCAATTCCCCCTATTATTCCAGGAATCCTTAATGTCTTTTTCTTCGTGCTACTAAACCAGGACTTTTCAAACCCCATCGCATTTGTCGCCATGGGTCTAATGGCCGGAGCAACTTTGGCATCGGTTGGTTTTGCTGCTGCACGCAAAGGGGAGATAGCGAAAGACATAGGTATTGGTGTCGGTATGGCCATTATTGTAGGTATCTTTGAGTTGGCATTACCCCATGCTTTGTTTCCAGTGATTTTCCCCTCCCATAATAAATTATCATCATGGCAGCAGTCAGGTGTTAAAGGAGGTGAATCATGTCACTCATACCAGCTTTCAAGATAGGTGTCTGGAATGCTTGGATTCTCATGTTGTATGTTCCCTTGCACCCTCTTATTATGATGCTAATTGATAAATTGATAGGCACCGGGGATATATTCAAGAAAATGGAGACTCCTACCTTTAACAAGACTGAACGTATGATAAATATTTTTAGCAACTTTGTTTTAGGGTTCGCGCTCGTAATATACTCTATTTTTCTGCCGTTACAATTAGGAACGGCATGGTTTTATGTAGGCCTCGTTCTGTGTGTATTAGGGGTGATTACTTGGACGATAGCTATAGTGAATATTGTCGATATCCCGATCGGTGAGCCTTGGGGAAAAGGGCTCTATCGATTTTCAAGACATCCCATGACTCTCGCTGGCTTTTTGATACTCATAGGTGCAGGTATAGCTTCAGCTTCATGGATTTTCTTATTGTTTTCGATTATATACATAATTTTGTCAGTTATCCTCGTAATTGCGGAAGAGCGTTTCTGTCTCGAAAAATTTGGCAATGCCTACCGTGAGTATACAAATAAAACCCCAAGATGGCTAGGATTGCCGAAGTCCTAACAACATTGTGAAAGGAGGGAACATACCATGGCAAATTGTCTTAATCCTAAATCGCTAACTTGCCTTGACCCAAAAGAGATAATCGGAGCTGGTGGCTATCATCTGTTGGCATCTAGAATATTTTTCGCTCTCGGCATCATATTTGCTGTATTGGGGATTATTGGTGACGTTGTAGACACGACTCTTGGGTTAGAGCCAGTGTCCTGGTTCCTGCTGGGAATTGGTGTCTTTGTGGCTGGGATAGGCCCTTGTTTAGGTTGGGCAGTAGCTGTTTATCTCAAGGCCGTAGAGGGCAAAAGGGGGCTCTAGCATCTCAGATTTTTGAAAGTCAAGATAGGTTTAGCTAATCTTGATGGAGGTAAACTATGACCGAAGAGTATATCCAAGTGTCTACGACAGCCAAGAAAAAAGAAGATATTGAGAAGATAGCCAAGGCGATTGTAGAAAAGAGATTGCTGCGTGTATCCAAATACTCGGACCGATAGTAAGTACATATTGGTGGAAAGGCAACGTGGAGACAGCAGAAGAATGGCTGTGTCTCATTAAAAGCGAGCGAGATCTGTATGATAGACTTGAGAAGACGATTAAAGAAATACACCCCTATGAGATACCGGAGATAGTTGCTGTGCCTATTGTCAGTGGAAGCAAAGAATATCTGGGATGGCTTAATAGTGAACTTGGGAGTAGAAAATAAAGGGTTCAGTTCTCTATTAGTGCTAACTATAACGCCCAAAACAAAATTATGCTGAGACTACGGCAGTGAAAAGGTTGACCAAATCAAAAGTCTTTATTATGAGCCTGAATTCGCTGCTTTTGGCGGTATTCATACTCTCGGCTTGGTGTTACTACACAGTATATAATGGAGAAGACCCTCTCGCATTGATATTTATATGGGTTATACCTGACCCAACTTTACTGGTGCTAGGAATAATTTTGCTGGTTTATGGAAAACGTTTTCAAACTCCGGTTTTTAATAGATTGATTCCATTCCTTGGAATAGTAGCGCTCACGGTACTCGTAACTCCTTATCCTCTGCCAGTCATCACTTATAATTATAGAACCATAGGATTGGTTGGCACCTACATAGGAATATCGCTAAGCATATTGACTGTGGCTGCCACTATAGAATTGTCGTTTCAAAACAAAATAGAAGTCAGACTAGCCAGCTGAAGTAAGAGTACGGCTTGAAAAGGAAAAACTAGCAAATTGACGGTTTGTGCACTGTTCCCAGACTTACGCAGACAAAAGACAAAAATAGAATATTAAAGAGCAGGGGCTGCGAAGCCCTGCTCTTGGCTAGAAGATTAAGAGAGCCGTCGCCTGTAATTCTGTTGTAACCTATTTCTTTTTGCCAGCATGCTCAGCCGCTTTGGACTGAGGGTTAAACACCTTTTGCGGTCCAGGCGCTTTGCTGATGCCTTTCCCAGGGACACCGCTTAACTGAAGTACCTCAGACTTGGTCAAAAGATTTTTGTTGACGGTAAGAGAGACCGAAACCAAACCACTAGTCGAAGAAACGGTGTTCCCAACCGGATCCTCACCTTGCACTGTGGCTGTATTGGTAATGGGCCCAGGTAAGTCAGAAATAGATACAGCATAAGTAGCGGTAACTGTGAGGCTCTGGCCTGATTCAAGGGTTGTGCTAGTTAAAGGAATTGCTCCTAGCTTGCTGTCGTTCAGAGCAAGATTGTTGATAGTAACATCACCGATATTAGTAATGGTGTAAGTATAAGTAATAATTTCATGAGGGGAAGCTGAAGCCCTGTCTGCAGTCTTTGTAATACTAAGTCCTGTTCCTTGAGCATTAACATAAGACGTGGACATGGATAGTAGTAAAGCCACCAATATTGCCACAAACATTAAACTCCGCCTTTTCATTTGTAGTTTTACCCCCTTCTGTTTGTTGCACCAACGGATATATTCCTATGTAGTATAACGAAAAACTGGGTAAAAAGTTACTCTGACCTGCCCCCAATAGTGATACCTCTTGCTATGCTGGCCAATGATCCTGAATATATTCAATACTCTCCTTGATACTGAGCGGCTGTGTCTGATTTCCTGTGCGGATATAGAATTTCGACTCCTGACCTTCCTTTACATATGCCGGCTTAGGTGAAGGCTCTACTTGAATCAAACACAAATCTTTACCATCTAGTTCATGGAAGGAGATACTGGTGTTAAGACACCGTTCTTTTCCAATGCAACCGGAAATCAATTGTGTAAGGTGAAGCTCATAACCGTCACAGTCAGCCTTGATTTGCTGGATAAAGATATTCGGGAACTGCAAAAGAATCTAAACAGCTATACACAGCGCAAAATTAATCTGCTTGAAGCTATGGAGTTAGGCGAATTTGAAAAGGATGAAATCCTAGACCGCTTGAATAAGATTAAGTGCCTTTGCAGTGAAGATGAAGCTAGGTTAAACGACCTACTAAAGACAAGAGGCCATCTTACAAGCCTAGCGAATGCCAAAGTCAAACTAAATGAACTTTATGACCGGGTGTTGGACAACCTTGAAAACGCCACAACGGAAATCAAAGCACTAGCTCTTGATGCCCTGGATATTAAAGTCTATGCTAGGGGAACTGATGATGTAGAGATTAAGGGCGTCATTCCCCTAGAATTAGCTTTACCTACCATTGCACAAACATCGGCATGATGACATGGATGTAATTATCAACCCCTACCGGGCGGATAACACCGGGGCTTGACGGATTAGTAGTCTCTAGGGCTACCTGTGCCTCACGAAGCACACCAAGCACATCAGTTAGATATTTGCCATTGAAGGCAATCTTTGCCTCCTCACCCTCAACAGCAGCATCAATCTCACCAACATCATCGCCTATTTCCTCAGACCGAGCTGAAATTGTTATCTTACCCGGGGCTATTACCAAACGGACAATGCCACCGCCATCACTGGCAAAGATAGAGGCGGTCTTGGTCGCCCTCAAGAATTGAGCGACATCAACTACCACCCGGGTATTGTAGCTCTGGGGAATAAGCTGGCCATACTTGGGGAAGGTGCCTTGCACAAGTTGGGACACTAGTTCAATATTCTTCAGGCGAAATAGAGCCTGACTCTTATTAGGATTCACTGCTATCTCAATGGCTTCCTCTTGGTCAGCCATAAGCCGATTTAGCTCAGCTAGAGTCCGCGCCGGAATAATAACTTCAGTCTTCTGGCTAACGGGGCTAATAAGAGGTAGTTTATATACGGCTAATCTAAAGCCATCAGCCGCCGCCAGCGTCAGCAAGTTACCGTCAAACTCAGCATCAACACCGGTGAGCACTGGGCGAGACTCCTCCGAAGCGGCAGCAAATACAACCCGGCTAATCCCCTGACGAAGAGCGTCTACCTCAACCTTGGTAGTGATGCCATCTTCAATCCTGGGTATAGGTGGGAAATCCTTAGCATCAACCCCGCTAATTCGCGCCTCAAATCGGGCGCATTTTAATCCCAATGTCTTAGTCCGGGGGGAAAGGCTAATATCAACCTTATCGCTGGGTAAGGAGCTAACAAACTCGGCAAGAAGTCGGGCGGGAACAGTAATTGCTCCTTCCTCCTCAACCTTGGCGCCAATCCAGCAACTAATAGCCATCTCTAGGTTAGTGGCAACCAGCTTAAGTCGAGACTGGTCCACAGTTAAAAGAACATTATTAGTTATCGGCAAGGTTGTTCTGGTAGCCACCGCCCTACCCACTATGCTGAGCCCCCGGTTTAAATTCTCCTGAAGACACGATAGTTTCATAATCCACCCCCTAAGTCATACTAACCGATAGTGGTTAGTATATACCAATAATTAATTCTACTCAAGGGTTATCGCCCCGCTTTTGCCGCCACTTTTCCTAACCAATCGGAGGTTCTCAATTTGAATTCCCCGGTCTACCGCTTTACACATGTCATAGATAGTCAAAGCAGTAATCGCTGCCGCAGTAAGTGCTT
>Ga0172362_10001254_pt1 | contig 21619 bp, 17 predicted proteins | sample LakKivs1_kivu2a2_FD_114534 | JGI IMG/M metagenome (GOLD analysis project Ga0172362, IMG submission 114534) | Sediment microbial communities from Lake Kivu, Rwanda - Sediment s1_kivu2a2 | ecosystem: Environmental > Aquatic > Freshwater > Lake > Sediment | place: Rwanda: Western Province, Lake... | reverse complement strand
TCGCGTCGCGGGTTCTGCCGACGACTTGCCGAGCACGCTGGACTGCTCGACGGTCGATCTTTCGCGGTCGTGCCATGGCTGTAGTATGGCATAATTCGTCTCATCTTGAAAGAGAAGTGGAATCAGCGCGGGCTTCGCCCGCAACCGAAGAGGGCTTCAGGCTGCAGGCGGCAGGCGGCAGGTTGATCGGCAGGGAGCGGCGATCAGCCTATCCACCGTGCTGAAGATGACCCTCCCAGGGTTCCCATTGCAGGGACCCAGCCCGCTGCTGCTCTCGCAGCCAGGTGGGAGGTATTTCGAATCAACCGCATCGCGGTGAACAATGCGGGCCCCTGATCCCGCGCGAAGGCGCGGGATCAGGGGGTAATCAGGGGTAGCGCTTGGCTTTTGGTGCAACAAGGCCGACACCCGCTGGGTGAAGCCGGCGGTCGTGGTCGTGGTCTTGGCCGTGGCCGAGCAACTTTTGCGTCGTGCTGCCGAGAAGTCTGTAGGTTCGGCTTCCAGAAACTCGATGTATGTCGTTGCGCGGTAACGTTCCTGGGCGTGGCTTCGGCGCCGGCCGAGCGTGTTCCCCGCGGGCACAGCGCGCTGGCTGACCAGCTTCGCCGTCTTCAACCTCCCTGGCCGACGGCGTCCAGCTCGTTTCTTCGATCTCACCGCGGGTCCTTAGCTGCACACGGCGCCGGGGCCTGTGACCAGAGTGCAGGTGGTTCCCGACGGACATACCTGCGGTCGGCCGTTGCATTGGATTTCGCAGGAGCACTGCATCGGCAGGGTGAGGTTCGGCCCGGGGTACCGAACCGGAACGAGGCCCGTCGGACACTTGAGGTCTGCGGTGCATGCCTGGTGCAAGGAACCGCGATCGACGAACTCCTTCGGACAGTCTGCGATGTAGACCTGGGCCGCGCTGGTGGCGCAGACACAGGCGCGCTCTTCGGTGGTCACGCAGATAGCCATTTCGGAACCGTAGTAGAGGCATGTCTGAGCTGTGGCGCAGGCCGCAGGTGCGAAGCCGCCGCAGCCATCGCGGGCCGGCACGCACCACGAGGGTGAGCCAGGCAAGGAGACACCCGGGAAGCAGGTGAGCCCGGGTCCGCAGGTGTCGCCCGAGCACGCGAGGCCCACGTTCCCACAACCGGGCGGCACCGTGCCGCCGTCGAGATTGACGCCCGTACCGCCGGTTCCGCTGCTGCCGCCCGTGCCTTGCCTGCCGCCCGTGCCGCCCGCTCTGCCACCGCTCCCGGGCGGAGCCGCGAGCGTGACCTCGTTGCTCGTCAGTGTGTTGTAGGCGGTGCATCCGGCCTTGCTCTGGCCCAACTCTGGATGGGTGCACCCGACCCCGTACGTGCCTTGCAGACGGTAGGTGCCGCCTCCCCACAGCCGGGCAACCGGAATGGAATAGGTAGGCGCGCCTTCGACGAAGACGGCCCCTGCCCGGACCTCTGGGGAGATACCCTCCCACGTGCATGCGAATTCTTGTCCACGAAACGCCCACCCCGAGGCCTCCTTTTTCCATACGTAGGCAGTTCCGCAGCCGTACAAGAAGACGCTCTGTTGGGTGCCATTGAGCCAGGTCGGCTGGATGCCTCCGTCGCTGGTCACGGCTGCAATCAGGATGACTTGTCCGGGGACTACGGTGGCCGAAGTCCCTCCCTGCCCAGTGCCGCCAGCTCCGACACCGCCCGATCCCGGGACGGCGCCGCCGCTCCCCGGGCCTGCGGTCGAGCCGCCTCCGGCACCGCCGCTCGGAGATCCACCGGACGCGATGGCCCCGCCGCCTCCGCCGCCCGGAGATCCACCGGACGCCACGGCCCCGCCCCCTCCGCTGCCTGCTACCCCACCTGCCCCCGCGAGGTCGAAGTTGCCGAGGTGCGGAGGTCCGACATCGATCTGCGCGGCGGCATCCCGGCCGAGCTGGCCACCGCCGAGGCTCGTGTCGCGACTGCAGCCAGCCAGGAGAGTCACCGTTCCGCTGCCGACCGCCAGAAGCAGCACTCCAAGTTCGCAAGTGTGAAATCGCATCGCGTATCCTCCTATCAGACATTGAGTGGCCGGAGCGATCCGGACGCGACATCGGCTGCCCCGAGCACCGAGTGATCCCGTGCACAAGTCACGGACCCCGGTGACCTGTGGCATGATGGAAACCGTGACGTCGTGACGGCGCGAGTGCTCGTACTTCTGGGCCTTCTGCTTCCGGGTGAAGCCGTGGCGGGGCCGCGCCTTCGACCGGCGAGCGCGGCTGCGCCCGTGATCCTGCTGGCTCTCGCGGACGAATCGCCGCTCGAGCTCGAGTGGAATGCTCCTCCTGAATGCCCCGATGGCGCCACGGTGAAGTCCAGTGTACTCCGGCTGGCAGGTGTGAATGCGCGTGACTCGCGTCACCTCAAGGCACGCGCTTCAATCCAGCCCGCTGCGGGGACGGGCTGGACCCTGGCGCTCACCACCGAGCTCGACGGCGTGGCCGGAGAGCGGACTCTCTCGGGGATTTCCTGTCGCTCGCTCGGCGACGCCGCCGTCTTGGTGCTGGCTTTGATCTTGAACCCGGAGGTTGCCCGCACGACTCCCCCGCCCACCGTCGACGCAGCGCCAACCTCAGCCCGGATTGCCGAGGCGACGCCGGCACGCGGGTCGAGACCTGAGGATCAACACCCGCCCTTGTCGTGGTCGCTCGGCGTCCATGCCGGGCTGCAGGCAGGCGTCCTCAAGGCTGTGGGCCCGGCCTTCGCGCTTTCCCTCGCTGCCGGTCTCGGGCGCGCTTGGGTTCGTCTCGTGCCCCGCTTTGCGCTTCCCCAGGACGTGTTGGCAGACGGCCAAGCCGGCACGGGCGGACGGCTGTGGTGGGGGGCGGCTGCTATGCTGGGCTGCTGGTCCGCGACCCGCGGCCGGGCCGAGCTGTCCCCGTGCTTGGGTGTCGATGTCGTCCGGCTTTCAGGGCGAGGCTTCGGCGCCGTCAGCGAGCCGCGCGAGAGATCCATCTACTGGACTTCGGCCGAGGTGGCGCTGATCGCGGGTCTGCGCCTCGGCCGCGCGTGGACTCTCGAAATCACCGGAGTCGGCCTCTTCCCCTTCACCAGGCCGAGCGTCTACCTGGACGAGATCGGCACCATCAGCCGGCCAGCGGCTTTTGCCTTCACCGCGCTTGCCGGGGTCGAATACAGGTTGAGGTGACGCGATCGGCTCCTGCCGGCCACTCACAAGGAATAGGCATTGGCTTTGGAACCGCTTTCCACGACTCCCAGCCAGCTCGCCCAGCCGGGCCAAGGAATCCGCCTGGAGGATGTCTACCTTGACCACTTCACCATGGTCTGGCGGGGTCTGCGCCGGCTGGGTGTTCCCGAGGCGTCGATCGATGATGCTGTACAGGACGTTTTCCTCGTTGTCCACCGCCGGCTTGCCGATTTCGAAGGGCGATCGTCCCTCAAGACGTGGCTCTACGGCATCGTATTGCGCGTGGCCAAGGACTACCGCCGGGCACGGATCCGACAGGCGCAACGGATCGAACGTCTCGCCCAGCTCTTGTCCGTGGAGCCGGCAAGCGCCCGCACTCCCGTCGAGGACGCCGAACGTCGCGAGGCGAGCCAAGCCCTACACGCCATCCTTGCGCAGCTGCGCGAGGATTTCCGGGAAGTGCTCGTGCTCACCGAGATGGAAGGGCTTTCGGTACGCGACACAGCCGAGGTGCTGGGTCTCGGCGTGCGCGCCTGTCAGCGCCGGCTGCGCGCCGCGCGCGCCGCGTTCGAGGAGCAGCTTGCACGCTATCTTGAGCCCGATGGGAGGCACGGCCGATGAAAGAGCTCAGCCCAGAAGCAAAGCGATTGTTCGAGCTTGCCTGTGACCAAGACAAGCCGGATGCCCTGGCGCAAGGCCGGGTCGAACGAGCACTCGCGGTGCGGATCGCTGCGGACCCCGGCGCCGCGCCCGTCGGCACGGCCCCTGTCGGCACTCCCCCGACGGCCGCGGGCGCCGGACCGGGCGCCATTGCGGCCAAGTCCGTCCTGGTGGCAAGCGTGACTTCGGCCCTGGTGGCGGCCGGGTGGCTGACCTTGCGCCCGCCTCGGCCGAGTGCCCCGCCGCCAGTGGAACGTCACCCGACGACGGTTGTGCATAAGGCCGCGGCGAAGGCTCACCTCGAAGCAGAGCCGGTGCCCCAGAAGCCGGCTGCGGAGCTGGTTCCAGAGCGGGCTCTGAGCACGGCGGCTCATCGCAAGACGGCCCTACGTCCGGTCGCTCCACCGCAGCCGGCGAAAAGCGCCGTCGCGGTCGAGCCCGGGGTCGCGGACCAGCTGCGTGCGGAGACGAGCGCGCTGCGCGCCGCCCAGAGCGCGCTGCGGGATCGAAAGCCGCAGCAAGCGCTCGATCTCCTCGACGAGCAAGACGCGCGCTTCCGCAGCGGCGCCTTGCAGCAGGAACGTGCCGCCGCACGCGTCCTGGCCCTGTGCCAGGCCGACTTGGTGGAAGAAGCGCGCGCGCACGCCGCTCGTTTCGAGCAGCTCTGGCCGCGCTCCGCCCTGCTTGCCCGGGTACGTTCCGCCTGCTGGGATCGCTGACCTTCCGCAGGTCCTGCTGTCATTCTCATCAAGGGCGAAGTCCGTCCGCCCGCGGTTACGCTCCTCTCCGTGGCCGGAATGGTGTACGTGGACAGCCGGATACCGCCCGCCTTCAACATGGGTTTCGCACTTCGTGCGAAACGAGGGGAAGGAAGCTTCCCCTCTCCGACCAGCAAAGCTCGTCGGGCCCCCTCCCCTTTCGGCGCGCTCGCTGCGCGATGCAGGGTGGATTCTGGCCACCATCGGGCCATCTCCTGAGGCAACGCGGAGGAAGCTCTGGCACCACCCCCGCGGCCCCCGGGCCGCACACCAGAAACCGTCACCGCCACCGCCACCGCCACCGTCACCGCTTCCGGCCCTAGAACCTCCCCGGCTTAGGAGGATTCTCGTCCATGGGAATCCAGGTCAGTCGCCAAGCAGCAGGGTCGCGCGGATGAGGCCATACGCCAGTTGCAGGCCGCCCGAGACGTCCGGGCTCGATGTCCTTCCGCGGTTCTGTTCCTCGGCACTGGCCAGCAACATCGCCTGCACACCCACTTCCGCGCCGAGGGCGAAGTTGCGGCTCAGGTAGTAGTCACCGCCGAAGCCCACGGAGAACGGGATGAGCGTGGCGGTGAGCGTCGATTCCTCCTGGGTGGTTGTGCACGCATCCGGGCCAGTGCCGACACACGAGGTGCTGCTCATCGTGCTCGTCACAGAAGCCCGCGCGTATCCGACCGAGGTGACCAGATTGGCGCGTGTTCGGCCGTCCTTGGACTTCCAGACGTCGAAGATGGCAGTCGGCATGAATTCCAGGAGCGACAGGGAGGTGCCGTCGTCGTCCGGATCCGAGACCGAGAGGCGTATGGCCGCGAGGCCGAGCCCGATCGCAAAGGACTTGGCCTGGTAGCCGACCAGGAAGCCCGGGCTTACGCCAAGCGACAGAAGCCCTGTATTCGACTGCAGCCGCGCCTGCAACAGCACCCCGGTCGCGTGTTCAAAACCGGACGCTCCGCCACCGCGGCTGTCAGACACGGCTGAGGCCGTGGCGGTTGCGGACTGGGGCGTGTCGTCTTCAGCCCGTGCCGGGGCAACGGATGCGAAAGCGAAGGAAAAAGCGAGTGTGGATGCAAGGTACCTGCGTGGCATGAAGCGATCTCCTGTGTGTGGGGGGAGGCGGGGGGGGGAGTCTTACCCTACTCATGGGGCATATACGGCGCCAACGCAACTGCAATGCGTGTGCCGTGTGTGCGAGCTCACATAGCAGGGGCCTCGCCCGCAACCCAAGATGGCTGCAAGCTGCTGGCGGCGGGTTGATCGGTGGGGAGCGGCGATCAGCCTGTCCACCGTGCACAGGGCGTCGCTGCCGTGCTCCTCGAGGTGGAGCACGGCTTGTGCCCCAGCACTTGTCGCGCCACGCCTGCCCTCGCCATGCCCGCGGTCCAAGGTTTGGCAAGCATGCCCGTGGCCGCACACCAGAAACCGTCACCGCCACCGTCACCGCCACCGCCACCGGCCCCGCCACCGTCACCGGCCCCGCCACCGCCACCGCCACCGCCACCAGCACCGGCCTCGAAACCTCCCCGGCTTGGGAGTATTGTCGTCCATGCAAATCCAGGTCAGGGCCCGACTTGTTCCTCGAGTCTGCCTTCGAGGTTGTGAAGGTGGACCTTTCCAGACCGGCCGGGGATGTGGTATTTCTGGCGCCCGTTCCCGGCACCATGAGCCACCGTGGGCAACAGAGGTTCCGGCGACGCTCCTAGCAGAGACCGCAACAGCTTAGAATCATTCGAGTATGCCGCCCTAGCTCAGGGGCAGAGCATCGCTTTCGTAAAGCGAGGGTCCCCGGTTCAATCCCGGGGGGCGGCTCGAGCTTCTTCTCATCTTGCTACAGTATGAGGTAGTGACACGCGGGGCTGCACCGGCTGCCGGGCTTGCCGTTGTCCTTCCCCAGGTCGCACTCTTCGCCGGTGTCGCTGTCGACGATGCCATCGCCGCAGAAGTGCGGCGTCCGACACCCGAAGGTGCATCCGCTCGCGCTAGGCCCGCCCACGCCGTTGTCCTTCCCCAGGTCGCACTCCTCTCCTGCGCCGTTCTGCACCATGCCGTCGCCGCAGTAGGGACCGGGCTTGCACTTGGTCGTGCAGCCGCCGTAGGTCATGTCGTTGTTAGGACCGACGCATCCGTCGGGAACAGGCGCCGAGCCATCGCCGCAGTCGCACTCCTCGCCGCCTGACACCACGCCGTCGCCGCACCGGGGGGTGCATTCGGATCGCTTGGTCGAGAAGCCTTGGAGTGTGAGCTGGTAGTTGGATTCGGTGGGGTGACGGTCGGCGCCGAAGATGGCGAGCTCGTAGACGCGGCCTGCTTCCAAGCCCAACCGAACCGTCCGGGTGCGGAAGTCGTCCGGGGTCTTGGCCCCGACAGGTGTGGAGTTGGTGGGTGAGCAGACGGTCGATCCCGCCGCTGCCCCTGCTATGTTTCCCGCCGCATCGAGGCAGCCACCCTCGGTCACCAGGGCATCGCCGGGAGAGCCTCTCACCGTGACCTTGCCGGGCAACTGCTGGTGAACGCCGCCGAGGTCGAGCACGAGGACGCCGTTGATGAAGAGGAAGAGGTCGTCGTCGCCGTAGAACTGCAGCGAGAATCCGGCGGGATCGTATGCGAAGTAGTAGCGGACCTCGTCGGTGAAGTAGAAGTCGTGCAGGTAGCCCCTCACCTTGGGCACCCAGCAGCCGTTGGTCAGAGTGGACGAAATCGGGTTGCACTCGGTCAGGCTGGCGACGCGAGGCGGAAAGAGGTACTGGTCGCCCGTGCAAGCCATCCCCCAGATGGGACTCCTGTTGTAGCGATTCCAATACGGGTACAGATTGCACAACGTGGCCTGACTCGGATTGAGCGCGTCGAGGAGGAAGAAACCGCCTTCGGCGAGGTGCGACGCCTGGTTGGTGAACTGGTAGATATTCGTGCCAATCGCCTTCAGCTCGAGGGTACTCATGAAGGTCTTGTTCACGGCGGGATCGTCGGCGTACCATTCATTGCCTGAAGCTGTCGGCATCCTTGTAGGCTGGAACCCTGCCGGCGAAGACCGGGCCTCCGGTCTGGACGAACCTGAGAATGGTGCCCGCGAAGGTCCCGGCCGTGCTCGTCTGGCTGATGGGAGATGCAAGGTAGCCGCCGCTGCCGTTGGCGAGGGGGCTATCGTTCTGGGTATAGCCGCCCGTGATGAAGTTCGTGTTGCCTGTGTTCCATTCGCTGTACTGGCAGTTGCAGGTCGTGGTCGCCCCGGGCTGCGGCTTGCCGTCCTTCAAGGCGTCGGCTGCGATGCCCCAGCAGCGCGCGGTCGAGTCATTGCCCTTGCTCGGGCCGGCCGAGTTGGGCACGCAAACCGTAGTGGACGAAGTCGAGCCGCCGAAGCGCGTGCCGAGCCAGAAGCAGAGCAGGCGCGCTACCTCGCAAACCTGGCAGATAGTACCTTGGGCGGGCCGGTGATGGGCAGCGTGGTGATTCAGGTCACACGCTCCGAGGCGGCAGGTCGAACGGCCTGGTGGTTTTTCACCACAGAGAACACAGAGGACACAAAGATGGAGAAGGAAGGAGGGGTTCGGGCCCAGATCCGGCCCCTTCCATCTCCCTCCGGGCTCTGTGTTCTCCGTGTCCTCTGTGGTGAAAAAACTCCAAAGGACCAGGGTTCCCTCTAGCTTCCGCTCGCCCGCACGACGGCTGCGGCGCCCCCGCCGGCGATGCGGACGGTCTTCCTCCGACCGGTTTCTCCTCGCATGATCGCCACCGACGAGCGGGGAACACCGAAAACCTCGGCCAGGACGCGAATGACAGCTTGGTTGGCCTTGCCCTCCACGGGCGGGGCGTTGACCGCGACGACCAGGCGGTCGCCCTGCACGGGGCCGATGCCCTCGCGGGAGGAGCGCGGCTTGACCACGATGTCCAAGGTCACTGCGCCGTCTTTCTCGGTGATGCGGAGCGAGGACATGGCAGAAGGCCCGGCTAGCCGGCGACGATGTTGACGATGCGGCCGGGCACCACGATCACCTTGCGCACGGTCTTGCCTTCGAGGTGCTTGGCCACGTTGGGCACGGCCAGGGCTCGCCTGCGCACCTCGTCCTCGGCGGCGTCGCGGGCCAGGTCGACACTGCCGCGCATCTTGCCGTTGACTTGAATCGCCAGGGTGACGACGGCGTCGAGGGTCAGGGCGGGATCGAAGGTCGGCCACTCGGCTTCGATGAGGAAGCCCTTTTCGCCCAGCTTCTCCCACGCCTCGTCTCCGAGGTGCGGGGCAAAGGGGCCGACCAGCTTCACGAGCGCGATGAGATCCTCGCGCGTCGCCCCTTTTCCTACCAACTCATTCACGTACTCCATCATGGCCGCGATGGCGGTGTTGAAGGCCATCTTCTCCAGGTCGCCGGTCACCTTCTTGATGGTCTTGTGGCGCAGGCGCAGGTGGGCATCCTCACTGGGTTCTTTGTCGGGGCTCCACTCCTCGACAAGGCGCCATATGCGCTTGCCGAAGCGGGCACAGCCCTCGATGGCGCGCGGGTCCCACGGCTTGGGCAGCTCGAACTCGCCCATGAACATCTCGTACAGGCGCAGGACGTCGGCGCCGTACTGGGCGACCACATCGTCGGGGTTGATGCCGTTGAGCATCGACTTGGCCATCTTCTCGACCGAAACCTTGAGCTTCTCGCCGGTCGCTTTCAGAAAAGCATCGTCGCCGCGTAACTCGACTTCGTCGGGCGCGTGGTAGCGGCCCATGCCGTCCTGGTACGAAAACGCGAGCACGGTGCCCTGGTGGCGCAGTTTCTTGAAGGGCTCAGGCGTGGAGACGTAGCCGAGGTCGAAAAGCACCTTGTGCCAGAAGCGCGAGTAGAGCAGGTGCAAGACCGCATGCTCGGCCCCGCCGACGTAGAGGTCGACCGGCTGCCACTCTCTCTCGGCCTCGGGCGACCACGCGGCCTGGTCGTTCTTCGCGTCGAGGTAGCGCAGGTAGTACCAGCACGAGCCCGCCCATTGGGGCATGGTGTTGGTCTCGCGCTTGGCCGGGCCGCCGCAGGCGGGGCACTTGGTGTTGACCCACGCCTCGATGCCGGCCAGCGGCGACTCGCCGGTGCCGGTCGGCTCGTAGCGCTCGACCTCGGGCAGGCGCACGGGCAGCTCCGACTCGGGCACCGGCACCGCGCCGCAAGCCCGGCAGTGCACGACGGGGATGGGCTCGCCCCAGTAGCGCTGGCGTGAGAAGACCCAGTCACGCAGGCGGTAGCTGACCGTGGCGCGGCCCAGGTTTTTCGATTCGAGGTAGGCGCAGATCTTCGCCTTGGCCTCGTTGGTGGGCAGGCCGTCGATGATCCCGGAATTCACGTTCACGCCGTCGTCGCAGAAGGCCTTGCCGGGTTCGGCGGCGCTGCCGTCGGCCGGGCGAACCACTTCCTTGATGGGCAGCCCGAACTTGGTCGCGAATTCGTAGTCGCGCTGGTCGTGCGCGGGCACCGCCATGATGGCTCCGGTGCCGTAGGTGGCGAGCACGTAGTCGGCGATCCACACCGGGGTCTTCTCGTTGTTCACCGGGTTGATGGCGTAGGCGCCGGTGAAGGCGCCGGTCTTCTCTTTGTTCAAGTCGGTGCGTTCGAGGTCGCTCTTCTTGCGCGCGGCCGCTTGATAGGCGTGCACGGCCCCGCGCTGCTCGTCGGTGGTGATGCGCTCGACCAACGGGTGCTCGGGCGAGAGTACCATGTAGGTCGCGCCGTAGAGCGTGTCCGGGCGCGTGGTGAAGACCTTGATCTCCTCGGTCCCTCGCCACCCGGTCTTGTCGGCCACGCGGAAGATGGCCTCGGCGCCGTCGGAGCGGCCGATCCAGTTGCGCTGCATGGCCAAGGTGGACTCGGGCCAGTCGCAGAGGACGAGATCGTCGAGCAGGCGCTGCGCGTAGCGGGTGATGCGCAGGAGCCACTGGCGCATGTCCTTGCGCTCAACCCCGGCGCCGCAGCGCTCGCAGCAGCCCTGCGTGACTTCCTCGTTGGCGAGCCCGGTCTTGCACGAGGGGCACCAGTTGATGGGCACCGTGCCTTCGTAGGCCAGGCCCTGTTTGTGAAGCTGCAGGAAGATCCACTGCGTCCACTTCACGTACCCGGGATCCGTCGTGTTGACCTCGCGCTCCCAGTCGTAGGCGAAGCCGATGGAATCGATCTGGCGGCGGAAGTTGGCGATGGCCTCTTCCGTGGTGATGCGCGGGTGGATGCCGGTCTTGATGGCGTAGTTCTCGGCCGGCAGGCCGAAGGCGTCCCAGCCCATCGGGTGCAGCACATTGAAACCCTGCATGCGCTTCCAGCGCGCGATGATGTCGGTCGCGGTGTAGCCCTCGCAGTGGCCGACGTGGAGCCCCGAGCCCGACGGATAGGGAAACATGTCGAGGGCATAAAACTTGGGTCGTTTGGGGTCGAAGGTGGTCCGGTGCAACTTGGCTTCGCGCCAGCGCGCTTGCCACTTGGGTTCGACGGTGCGGTGTTCGTAAGGCATGAGGCGGCGGGAGTCTACCTCACGAATCGCGCGAGAGAAGGCGCAAATCAGGAATCTAGCGTCGCGAGCCGGCCTTCGCGGACGGTCGAGGTGGCGGCGCGAACCAGTCATCGAGACTGAGGCCAGGCACGCGAGCGAACTCGCGTTGGTTGTGCGTGACCAGGATCAATCGATGCGCCACCGCCACGCTCGCGATGACGAGGTCGCGCTCGCCGATGGGCGCGGATTTGAGCGCCAGGCGCAGACGCGCGTGCTCGCGGGCGGCTCGCTCCGCAAACGCCAGCACCTCGATGGGAGCCAGGAATGCCTCCACGTCCCTCCGGTACTTCTCAGGATGCTGGCTGTTGAGAGCGCCGTACCACAGCTCTGCCTCGTTCATGGCGCTCGTCGCGACGTCGTCCGGCGAAAGCGACACCAGCCGCGCCACTACAGCCGGATCATGGCGGAGGACATAGATGCAGGTGTCCGTGTCGAGGAGATACCTCACAGGGACTCCAGCGCGGAATCGCGGTGAGGGCTCGAGGGAAGAGGCTTGGGCGCCACGAAGTCCTTCGCCACGGGGCCGAAGCTCTTCCAGTATCCCTTTGGCCAGGAGCGCGTCGGAGCAGGGCGGAGCACGATGACATCACCCTGCCGAGACCCGACCGCCTCCGCAGCGTCGATCCTCAGCTCCTTCGGCAGGCGCGCGGCCTGACTGCCACCGTGGCGAAAGAGCCTGACTCGATACTCCTCGGCTTTCTTAGCAAGTGACATGGTTTTGACCCTGATGTAGATACTAGTGACTACACAGACGAAGTCAAGGCGGTTGGCGAGAACTCCGAACGATTCTCAGATAGTTCAAGTTCACCACAGAGGACACAGAGGCCGCAGAGACGGACGGAGAGGGGAAAGGTTCGGATCGAGATCCAAGCCCCTTCCTCTTTCCGGCCTCTGTGTTCTCTGTGCTCTCTGTGGTGAACATTCCGACAGAACTCGGGTTCCCAACCATTCGGCGCCCTAGGGGGCGCTGGACGCTTCCTCGTCCTCGCCGTAGTCCACCCCGGGTTTCTGCATGTACGCCTCGATGGGGTGCTTGCGCGTACCCTTGATGTGGCCCTGGGTGACCAGCACCGGGATGGGCTGGCGGAGATCGTAGTAGTAGCCGCGGGTGTCGAGCAGGTATTCGTATTCCTTGTCCGCGTGGGTGAAACGCTTGCGCAGGACCATGGGCTGGTTGCCCACGCGCTCGAAGGGCCGCCGGCGCAGGATGAAGTCGAAGAGGCGCACGGCGCGGCTGTTGACCAGACGGTGGCACCCATGCGAATAGCGACGGGCAATCGACGTGTAGTCGACGGAGCCATGGGTGCGGATGCCGTTGTCGTAGAGCTTGCCGTTGCCGCGGCGATGATGGATCGCCGCCACCAGGCCGTAGGCGGATTGGAACCCCGGCCCCATCACGTCGGTGTTCGCCACCGTGACCGGCCCCACGTCGCGGTCGAGGGTCTTGCGCGTCAGCAGATCCTTGGTGGGCGTCCCGTCGGGCGGAATCCACACCGGACTGGCGACGATCTGCCGCCAGATGCGTGGGCCCACATCGGAGTTCTTGTACTTGTAGTACACCTTGCCGTCCTTCTGAGCTTCGCTTCGCCACGAGCCGATGGTGGTGCGCCAGCGCACGAGCGGGATTTTCTGGTTGTGCCAGCCGACGAACACGGTCAGCGACGGGAAGCTTGTGCGCGGCTGGGCGACGGGCTTGCCGTCTTCGTCGAAGGGGAAGTCGTACCACACGTCGCCGCGGTCGATCTCGACGGACAGATTCATGGTTCGGCTGTAGTAAGGCGGGAGCGGCGGGGCGCGGAAGGCGATGTGCAAGGTGCGAAGCCCCGCGCGCCCCATGCGCCGCAGGAATGCCGCGGCATCGTCGGTATTATGGATGCCGAGTGCGGCTAGCAGGGCGTCGGCATATTCGCCGATGAGATTGGGCACCTGGTGCTCCTTGCCGCTTCTGTCCTTGTAGGTCGCCGGGGTCTTGCCGCCCGAAACCGAGCCGTCCTCGAGAAGCGCGGCGCCGTCGGCGATGCGCTCCATTAGGATGCGGCGGAAGGTGCCCGCGTGCAGGTCCATGGGGGGGCGCAAAAGCGCGGTCAGGGTTTCGCCGCCGAGAAAGCCCCAGCCGAAGATGTTGTTCTTGCGCTCCCATGCCGCCAGGGCTTGGTTGGTTGCCAAGTCGAAAAGCCCCTGCGTGTACTTCACCCGCGGCGCAAGCAAGCCCTCGCAAACCAGACGCGCTTGCACGGCGCGGACGGAGCGTAGGCGCGCCTGACCACGGAGAAATCGCTCGATGCGCTTCTTGAGCTTGCGATCCTCCTTGGCGAGGCTTGTCAAGATGGCGTCCCGGCCGTCGGGCGATCCCGTCTTCTCGTCGGGCGGAGCGAGCTGCACCTTGCCCGTGGTAACGTCGGCCCCCGACTTCTCTCCCGCCAGGATTTTCTCCACCCAGGCGGCGTCGGAAAGGGCCTCGTTGTACTCGCGCTTGGATTCCGCGCGGCTTAGAAAGGTGGCCATACCGTCGAAGCCTTCAAGTGCTTCCCGATCCACCTGACCGTAGCAGGCCTTGGTTCGATCTTCCTCCATGCGCCCGAGCAGCACCGAGAGGGTGGGCGGGATGCCGTAGGCCTCGAGGTAGTTGCGGCCGCGCTGCACGCGCGCTGCGCGCTTGGCCTCGGCGATGGCGTGCCGGCCTTCGCTGGTTTGAGCCGCGCCCTTCTCGGGCGCGATGCCCGCCGCGGCCAGCGCAGCCAGCGCGCCCTGCGGGGTTTCCATCAAGATCTCCTCGGGGCTGGCGCGGTCGTTGGCCAGTCGGATGAAGGTGTCGCGGTAGGGATTGGGCTTGGCGGGGGTGCCTTTCCCGTCGCTCTCGCTGAAGATGAAGGGCGCCCACTCGTCGGAGAGGTCGACGTCGACAAGGCCCTGCTTGTGCGCCTCGGCCAAGCTCATTCGCTGCGGGCCGTCGGGCAGAAGGGCATAGGTTTCGTCCGGCCCGAGCGGCCCTCGCGGATCCCAGGGCGAAGCCGGCGGAAACGGCGGTAGGAGCGCGACCGCCTCGACGCCGGCGTCGAGCGAAGGCGTATGGGGTGGGGCAGCGGGCGTCGCCTGCCTCGCCCGGTGACAGGCCGGCCCCGTTGCCACGAAGGGCAGAGCGGCAAGGACGAGGAGCGAGTGACGGTAGCGCACGGAGCGATCTCGGGACTGCGGCCTCGAAGCTAGCGCGACCGCCCGAAGGCTGTCACCTCTGATATGCGAGTCATGCCTTCCATCGCGATCCTCGACGCGTCGAACGATCGGGCCGTCGGGGTGATAGAGGCGCGTGGCATCCAAGAGTTCCGGGTCAGTCCCGGCTCGGGCAGCCCGGAGTTGCTGGCGCGCGCCGAGGAGCTTGGACTCTCGACGGTGGAGGCGTTCAGCATCGTCGCGGCCGGCGATACGATGGCTTGGAATAGCCCGGGCAGCGATCGCGTCGGCGGAGTCCGGCTTGGCCGGCCGTAGCCAGAGCGCGAGGAAGGCTTGGAAACCCTCCCAGGGTTTCCATCACGGCGGTTGACACCCGCGGTCCATGCGAGTAGATACGTGCGGCTCGCAACGCTTGCCATCAGCGCTTCGGGCATGGGGTGGTAGTTAAGTTGGTTATAACGCCGGCCTGTCACGCCGGAGGCCGCGGGTTCAAGTCCCGTCCACCCCGCAGATCCCTTGGGAGAAATCCCAAGGGATTTTGCTTGTCTGGGCTCATCACTCGCTGCGCTGGTGGCCGAGAATAGGAGCCATTCTGCTTGGCCGGAGGCCGTGGGTCCAAATCTCGCCGACGCTGCCGAAACCCCTTGGGTGAAATCGTGAGGGGTTCTGCTCGTCTTGCCCCACATCTCAGGTAACCGCTGGTTGGCACGGAGGTATGTTTTGGCGGGGTGGCAGCAGAGCGGCAGCAGAATTCTTGCTAATCCATCGAGGCCGCAGTTCCTGTCGAGCCCGTCGAAGTTCGGAAGCCGCCCCGCCGAATCGAGCCGAATGAGAGTTTGACTTGAGCCCCGGCCATGCTACCTTGGCACCGTCCGTGAAGGCGGTGGAGTTCGCCGAGAAGCGCGACGTCTCGACGTAGCCGATGACTCCTACGGGGATGTTCGTCCGTAGGAGCCGTTCCGGGGCCCAGCACCGGTCAGCCCTGCGAGTGGGCAGCCCTGCTCCCAAGCAGCAAGGAAACTGACCGATGGAACACGCATTCTCGATCGCGGCCCTGTGGTTCGGACTGGCGCTGCTCGCCACCTTTCTCGGCGCCAAGCTCAAGGTCTCGATGGCCCTGATGGAGATCCTGGTGGGTGTCGCGGCGGCGGCGGCCATCGGGTACTTCTTCGGCAAGGACGCCATGGGCGCGGATCTGCCCTGGCTCAAGTTCCTGGCGAGCACCGGCGCGGTGCTGCTGACCTTCCTGGCGGGCGCCGAGCTCGATCCGTCGGTGATGCGGCGCAAGTGGAAGGAGGTATCGGTCGTCGGCGTGATCGGGTTCCTCGGGCCGTTCCTCGGCTGCGCCGCGGTGGCCCGGTTCGTCCTCGGCTGGTCGCCACCAGCGAGCTGGCTCGCGGGCATCGCGCTCTCGACCACGTCCATGGCGGTGGTCTACGCCGTCATGCTCGAGACCGGCTTCAACAAGACCGACTTCGGCAAGGGCATCCTCGGCGCGTGCTTCGTCAACGATCTCGGCACCGTGCTCGCCCTCGGCCTGATGTTCGCCCCGTTCACCTGGCGCACCGCCGTCTTCGCGGTCGTCAGCATCGCGGCCTTCGTCCTCCTGCCGGTGGTGACGCCCCACCTGATGAACCACTACGCGAACCGCACCGCCGCCTTCCGCACCAAGTGGGTGCTCTTCATCCTCTTCGGCCTGGGCGCGCTCGCCCTGTGGTCGGGCAGCGAGGCGGTCCTGCCGGCGTACATCGCGGGCATGGTTCTCGCCACCACCCTCGGCTCCGATCACGTCTTCGTCCGACGGCTACGGACCCTCACCATCGGCTTTCTGACCCCTATCTACTTCCTGCGTGCCGGCTCGTTCGTTTCGCTGCCCGCCCTCGCTGCCGCCCCGCTGGTCTTTCTGGCGCTCTTCGCCGGGAAGATCGCCACCAAGGTCTTCGGTCTCTACCCGGTCATCGGTGCGTTCCGACGCGAACGCAACGAGCGCTGGTACTATACGTTGATGATGTCCACCGGCCTGACCTTCGGCACCATCTCGGCGCTCTTCGGGCTGACCCACGGAATCATCTCGCAGGACCAGTACTCCCATCTCGTGGCGGTGGTCATCGGCAGCGCGGTCGTCCCGACCCTCATCGCTCAGGCGGCCTTCCTGCCGCGCCACCTCATGCCGGCCCCCGAGCAGGGAGCGGCCGAAGCCGCCGCAGCGGCGTTCCGCGGGCAGACAGAGGCAGCGGGCCCCCTGGAGGACGGCTGAGCCAAGGACCGCTGGCCATGAAGCGGCCCCATCACTCTTGCCGAGGCCACCGCGATTGCCGGCGCCTTGACCCAGACGGTGAAGTTCGCCGCCGGGCGCGAGCGGCCGTTCGTCCACGCCCTGCCGCCCGAAGAGAAAGCCCGCACCGCGCACCCCCGCGACAACAACACCTCGTTCTACTCGAGCCATACCGCCGTCACGTTCGCGCTCGCGGCCTCCGCCGGCACCGTCGCTTCGCTGCGCGAGTACCGCTGGGCGCCGTGGGTGTGGGCCGCCGGCCTCGCGTTCGCGACGACGACGGGATACCTGCGCATCGCCGGCGATCGCCACTACTTCACGGACGTGCTGACCGGCGCGCTGGTGGGCTCCGCCGTCGGCTTCGCGGTTCCGTACCTGCACCGCGCGAAGGGCACGGCCGCCCTGACCGTCACCGCCGCTTCCCTTCCCGGCGGGGGCCTGGCGGTGTGCGCGCTCTGGTGAGGCAGCCGAACCCGATCTTGAAGCCGGGAAGCCGCGGCCCATAATCAATGAGGCGGTGAAGCCCGCCAGGCACTCGTGCCAGCCCACCCATTCCGGGTCAATGGCTTCTGCGAAGCGGAGGTCATGCATGAGCTCGGAAGCCCGAACGGTAATCGAAACGGTGGCTGGATATCTGGCTCCCGGTGATGCGGACAAGGCCGAATTCGAGGGCGTGCTGTGGACTGGACAGATCGGGACAGACTACCGAGCGCCTGGCGAGCCCGAATGTTTTCGTGACCTGAACCTCGACCAGGCGGTCGACGGCATCGTACGCGGCCGCGACGAATACGACTTGAGGCCGTTCTTCTTCCTTCCCTTGACCGATGTCGCGCAGGTCCGCGGCCGGCACGACGTCTTCCGCGACCTCGAGAGCGCGAGCTTGTCGTCGGCCATCAGGTCGTTCGCCACGCTGATGCGTTCGATGCGGCAGTGCCTCCAGGCCGCGCGCACCGTGGACTACCGCTATTCCTCCGAGCGCTGGTTTCTCGATGCGACCGACGCCTATTGCACTGGCGTCGAGCGACTGCGGCGTGGCCTTGTGGAATCTGACCTTCAGGCACGCAGCCTGCAGCGGCTCCGCGAATGCCTGGCCGCCCTTGTGGAATCGAGCCGCTTTGCAACCCTGGCCGCCGAGACGAGACATCTCGAATCCGGCCTTGGCGCCATCCAATACAGCTTGCTCATCAAGGACGGCGCGGTGACGGTCCGCAACCTCGGAGCCGAGACCGACTATGGTCCGGTCGTGGACGAGACCCTCGCGAAGCTCGGGCAAGGCGCCGAAAGCCGCGAGCGCACGAGTTTGCCGCCCCCGTCGAGCATGAACCACATCCACGCCCAGGTTCTCGAACGGGTCGCGCTGCTCAACCCCGAGGTGTTCGCCGCGCTGGAGGACTTCCCCAAGCGGTATGGCCGCTTCCTAGACGAGGCCGTGGTCCGGTTCGATCGGGAGATCCAGTTCTACCTCGCCTACCTCGACTTCACCGAGCCCTTGAAGCACGCCGGCCTCAAGCTCTGCTATCCGGACGTCGCGCGCGGCCGCAAGCAGGTCCAGAGCCGCGACAGCTTCGACCTGGCGCTCGCCTCCAAGCTGGTCGGGCAAGGCGTCGAGGTGGTCTCCAACGATTTCCACCTCGAGGGAAACGAACGCATCCTAGTCGTCACCGGGCCGAATCAGGGCGGCAAGACCACCTTCGCCCGTGCCTTCGGCCAGCTCTGCTACCTGGCCAGCCTCGGCTGTCCGGTGCCCGGCACCGAGGCCCGGCTTCCCCTCCTCGATCGAGTCCTTACCCAGTTCGAGCGCGAGGAGACCGTGGCCAACCGGCGCGGCAAGCTGGAGGATGACCTGTGGAGGATGCGGAAGATTCTGTCCGAGGCGACGCCGGATAGCGTGGTGATCCTCAACGAGATGTTCGCCTCCACGACCGCGACCGACGCGCTCGAACTCGGCCGGCGCATCCTGCAAAGGATCATGGACCGGGACCTGCTCTGCGTGTGTGTGACGTTCTTGGACGAGCTTTCCCGGCAGAGCGACAAGACGGTCAGCATGGTCGCTGCCGTCGCGCCAGACGATCCTGCCCGGCGCACCTACAAAGTGCAGAGGCGGCCAGCGGACGGGCGGGCCTATGCCTTGGTGATCGTCGAGAAGTACCGACTTTCCCCCGACAAGCTCCAGGAGCGGATGAAACGGTGAAGACGCATCTCATGTATCGGAACCGGGATTTCGACCCCGGTCAGAGGCTGCCCGCGAACGCCGAGACCTTGGCGCGCGATCTCGATCTCGGCGTGCTCTTCTCGGCCATGGCGGAGGGCGATGACTTCCTCGCGCAAGTAGCGAAGCGGGCGGTGCTGTCGGCGCTCGGCGATGACGCGGATACCATGCTCTACCGGCAGGCCGTTCTCCGAGACTGCCTGCGCCATCGCGCCGTGGTCGAGCGCCTCTACGAGGTCGCGCTCGCGACCCTCGAACGGAAGCGAAGGATGTGGCTCGGCCTCATGGGCTTCGCGAGCACGCCCGCCAGTATCCTCCGCAGCGCCGTCGATCTGCTGGACATGCTGACCGAGGCCCTGACCGAGCTAAAGAGCGTCACCCAGGGCCAGGCACAGGCTTTTGCGTCCGAGGGATTTCGCGCGCTGCTTTCGCTGCTCGACACGGAGCTGACGGATGCATATCTCGGCCGGGTTCGCATCGAGCTCGAGCACCTGCGGTTTCCGCGCGGCGCCTTGCTCAGGGCGCGGCTCGGAGCGGGCAATCAGGCGACAGGCTATGTGCTGCAGCGGCCCACCGACGCCCAGCCGGGGTTCCTCGGACGGATCTTCAATCGCAAGCCGGCCTACAGCTTCCGGCTCAGCGAACGCGACGATCTCGGGGCGCGGACTCTCGGCGAGATGCAGAGCGCGGGGATGCAAGAGACGGCGGAGGCCGTCGCGCGCTCGGCCGACGAGGTCCTGAGCTTCTTCGTGACGTTGCGAACCGAGCTCGCGTTCTACCTCGGTTGCGCCAACCTGCATCGGCGCCTGGCCGAGAAGGGGCTGCCGCTTTGTTTTCCCGAGCCCTGCGCGGCCGGGACGCGGAAGCACGCTTGCACCGGCCTCTGCGACCCCTGTCTCGCCCTCACCACCCACGGGCCCGTGGTGGGCAACGAGCTTGCCGCCGACGGCCGCCAGCTCGTCGTGATCACCGGCGCCAACCAGGGCGGGAAGTCGACCTTTCTGCGCGCCATCGGGGTCGCGCAGCTCATGATGCAGGCGGGGATGTTCGTGGCCGCCGAAGCCTTTTCCGCCGAGATCTGTCCCGGCCTTTACACCCACTATCAGCGGGAGGAGGACAAAGCCATGGAGCGCGGCCGGTTCGACGACGAGCTGGCGCGCATGAGCGACATCGTCGACATGCTGGTGCCCGGCTCGCTGCTCCTCCTCAACGAGCCCTTCGCCTCGACGAACGAGCGCGAGGGCTCCGAGGTCGCGGGACAGGTCATCCGCAGTCTCCTCGGCCAGCGCATGAAGATCGTCCTCGTCACCCACCTCTACGAGCTGGCGCGCGACCTCTGGCTGGACCGGAGCTTGGCGACGTCGTTTCTGCGCGCCGAGCGCGAGGCCGGCGGGACGCGCTCGTTCAAGTTGCCTCCGGGGGAACCGCTGCGGACGAGCTTCGGCCTGGACCTCTACCGGGCCGTCTTCGGCGACGACACCCTCAAGGCGTCAGTCAGTCGGGCAATTGACTGATGTCGCGAACCGCACCGGCGTCGGCGCTCGTGGTCATCGCGGCGTACGCCCGGTCTTGTTCGTAGCGAGCCAACACGACCGTGACGTTGTCGGGACCTCCGGCGTCGAGTGCCGCCTGGATGAGGGCCTCGGCGCAATCGGTCAGCGTCGGTTCTCGCCGCAGAATCGCGGCGATGTCTTGGTCCGGCACCGGACCGTGGAGGCCGTCCGAGCACAGCAGGATGAGGTCACCCGGCTGTGTCTGGACCTCGGTCGCGACCGGGTCCAGCTTTTCCTGGACGCCCAAGGCCTGGAGAATGACGTTGGTGTGCGGGAAGCTCTTGGCCTCCTCCGCGGTGAGGAGCCCCGCTTCCAGCATCGTGGCGACCAGCGACTGGTCGTGCGTGAGCTGGGTCAACGTCCCACCCCGGAGCAGGTACGCCCGCGAGTCGCCGACCTCGGCGAAGACCGCGCGGTCCGCGAACAGGAGAGCCGCCGTGGAGGTCGTGCCCATCCCCGGTTTGCAGTCGCGCCGCTGGGACTCGGCGAGAATCTCCTGGTTCGCGGCTCGGAGCGACTCCCGCAGAGCCTCCGCCGGGTCGGTGCGGCCGTCGCTGACCATGCGGCGGAGGTCGCGCTCGATCGATTTGGCGGCCATGGCCGCCGCGACCTCGCCCGCCGCGTGGCCTCCCATCCCGTCGTAGACGGCGAGGAAGAGCCCCTCTTGGGCGAGCGCAACCGTCGTCTCGGCGTCGGGCGCGATCAGGGGCCCGGACGACATGTCCACGATCGCGAAGGCGTCTTCGTTGTGGTCCCGGGCGCGGCCGACGTCGGTCGCGCCGTGAACAACCACGGTGCTCTTCGGATGGATGGGGTTGTCGTTCAAGCATTCCTCCTGGCGTCGGAGGGACGGCAACCCCTACGACGCTGCGGTCGTCGCAGGAGTCATTGGCCGGCGCGATCGCTGGCGGTTGCGGCGGACTCCACCACCTGAGCTACAGCCCCAATTATCACCGACAACCGCGCACGAGCCAACGGTTCCTGCGTTTGACGGCAACCCTTCCCCATGCTAGCCATCCAACCGATTAGCGGCGGTGGAGTTCGCCGAAAGCGCTGCTGGCCAAGCGGCAGCCAATGACTCCTACGAAGGCCGAGAGGCAACGCGGGAGTCCTTCCCGGGGCATCTGCGCCACCTCTCTAGACGACTAGGAGGCGTAATGATGGACCGTTCCACCACGAAATCGCGGGCCCTCCGCTTCGTACTACTCATCGGCGTGCTGAGCTTCTTCGCGGATGCGACCTACGAGGGCGCGCGCGCGATCCTCGGCCCCTATCTCGCGCTGCTCGGGGCCACCGGCACCGCGGTCGGTATCGTGAC
>Ga0172362_10001251_pt1 | contig 21631 bp, 17 predicted proteins | sample LakKivs1_kivu2a2_FD_114534 | JGI IMG/M metagenome (GOLD analysis project Ga0172362, IMG submission 114534) | Sediment microbial communities from Lake Kivu, Rwanda - Sediment s1_kivu2a2 | ecosystem: Environmental > Aquatic > Freshwater > Lake > Sediment | place: Rwanda: Western Province, Lake... | reverse complement strand
GCAACTACGAGAGCCTCAGGCACTTCGCCGAGAAGCAGCTCGCCTACGCGCTGTCCGACCGCTGCGACCCGCACCCGGCGTCGTTCGACTTCGCCGCCTACGTGGCGAGCGCCTGCGAGACTCTCGCCACGCGCGCCGACCCGGAAGCCGACGGCGGCCTGTCGCACGCGCTCGCGCTGCTGCTCGCCTGGGACCGGATCGTGCGTGGCATCGTGCACTGGGAGTCGCTCGAGCCGCGGCCCCCGCTGGACCTGCAGGCCGCCCTGTCGGCCGGCCCCGGACGCGTACCGTGGTGGCGCGTGCGCGTTCGCCGCTGGCTCGGCAGGCGCTACGCGTGGGCCCATTACGCGCGCCGCTTGCGCGACGTGCTGCCACGACGATGACCCGGGTCACCGCCATCGTCGTCGACTGGAACGGCGCGGAGCATACGCGCCGCTGCCTGCGTGCGCTCGACGCGGTCCGCAACGAGGGCGCGCTCGACGTCGTGCTGATCGACAACGGCTCGGACGACCCGGCGGCCCTCGCAGCACTCGCCGACCCGCCGCGCGTCCGCGTGCTGCGGCTGCCGCACAACCTGGGCTTCGGCGGCGGCAGCAATGCCGGGATCGCCGAGGCACTCGACGGCGACGCGCGGTGGGTCTGGCTGCTCAACAACGACGCCGAGCCTGCTCCCGGCGCACTCGCGGCGATGCTCGCGGCGGGCGCCGGGGACGCGACCGTCGGCGCCGTCGGCTGCGTGCTCGACGAGGCTTCGAGCGCCGGGCACGGCCGCCCCGCGCTGGTCTACGGCGGCGGGCGCATCGGCTTCACGTCGGGGCTGCCGCGCCAGCACGCCACACCCGTGTCCGCCGAGCGCCTCGACTACCTGTGCGCCGCGAGCATGCTGGTGCGGCGCCCGGCGCTCGAGCTCGTCGGCGGCTTCGACGAGCGCTTCTTCCTCTACTGGGAGGACGTGGACCTCGGCTTTCGCCTGCGCGCCACCGGCTTCCGCCTCGTCGTCGCCGCGCAGGCCGTCGTGCGGCACCGTGCGCACGCGTCGCAGGCCCTGGCCTCCGTGGGCTGGGACCGCCACTTCACGCGCTCGACGGTGCTCTTCTTCCGCAAGCACGCCGCCCGTCCCGCGCTGCCGATCGCGATCAGCACCGCCGGACGGCTCGTCAAGCGTCTCGCGACGGGCCGCGGCGCGAACGCCCGCGCGGTCTGGGAAGGCCTCCGGCTCGGGTGGACGGCCGCTCCGTCGGGCTCCGCGCTGCGTGACGAACCGTGCGAGCCCGGACCCGCCACGACGTGCGCCTCGGGTGACGGCGCGTCGGCGTGACCGGCGGCGAGGCTTTGCACACCGACCTGGGATCACCCTATGATCCAGCGCACCGCGCAGTCGTACGGACGGCGCGCTGGCCGTTCGTGCCGCGCCGCGCAATCCATCAGGTCGCTTCGAGGAAGGAATCGGGTCCATGCAGATCGGCGTACTGTCCATCTTCCAGAACCACCGCGACGAGCACAGCGACGAGGACGTCATGCGCGGCGAGCTGGCGCTGGCGCTGCTGGCCGAGGAGCTCGGCTACGACAGCTACTGGGCGACCGAGCACCACTTCTTCGGCTACTCCATGTGCCCCGACAACCTGCAGTGGCTGGCCGGCGTCGCCGCGAAGACCACGCGCATCAAGGTCGGCACCGGCGCCATCATCATGCCGTGGAACGACCCGTACCGCGTCGCAGCGAAGGTCGCGCTGCTCGACCAGCAGTCGAACGGCCGCGCGCTGCTCGGCTTCGGCCGCGGCCTCTCGAAGCGCGAGTACGCCAAGTTCGGCATCCCCATGGACGAGGCGCGGCCGCGCTTCGACGAGGGCACGCAGCTCGTGGTCGAAGCCCTCGACCGCGGCTTCATCGAAGCCGACACCTCGTGCTTCCAGCAGCCGCGCGCCGAGCTGCGCCCGCGCCCGACCCGCACGTTCAACGACCGCGTGTTCTCGATCGGCGTCTCGCCGGACTCCGCGGTGCAGGCCGCCGTGCTCGGCGCGCGCCTGATGGTGCTCGCGCAGCAGCCGTGGGAGGTGTTCCGCGACATGGCGCTCGTGCCCTACCAGAACAAGTGGCGCGAGGTGCGCGGCACCGAGCCGCCGCCGCCGGTGTGCGGCCAGCTGGTGTACTGCGATCGCGACGCCGCGCGCGCGAACGAGCTCGGCGAGCGCTACGTCAAGAACTACTTCGCCACCGTGGTCGAGCACTACGAGATCCACGGCAAGCACTTCCAGGACACGAAGGGCTACGAGTTCTACGCCAGCGCCGCCGAGATGATCGAGGCGATCGGACTCGAGGAGATGGCGACGATGTACGCCTCGGTGAACACCTTCGGCTCGCCCGCGCAGATCCTCGAGAAGATCGATGCGCAGCGTCAGATCCTCGGCTGCGACGTCGACGTGCTCGCGATCACGAAGTACGGCGGCATGACGCAGGCCGAGGCGGAGTCCTCGATGCGCCTGTTTGCGGACGAGGTGTCGCCGCGCCTGCGCGCCGGTTCGCGCGCCGCGGCGTGACCGCGCCGGGCCGCGCCTCCGCCTCCGCGTCCGACTCGGCGGCCGTCCCGCCGAACGCCTGACGGCGCTGCCGGCGGTGGACGTCGCCGGAGCGGTCGGTCGCTCCGCCGGTCAGGGCGCCTTCGGTGCGACGACCTTCATGCCGAGCATCGCGAAGCGGATGTGCGCGTTGTCGAACACGTCGAGCCGCGTGATCTCCACGGTCTCGGTCATGCCCAGTCCGATCTGCGCCACCGGACGGCCGTCGGGTACGGATCGACCGTTCACGATGTCGTAGGTGTACGAGAAGGTCGACGGCGCGCCGTTGCGGACGAGCCCCAGCTCGACGGTGACGCCCGGGTGCGTGATGCGACGTCCGGTGGCGTCGAGCAGGGTGTCGAAGCCGCTGTTGAAGTTGCCGTCGTCGCGCAGCTTGAGGCGCGTGTCGCCCCCCTTCGAGAAGCGCACGACGCTCGTCGACTCGGTGGCGTAGATCAGCGACGACGCGAGGATCGGGCTGCGTGTTCCCGACGGCACGCCGAAGGTCCCGAAGCGGATGCCGTCCCGGTCGTGGAGGTCGACGCTCGTCACCTCGATGCGGTCGCCCTGCAACAGGTTCGTGCCCGGGGTGAGTGTCGAGCGCACGGTCGCCTTGCCGTCGCGGATGTCGAACGGCAGCACCGTGGTGGTCGGTACGCCGTTCACCCTGAGACCGAGCCGCAGCTGGTTGCCCGGCGCCGTGAGCTTGAGACCGGCGAGATTGCGCAGCGCCTTCAGGTTGAAGACCATCCTGCCGCCGCCGAACGGCCGCGCCACCAGCACGCCGGCCTTGGTGATCTGGATGCTCGACGGGTTCCCGAACACGGGCCCGATGGCGAGGTGCATGCCCTGCTTGTGCGCCCGCGCCCCGGTCGGGAGCAGCAGCAGAGCGCAGGCGAGGAGCAGGAGCGACGGCCGGTTGGTTCGCGGTCGGGACATCGGGGGTTCGCTTTCGCAGGAGGTGGTGGATCGCAGAGGTGGACGCCCCAGCGACACGGCACAGCCGCCGGCGCTGCGCCAGCACAGAATTGAGGCCACGACCAGCCGCTCGGCCCGATCGACGGCGCCGGCGCACGCCGGCGCCGTCGATCGGCAAGAGGGGGCACTTGCGGAAGGAGCTCGAGCTGGGGCACCAGCCGGAGGCGCCCGAGAGGGCACTTGCCGGAGGCGCCCCGGGGGCACTTGCCGGAGGCGCTCGAGACGGAATCGTGCGTGCCCGGCGTCCGTATCGGGGAGGCCCGCGCGACGCGGGCTGCGGGAGGTCGGCATGACGGCACGACGACGGCGGGCCCTCGGCGGGGCGGCTCTCTTCCTGGCCGGCTGGGCGTGCGGCGGAGGCGGCACCAGCACGGTCTCGGCTGCGATGCAGCTCGTGGAGCTCGGCGGCGCATCGCTGGCCGACATGCTCCGGCAGGCGGGTCCCCCTGCGATCGTGCCCGGCTTCGGCGTCGCCGAGATCGTCCCCGACGACGGCGCGCGCCACTTCGCCGTCACCGTCGCGAGCGAGAACCGTGCCTCGCGCGAGGACACGGCAGCGCTCTATGCGCTGATGGACGGCCACGGCGCGATCGGCGGCGTGTGGGGGGCCAACGTGCTCGCGTTCGCACACTCCGACATGACCAGCGGCGCCGTGCAGGGCCTCGAGGTGGACGTCGGGAACCTCGGCACCGACGCGGGCGTGCCGGTGACCGGCATCAACGTGTTCGCGATGGGCCCGCGGCCGTCCGACGTGGCGCTCGGCATCCTGAACGCCGCCGACCCCGCCGGGCCGGGCGGCTTTCGCGAGGGGATCGCGTTCCGCTCGAACGCGCCCGGCGTCGCGGTCACCGAGGCGCTCATGCGGGTTCATCCGGGCTTCGGTACCGTCGCGACCGGCATCGACCTCCGCAACGCGAGCTTCACCGGGCCGGCACTCGCGACACCCGGGTTCGAGGTCGGGCCGGACGGCGCGGTCGCGTCGCGCGCGCTCGCAACGGGGGCACCAGCCTTCGCGTGCGTCGACGCGGCGGGTCGGCTGTTCGCGAGCGCCACACCATGTACCGCGCTGCCGGCCGGCGGTTGAGCTCCGAACCGACTCCGCCGGTCGCACCGCACGGTCGAGGACGAGGGGTCCGTCGAGCCGACACGCGCTCCGCGCAGGGCGCGTGCTGCGCCACGCGCAAGCCGCCCGCTGCACCACCGGTTCGCGAAGAGGCCGAAACCCCGCGGCGACGCGGGGGCGAGGCTCCCGAACGGCTGGCGCGCCCCTTGCTCTGCGACGCCACGCGAGCGCTGCATGCGGCCGCGATGTCCGCGCGCCGGACCGACGCTCGATGGAGGCAGGATGAGGACCCACGGCTGGAAGACGTGTCGGCACGAGCGCGGCCGGCAGCGCGGTGCGCTCGGCCTCGCGGGGGTGGCTTCGCTCGCCGCGGCAATCCTCGCGAGCGGATGTGACGGCCGCCAGCGCGACGACGGACGCCGCGCCGAGCGACGCGTGGAGCGCGCGCTCGACTGGCTGGATGTCGAGGGCGAGGCCCGTGACCGCGCCCGCGAGGCGGCGCTGGGACTCGTGCGGGAGGCTGCCGGACTGCGCGACGACGGGCTCAGAATGAGCGGTGAGCTGCTCGCCGCGTGGCGACGCGACACCCCCGATGCAGCTGCGCTGCGCGCTGCCGTCGACCGCGAGATCGACGGCATGCGTTCGCGCGCGCACCGCGCGCTCGACGACGTCCTCGCGCTGCACGCGGCACTCGATTCCGAGCAGCGAGCGGAGGTCGCCGACAGGCTCGCCTGGCACGAGCGCGGCCACCGGCACCGGGGCCGATGGTGACCGCCGCCGGCGTGAGCGCCGCGATGGCACTCCACGACGCGGCGCACCCTGCGGCCCTCTGAGGCGACCGCTCGCGACGGGGGGCGCGCTGCGATACGAGACCACTCCATGAACGTCGTCGCGATCGTGATCGGGCTCGCTCTCGTCGAGTACTTCGTCTTCGGCATCCTCGTCGGGCGCGCCCGACAGCAGTACGGCGTCGCCGCGCCCGCGATGTCCGGCCACCCGCTCTTCGAGCGGTACGTGCGCGTGCACCAGAACACCATGGAGCAGCTCGTCGTGTTCGTTCCGGCGATGGTGATGTTCGGCACCTACGTGAGCAGCACGGTGGCGGCGCTGCTGGGTCTCGTCTGGATCGCGGGCCGCGTGGTCTACCTGCGCGGCTACGTCGCCGACCCGGCGCAGCGCGGCACGGGTTTCGCGCTGTCGGCGCTGCCGCAGCTGGTTCTGCTGCTGGGCGGCGTCGTCGGCGCGCTCGTCGCTGCCCCCTGACGCGCCCTTCTACGCGCCCCTTGCAAGGACGGCGCGAGCGGGCAGACTCGGGGCATGGAGTCCGCTGCCGCACCGGCCCCGAACGGGGCGGTAACGCCCGCCGGTGGGCGCGGCGCGTTCGTCGCCATCAACGCGGTCGGCGGCACGGCCGTGCTCGCGAGCTACGTGCTCTGGCTCGGCAACCCGTCGAACGACGCGGGAGCGCTGTGGGGCACGATCGGCGGCTTCGGGCGCGCACTGTACACCGCCAGCATGCTCACGGCCGCGGCCGGCTACTTCGCGTTCGCGCCCTTCCTGCTGCGCCACGGCGACCGCGCACCGCTCTCGTTCCACCGCGTCAACGTGCTGTTCGTCCTCGTGCTGCTGCCGTCGGCGCTGTGGATGCCGCTCGCGTTCGAGTACCTCGACGCACCCGGCGACGGCCTCTGGGCGACGATGCGCGCCGGTCTGCTGCTCACCGGGCTCGCATCCGCCGCGATCATCCGCACGGTCGCCGCAGTGCCCGCCGACGTGGGCGGGCGCGCCCGCACCTGGGCCCTCGCCGGTGCCGTGGCCTTCACCCTCCAGACGCTCGTTCTCGACGCGCTCGTCTGGCCGCGGTCGTTCCCCGCGTGACCCGGTGAGAACGCTCGTGGACGAGACCCGCGCCGCGCGGCTCGGACGGCGCGTCCTCACGGTCCCGCTCTGGCTCGCAGCCTTCGCGTTCGTTGTCGCCGCACTCCCGGTGCTGCTGCCCCTCATGATCGCGCTCGACGTCGCGACCGACCGCCGCCTGCCGCGCACGCGCCTGGTGCTGTTCGCGGTCGCCTACCTCGCGTGCGAGGCGATCGGCATCGTCGCAGCGCTCCTGCTCTGGCCGACGACCTTCGGCGACCGGGCGCGCATGCTGCACGTGCACCGCTGGGTGCAGGATCGGTGGGCCGGCGCCCTGCTCGGCGCAGGCCGCCATCTCTTCGGGCTGCACCTCGTCGTCGAGGGCGAGGACGCGCTGCAGCCCGGGCCGTTCCTGCTGCTGTCACGCCACAGCAGCATTGCCGACACTCTCCTCCCGGCGGTGCTGGTCGGGTGGCGGCACGGCGTGGCGCTGCGCTGGGTCATCAAGCGCGAGCTGCTGGTGGATCCCTGCCTCGACCTCTTCGGGCAGCGCCTGCCCAACGTCTTCGTCCGTCGCGGCTCGGGCGAGGCGACGCGCGAGCTGGCCGCGATCCGCGCGCTCGCCACCGACCTCGGTCCCCGCGAGGGCGTGCTGATCTACCCTGAGGGAACGCGCTTCACGCCGCGCGCCCGCGAGCGCGCCCACGCAGCGGTGACGCGCAGCGACGCCGCACGCGCCGCGCGCATCGCCGGGCTGCGCCGTGTTCTGCCACCGCGCCTCGGCGGCGTCCTCGCGCTGCTCGACGCGTGCCCGGGTGCCGACGTCGTGCTGCTCGCGCACACGGGGTTCGACGGCGTGTCGCACGTCGCAGGTCTGTGGCGCGGCGGCCTTCTCGGCCGCACGGTGCGCGTCCACTTCCGTCGCATCCCGGCCGCCGCGATCCCGCCCGACGCCGCGGGCCGCGCGCGCTGGCTCGATCGGGAGTGGGCGTGGCTCGACGGCTGGGTCGCAGACAGCGCTGCACCGTCCGCGTTGCGCTCGACCGCCGGCGGCGATGCGCACCGGACCGCGGCGCGGCCTCAGGGGGCGGGGCGGAACTCCGCCGGACTCCAGTAGGCACGCATCGCCCGGATGCGGCCGTCGGGATCGAGCGCGAAGGTGTCGATCACCGGCAGGACGAGTGGCGTCGGGCCACCGTCGAGGTGCAGCGTGAACGAGAACGCGACGTGGTTGCCCGAGACGCGCACGCCGTCAGGCGCGAGCTCGAGCTGGAGCGGGCCGGCCGCGGTCGACGCATCGAAGAACGCGGCCAGCGCCGCACGGCCCACGACCGGCGTCGAGCCGATCGGATCCTCCACCGTGCCACGGTCGGCGAACAGCGAGACGTAGAGCTCGCGGTCCCTGGTCGCGAAGGCCCGCACGTAGGCGTCGACGACGGCACGCACCTGGCCCGCCGGCAGCACCGGTTCGGCCGGAGCGCCCGGCGAGGTCGCGGCGGCATCGCCGCACGCGAGTGGCAGCAGCTGCAGCACGAGGAGCGCGGCCACCGCGCGGCCCCGTGCGCACGCGCGAAGCAGGGATCGAAGAACGTCGTTCATCGCGGCCTCCCGCCGCCGGCGCGGCCAGGGGTCAATCGAGGACGATCCGCGGACTCGTCGGGTGCGGGCGGTAGAGGATCACCGTGTGCCCGACCAGCCCGCAGAGGGCGGCCCGCCCGCGACCAGCGAGCTCGGCGGCGGCGGCGCGCTTGTCCTCGGGCTGGTGCAGGCGGACCTTGATCAGCTCGTGCGCCTGCAGCGCTTCGTCCACCGCCGTCATCACCGCGTCGGTGACCCCGGCGTGGCCCACGAGCACCACCGGCTCGAGACCGTGCGCGCGCCCGCGCAGCTTCTGCCGCTGCCCGCCGGTCAGGGATGGTGGGGGGGAAGCTACCTGCTCGGTGGACTGCGGACGGTCGGCGCTCACGCCGTCGTCGTAACCGACGAGGGGTCCGACGCGCCAGCCGGGTCCTGCGCGACGCTTCGGCACGCCGCGGTCGCGCGGCTGCGGCGTTCGACGCTCCAGCGCTCGAGCTTGGCGACCAGCGCCTCGCGCGTGACCGGCTTGGCGACGTAGTCGTCCATGCCCGCGGCGAGGCAGCGCTCCTGGTCACCGGTCATGGCGTGCGCGGTCATGGCGATGATCGGCAGGCGGTTCCCGGGCAGCTCGCGCTGCCGGATCTCGGCCGTCGCCTCGAAGCCGTCCATCTCCGGCATCTGCAAGTCCATGAGCACGAGGTCGTACTCGTTGGCGGCGACCGCCTCGACCGCCTCGCGTCCCGTCTCCGCCGCGTCGACGTCGCAGCCGAAGCGCTGGAGCATGTTGATCGCAACCATCCGGTTCACGCGGTTGTCCTCGGCAAGCAGCACGCGTAGCCGTTCGCTCAGGGCGTGGAACGCCGGCGCCGACTCGACCGGCCGCTGCGCGTCGGTGCTGCCGAGGGCCGACAGGATCGAGCGCAGCAGGGTCACCTGCCGCACCGGCTTGGCCAGCGCCTCCGCGAAGCCCTTCTGGCGGGCGTCGGCGAGCGCCCCCACCGACGACAGCAGGATGAGCGGCACGTCTGCGAAGCGCTCGTCCGCAGCGATGCAGCGCGCGAGCCCATGGCCGTCCATCTCCGGCATGTGCATGTCGAGGATCGCGAGCCGCACCGGCGTCCCGGCCGCGTGTCGCTCGTCGAGGCGCTCGAGGCCCTCGGCGCCGCTCGCGGCCTCGACGGTGCGGCAGCCCCACGCCTCGAGCGTGCGGCGCAGGATCAGGCGGTTGGTCTCGTTGTCGTCGACGACCAGCACCTGCAGCCCGTTCAGGTGCTCGGCGCACGCCGCTCGGCGCGAGTCGACCTCCGCCTTGGGCAGGGCGAGCTCGATCCAGAAGGTGCTGCCCGTGCCGGGCTCGCTCTCGAGCCCGATCCGCCCGCCCATCAGGTGGATGAGCTGGCGGCAGATGGTGAGCCCAAGCCCCGTGCCGCCGTGCCGGCGCGTGGTGCTGCCGTCGGCCTGCGTGAAGCTCTCGAAGATCGCGGCATGGCGATCCTTCGGGATGCCGATTCCGGTATCGCGCACGACGACGCGCACGACGACGCTCGACGCCGTCTCGCGCAGCAGTCGGACGCCGATCGCAACCTCGCCCTTCTCGGTGAACTTGACGGCGTTGCCGAGCAGGTTGATCAGCACCTGCCGCAGGCGCGCGGGGTCACCGGTGACGCCGCGCGCCGCTTCGGGCGGCACGTCGCACAGCAGCTCGATGCCCTTGTCCTGTGCCTGCGAAGCGACCAGCTCCGCGGCCTCCTCGACGACCGCCCCGACCTCGAAGTCGACGCTTTCGATCGGCATCTTGCCGGCCTCGATCTTCGAGAAGTCGAGGATGTCGTTGATGATGCCGAGCAGGTGCTCGCCGCAGCGGCGGACCGTCACGACGTGCTCGCGATCGCCCTCGGCGAGCGGGGAGTCGAGCAGCAGCTCGGTGAGACCGATGACGCCGTTGAGCGGCGTGCGGATCTCGTGGCTCATGTTGGCGAGGAACGCCGACTTCGCGCGCGCGGACGCGAACGCCGCGTCGCGGGCCTCCGCGAGCTGCAGCGCTTGCTCTTCGGCGCGCGTGCGCGCGCCGTCGAGGTCCGCGATGTATCGCGACTGCTGGTGCCGCGCCTGGTGGCGCTGGAGCGCCAGCACCGCCAGCCGCGCGAGGCCCGCGGCCAGCTCGCGGTGGTGCCGGACAGGCCTGCCGAAGGTTCCCCGGTGGACGACGATCGCGCCGAGCACGGCGTCGCCGGCACCGCACAGCGGCACCGACCAGCAGGAGCGCACGCCGCACGCGCGCGCGGCATCGCGCACGAGCGCGGTGCGCGGATCGTAGTCCACCACCGCGACGAACGTCGGCTTGCTGCTCAGGAAGGCCGCGCCGAACGCGTTCTCCTCCTCGATCGGCGTGCCGTCGAGGGCCGCGACGTATGCCTCGTCGAGGCCGGTGGACGCCGCGACGCGCAGCCTGCACGTATCCACCTCCGGCAAGAGCACGGCCGCACGGAGCTCGGGCGCCTGCTGCTCGAGGATCGCCAGCAGCTCGTCGAACACCACCTCTGCCTCGGCGTCGTCGGCGATGCGTTCGAGCACGCGCTCGTGTCCCTCTCGCAGCAGCTCGCCGGCCTTGACGCGCATGTAGTGCCGGTCGAAGAGGATCGCCGCGTAGGCGGCGATGGCAAAGGCCGCGAGCAGCGCGACGACCACGTCGACCGAGAGCTCGTCGAGGACGGTGCTCAGGCAGACAAGCGCGAGCACCGTGAGCAACACGTGCGGCGTCACGCCCCACGGGAAGATCACGAAGTTCACCATCACCACGAGCACGACGACGAAGACCAGCAGCCACGGGTCGCGCGTGAGCAGCGCGACCCCGAGCGTCGACCCGAAGCCCGCCGCGAAGTTCGCGATCGCCAGCGCGATCACGCGGTTCCACGAAGCCGTGCGGCTCGCGCGCAGCCACAACGCGAGCACGACCTGGAGCACCGCCCCGCCGACACGCACGAAAGCCAGCTGGCGCCAGATCTCCGCTCCGAGGTCCCGGTTCGCCGGTACCGCGGCAAGGAGAGAGATCGCGGACAGCCCGAAGATCACGCTGATGCGGTTCGCGATCGCGACCTTGTTCTCGGCCCGGATCGCCTCGCGGACGTGTGAGCTCATCTGGTCGATCATCGCTCCTCGATCGGGCCCTCCTCCGCGCCCCGGCGCGTCGTGGAGGAATTCACCGGCGCTGCAGAAGTTCTCGGTCCGCCGGGAGGCCCACTTGAGCCGCCATACGGCGTGCCAGGGAGGGTGCGCGGTCCGGGTGGGTGCCGGTGCGGGTGGGGGCGTGGCCCGGGTTCGCGGTCCAGGCAGATGCGCGGTCCGGGTGGCCGCGGGCGCGCTCCGTGCGCTACGGAACCAGCGGGTAGGCCCAGATCTCGCTGAGCGCCTTGCCGCCGAGCTCGAGTCGGGCACGCATGTCGATCACGTCGCGGCCCTTCGGACGGGCCTGGAACGTGAGGCGCCAGCCACCGGTGATCGGGTTCTTGATCACTTGCTGCCCGAGCAGCTCGACGCCCTCCTCGGGGCGCATGCTGAGCGCGCCGTGGACGATCTCGTGCGCCGAGATCTCCTCGAGGCCGCCGCCCGCGAAGTCGACGACGAAGCGCTGCGCGCCCTCCTTGACGCCGCTGTCGCGGCGGGTGGAGACGACCCGTCCGAGCGGCGGGCGATCGAGGCTGTCGCCGTACCAGCGCATGCGGTACGCGACCTCGATCGGGTTGCCAGGCACCACCGGACGTTCCGGCACCCAGTATGTCACCACGTTGTCGTTGGTGTCGGATCTGGTCGGAATCTCCACCAGCTCGATGCGGCCCTTGCCCCACGCGCCGACCGGCTCGACCCACGCGCTCGGGCGCCGCTCGGCACGGGTCTCGAGGTCCTGGTAGCTCGAGAAGCTGCGGTCGCGCTGCAGGATGCCCCAGCCGAGCGGATCGTCGGCCTCGAACGACGACACCGCGAGCGATTCAGGGTTGTCGAGCGGCCGCCACAGCCATTCGCCCGACGCGAAGCGAATCGCGAGCCCGTCGGAATCGTGCGCCTCGGGACGGAAGTCGTCGAACTGCCGGCGCGTGTTCTCGCCGTGGAAGAACATGCTGGTGAGCGGTGCGAGGCCGAGCTTCTTGATCTCCCGCCGGGGGAACAGGACCGCGTGCACGTCGACCAGCGTCTCGACCCCGGGCCGCACGACGAATCCGTACGCGCCGGTGATGCCGGGGCTGTCGAGCAGGGCGAAGACCGTCACGTCGCGCGCGTCGGGCGCCGGGCGCTCGATCCAGAACTCACGGAAGAGCGGGAACTCCTCGCCCCACGGAGCCGCGGTGTCGATCGCCAGCGCGCGCGCCGAGAGCCCGAAGACCTGGTCACGTCCGACGGCGCGAAAGTACGACGCGCCGAGAAAGACGATCACCTCGTCGAGGTAGCCCGGACTCTTGATCGGCCCGTGCAGGCGAAAGCCGGCGTAGCCGAGGTCCTGCGGCACGCGGCTCGCGAACTCGTTCGGCCCGTAGTCGAACTGGCCCGGTGCGAACGCGGCCGGCTCGAGCTGCCCGTCGTCGATCAGGTTCACGGCGACGGTGCGGTTGTAGAAGAGTCCGGGGTGGAAGAACTGGACCTGGAACGGCAACCCCTGCTCGCGCCAGACGGCCTGATCGGGGCGGTAGCGGATCGTCCGCCACTCGTCGTAGGTGATCCTGCCGAGCCAGTCGGGCACCGCCGGCGCGGCGGGCGGGGAGAACGCTTGCTGCGACAGCTCGCGCGCCCGGGCAACGGCATCTTCCCATCCGAACGCGGCGGCCCTGCCCGGCGCCAGGAAGAGGCCGAGCACGAGCAGCCAGGAGAGCAGCCCGTGACGGCGGTGTGCAAAGACGAGAGCGTCGGGCAAGGTGTCCACCCCGGAGGACCGGCGCCCCATTCCTGCGTCCGCACGGGTCGCGCGTCAAGGCTTGGCGCCGCGCATTTTTCCTCTCAACGGATCGGCGATCTCGTGGCATGGTCGTGCTAGGAGGGGTGCGCCCGGCGATGAGCTTCGCGCGTCCGATCCTCCTTCTGGCCTGCCTGGCGCTAGGCGCGGCCGGATGCCGCGACGAGCGCCGCGACGACCCGCGCACCGTCGACTTCTGGGCGATGGGACGCGAGGGCGAGCTCGTCAAGCAACTCGTCCCGGCGTTCGAGCAACGCAACCCCGGCGTGCGCGTGCGCGTGCAGCAGATCCCGTGGAGTGCGGCGCACGAGAAGCTCGTCACGGCGCTCGTCGGCGGCACGATGCCGGACGCGTTCCAGCTCGGCTCGACCTGGGTGTCGGAGTTCGTCGCGCTGCGCGCGCTCGAGCCGCTCGACGGGCGCACCGACGACTCCAGCGGCGACGACGTCTTCCCCGGCATCGCGGCGGCGAACGTCGTCGGAGGACGGACGTGGGGCGTGCCGTGGTACGTCGACACCCGCGTGCTGTTCGTACGCATGGATCTGCTCGACGAGGCCGGCTGCGTCTCGCCACTGCGGACCTGGGACGCGTGGCTGGGCTGCATGGCACGCGTGCGCGACGCCGCACCGGGCCGCTTCGCAATCCTGCTGCCGCTCACCGAGTGGGAGGCGCCGGTGATCCTCGCCATGCAGCGCGGGGCCACGCTGCTGCGCGACGGCGACGGGCGCGGCGACTTCCGGAGTCCCGCCTTCCGTGCCGCATTCGCCACCTACACCGGTCTCTTCTCGCAGGGGCTCGCGCCGCGTGGCAGCGAAGCGCAAGCCTCGAGCCTGTACCAGGGCTTCGGCGAGGGCCTGTTCTCGTTCGTGCTCACCGGACCGTGGAACCTCGCGCAGTTCGCCGCGCGGCTGCCGGCCGACCTGACCGGACGGTGGACGACGATGGCCCTTCCGGCTCCCGACGACCACCATCCCGGAGTCTCCCTCGCAGGCGGTGCGAGCCTCGCCGTGTGGAGCGGCTCGCCGGCGAAGGACGCGGCTTTCCGCTGGACCGCGTGGCTCGCCGAGCCCGAGCAGCAGGCGGCGCTGTACCGCGCGTCCGGGGCGTTGCCCGCGCGCCGCGGCGCCTGGCGCGCGCTCGGGCTCGACACCGCGCCCGGCACGCGCGCGTTCTGGGAGCAGCTCGGCAACGTCCGCCCGCCGCCGCGGGTGCCGGAGTGGGAGCGCATCGCGACCCTGATCGGACGCCGCGCCGAGGGCGTGATCCGCGGCGAGGAGACCATCGACGCGGCGCTCACGTCGCTGGACGAGGAGGTCGATCGTATCCTCGAGAAGCGCCGCTGGATGAACGACCGCCAGGGAGCCACGGGAGGTGCCGCGCGATGAGCGCCGTGCCCGGACGCGAGCGGCGCGCGGCCGCGATCCTCGTGTCGCCCGCGCTCGGCGCCATCGCCGCGTTCTTCCTCCTGCCCGTTCTCGCGGCGCTCGCGCTCAGCGTCACCGACTTCGACATCTACGCGCTCGCCGAGCCGGCGAACCTGCGCTTCGTCGGAATGCGCAACTACGCGCGGCTGCTCGCCGATCCGACCTTCCGCACGGCGCTCTGGAACACCACGTCGTTCGTGGTGGTGGCAGCCCCGCTGTCGATCTTGGTATCGCTCGGCGCGGCGCTGCTCGTCGACGCCCGGCTCGCGCGCGGCGCGGCCTTCCACCGCACGGTCCTCTTCCTCCCGGTGGTGACGACGCTGGTCGCCGCGGCCGTGGTCTGGCGCTATCTGTACCACCCGCGCTTCGGGCTGCTGAACCACGCGCTGGCGCTCGTCGGCGTGGGCCCGGTGGACTGGCTCGGCGACCCCCGCTGGGCGATGCCGGCGATCGTCTTCATGACCGTGTGGAAGACCTTCGGCTTCAACATGGTGATCTTCGTCGCCGGGCTCCGCGGCATCCCGCCGCGGCTCTACGAGGCGGCGAGCCTCGACGGCGCCGGCCCGCTCGCGACCTTCCGCCACGTGACCCTCCCGCAGCTCGCACCGACGACGGCCTTCGTCAGCCTCATGACGGTCATCGGGGACTTCCAGCTCTTCGCCGAGCCCTACGTCATGACGCAGGGCGGGCCGGGTGACCGCACCCTGAGCGTCGTGCTGCTCATGTACCGCGAGGGCTTCCGGTGGTGGAACCTCGGTGCCGCGGCGGCGACGGCGTTCGTGCTGTTCGTGATCATCCTCGCGCTGAGCGCGCTCGGCGTGGCGCTCCGCCGCCGCGCGCCGGACGCCCCCGCGGGTCCGGGAGGCGCCCCGTGACGCGGCGCGCGCTCGCGAGCCTCGCGATCAACGCGGCACTCGTCGGCGCGAGCGCGGTGACCCTGCTGCCGCTCGCCTGGATGGTCTCCGTGTCGCTCATGCCGCCGGGCGAGGCGGCCTCGGCGTCTCGCCTCTGGCCGAGCGCACCGACGCTCGAGCACTACCGCGCGCTGTTCACGCGCCTCGACGTCCTGCGCTACGCGCTCAACAGCGCGCTGCTCGCGAGCGTCGTGACCGCGCTCTCGCTCCTGCTGAACTCCATGGCGGGCTACGCGTTCGCGAAGCTCCGCTTCGCCGGACGCGACCGGGTCTTTCGCGTGCTGCTCGCAGCCCTGGTCGTCCCCGGACAGCTCGGCATGCTGCCGCTCTTCCTGCTGCTCAAGCAGCTCGGGCTGGTGAGCACGTACGCCGGCGTCGTCATCCCCGGCCTCGCGAGCATCTTCGGGATCTTCCTCGTCCGCCAGCACGCGCTTTCCCTGCCCGACAGCATCCTCGATGCGGCCCGCGTCGACGGCGCCTCGGAGCTGCGCATCTACTGGTCGATCGCCCTCCCGGCGCTGCGGCCGATCCTCGTCACGCTCGGCTTGTTCACGTTCATCGGGACGTGGAACGATTTCCTGTGGCCGCTCATCGTGTTGAGCGACGAGCGCATGTTCACCTTGCCGGTTGCGCTGGCAAACCTGCTCGGGGAACACGCGCAGGATGCCGAAGTGATGATGGCGGGCGCGGTCGTGACCGTGCTCCCGATGGTGGCTCTCTTCCTCGCCCTCCAGAGATCCTACCTGGCAGGCGTGGCGGGCGGCGGCGTGAAGGGATAGGCGTGCGGCGCGCAAGGTGGACGACGGGGCTCGGGAGGGCGACGGCGCTGATCGTGCTGCTGGCGCTGGCGGGACCGTCACGGGCCGTGGGCGAGCCGGTGGGCGACCTGGCCGATCCGTCGGCGTGGACCGCGAGCAGCTCGCCGGGCGCGACCGCCGAGGTCGCTCGCGAAGCGGCACCGGACGGGCGCGCGTCGCTGCGCGTCGACTTCGATCTCGGCATGGGAGGCTTCGTGATCGTGCGCCGACCGGTCTCGATCACGCTTCCGGAAAACTATGCGTTCTCGTTTCGCATCCGCGGCAACGCACCGGTGAACAACCTCGAGCTGAAGCTCGTCGACCCGAAGAGCGACGACGTCTGGTGGGCGCAGGAGCGCGACTTCGAGTTCGCCGCCGAGTGGCAGCGCATCGTGCTGCGCAAGTCGCGCTTCGCGTTCGCGTGGGGTGCGTCGGGAGGAAAGCCGCTGGCACGCGTCGGCTTCCTCGAGCTCGCGATCACCTCCGGCAGCGGCGGGCGCGGCTCGGTGTGGATCGACGACCTGCGCTTCGAGCCGCGTCCCGCGCACCCGCCCTCGCCGGCGCCGCCGCGGGTCTCCGCCTCCACCACCGCGCCCGGGCACCCCGGCCACGCGGTGCTCGACGGCGACCCCGCGACGCACTGGCAGAGCGGCACCGTCGCGGAGCAGCAGTGGCTGCAGCTCGACCTCGGCGGTGCGCGCGAGTTCGGCGGCCTCGTCGTCGACTGGGATCCCGAGGACTACCCGACCGCGTTCCGCGTCGCGCTGTCCGACGACGGTCGCGAGTGGGTCGAGCGCTACCGCACCGACACCGGCAGCGGACGGCGCTCGTACATCTACCTGCGCGACGCGGAGGCTCGCTTCGTGCGCATCCTGCTCGACCAGCCGCGGCGCACGCACGGCTACGGGGTGCGCGACGTGCGCCTCGAGCCGCCCTCGTTCGCGACGACGCCGAACGACTTCTTCGCCGCGATCGCGCGCGAGGCACGTCCGGGCTTCTTCCCGAAGTACCTCCTCGGCAAGCAGAGCTACTGGACCGTGATCGGCGTGGGCGGCGATCCGGACGAGGCGCTGCTCAACGAGGAGGGCGTCCTCGAGGCCGGCAAGGGCGGGTTCTCGATCGAGCCCTTCGTGTTCACCGGCGGGCGGCTCGTGACCTGGCGCGACGTCGCGATGTCGCACGGCCTCGAGCGCGGCGACCTGCCGCTGCCCACCGTGTGGTGGAAGAACCACGACGTCGGTCTCGAGATCGCGCCGGTCGCGACCGGCGCGCCGCGATCGTCGACGATCTGGGTGCGCTATCGCGTCACCAACCACGCCGCGCAGCGCCGCGACGTGCTGCTCCACCTCGCGCTGCGCCCGTTCCAGGTGCTGCCGCCGTGGCAGACGTTGAACGTGATCGGCGGCGCGCGGCGCGTGCGCGACGTCGCGTTCGCAGAGCGCACGGCGACGATCGACGGCGTGCGCCGCGTGGTCGCCCTCACCCCGCCCGCCCACTTCGGCGCCACGACCTTCGAGGACGACCTGGTCGCCAACTACCTGCGGCACGGGCGCGTGCCGCAGCGCACGGGCGTGCACGACCCGTTCGGCTACGCGGCGGGCGCCTTCGAGTACCGGCTGTCGCTCGACCCGGGTGCCTCGTCCGACGTCGTGCTCGCGATCCCGCTGCACGCGGCATCCTGGCTGCCGCCCGCCGGCGAGGACCCGGGCGCCGTCTACGCACGCGAGCGCGCCGCCGCGGCGGCGCAGTGGCAGCGCGAGCTCGACCGGGTGGACTACGTGGTCCCCGCAGCCGACGAGCCGATGGTCCGCGCCGCGCGCAGCACGCTGGCCTACCTCGAGATCAACCGCGACGGACCGGCGATCCAGCCGGGCTCGCGGACGTACGCGCGCTCGTGGATCCGCGACGGCGCGTACTCCTCGATGGCGCTGCTCGACGCGGGCCACACCGAGGAGGTGCGCGAGTTCCTGCGCTGGTACGCGACGTTCCAGCTCGCCGACGGGCGCATCCCGTGCTGCGTCGACCGCCGCGGCGCGGACCGCGTGCCGGAGAACGACAGCGAGGGCGAGTTCCTGTTCACGCTCGCCGAGTACTACCGCTACACGCGCGACGTCGGCTTCGTCTACGAGCTGTGGCCGAACGCCGTGCGCGCGGTCGAAGCGATCGCCGCACTGCGCGCGCGCCGTCTCACCCCGGAGTACGACCAGGACGAGAAGCTGCCCATGCGCGGCCTGCTGCCGGAGTCGATCAGCCACGAGGGCTACTCGGGGCACCCGGTACACGCCTACTGGGACGACTTCTTCGCGCTGCGTGGGCTCGGCGATGCGGCGATGCTCGCGCGCGTCGTCGGCGATCCGGCGAACGAAGCGCGCTGGAGCCGCCTGCGCGACGAGTTCCGCGACGACCTCTACGCCTCGATCGCGCTGGTCATGGAGCGCCGGAAGCTCTCGTACCTGCCGGCGTCCGCGGATCTCGGCGACTTCGACGCAACCTCGACCGCCGCGGCGATCCTGCCGGTCGGCGAGCTCGGCAACCTGCCGCCGGCGGCACTCGCCGCGACCTTCGACCAGTACCTCGGGCACGTGCGACAGCGGGCGAGCCGGCCGCCGGGCGAGGAAGGCTACACGCCGTACGAGTTCCGCAACGTCTCGGCCCTGATCCAGATGGGACGGCGCGACGACGCCTGGTGGCTGCTGCAGCTGCTGCTGAAGGACCGCCGGCCGCTCGGCTGGAACGCGTGGGCGGAGGTGGTGTGGCGCGACCCCGCGCTGCCGCGCTTCATCGGCGACATGCCGCACACCTGGGTCGGCGCGAGCTTCCTGCACGCGGTACGCTCGCTGTTCTTCTTCGAGCGCGCCTCCGACGGCGCGCTGGTGCTCGCGGCCGGCATGCCGCCCGGGTGGCTGGTCGATGCGCCGGGGGTCGGCGTCGAGCGCCTGCCGACGCCGCACGGCGTGCTGAGCTACCGCCTGCGGCGCGACGGCACGGGCGCGATCGTGGTCGACGTCGCGGGCGACCTCCGCCTGCCGGCCGCGGGCATCGTCCTCGACCCGCCGCTGCCCGGTCCGGTCACGCGCGTCGTGGTGAACGGGACCGAGCAGGCAAGGCAGCCGGGCGCAGAGGTCGTGCTGCACGCGTTCCCGGCGACCGTGCGGCTGGAGTGGAACGTCGCGGCATCGCCGACGGCGGTGCCGCCGTCGGCGGCGCGCTGACGCGTCGCCGGAACGGGCAGACCGTCCCGCAACCGGCCCCGCGCTCGCGCGCGCAGCGGATCGCGCACCCGGACCCCGGGAAAACGCGTGCAGTCGGAATCGCTCAGGGATCGACGGGCAGCGCGCGGCCGTCGGCCGCGAAGAGGTGCAGCGCCGCCGGGTCGACGTGCAGCGCGAGCGGCTGCCCGCGCTCGAGCTCGCGCAGGCCGGGCAGCCGCGCGATCAGGCGCGGCGGGACGTCGGCGGCCGCAGCACCGAGGTGGACGTGCGCCAGCGTCTCGTGTCCGAGCCACTCGACGTGGTCGACGACGACGTCGACCACCGTGCTGCCGGCGGCGCCCGGCCCGTCCGCGAACGCCTCGGGGCGCACGCCGAGCACCATGGCGTCGGTCACGGCGCGGAGAGCGCGCGCCTGCGGCGTCCCGGCGTCGACCGTCAGCGTGCCGCCGGCAAGCCGCAGCTCGACGCCCCCCGCTGCGTCCGCGACCACCCGCGCCGGCACGAGGTTCATCGGCGGGTTGCCGATGAAGCCGGCGACGAAGGCATCCGCGGGACGCTCGTAGAGCTCGCGCGGCGGCGCCACCTGCAGCACCCGCCCGGCGCGCAGCACGGCGACGCGGTGGCCGAGCGTCATCGCCTCGGTCTGGTCGTGCGTGACGTAGAGCATGGTCGCCCCCGTGCGCCGCTGCAGGTCGGCGATCTCCGCGCGCACCTCCACGCGCAGCTTCGCGTCGAGGTTCGAGAGCGGCTCGTCGAGCAGGAACGCAGCCGGCTCGCGCACCAGCGCACGCCCCATCGCGACGCGCTGCTGCTGTCCGCCCGACAGCTGCCGCGGCACGCGCTCGAGCACGCCCGTGATGTCGAGAATGCCCGCGGCCCACGCGACCCGCCGCTCGATCTCGTCGCGCGCGAGCCCGCGCATGCGGAGCGGGAACTCGAGGTTGCCGCGCACGGTCTTGTGCGGGTAGAGCGCGTAGTCCTGGAACACCATCGCGACGTTGCGCTCGCGCGGCGACAGGTCGTTGGCGACGCGGTCGCCGATCCGCAGGCGGCCGCCGGTGATCGGCTCTAGGCCGGCGACGAGACGCAGCAGGGTGGACTTGCCGCAGCCCGAAGGGCCGACCAGCACGACCAGCTCGCCGTCGGCGACCTCGAGGCTCAGGTCGACGACGGCGCGCGTGCCGCCAGGATAGACCTTCTCGACGTGCTCGAACGCGAGACGCGCCATCGCAGGCGTCAGCGCCCGCCGACCGGGCCGGGGCCGCCCGCGGGCTCGTCGTTCGACGCCGTCTGCACGCGCTGGCCGAACCACGACTCGGCGCCGAGCAGCGGCAGCACGCGTGCAACGATGTCGTCGGACGCGAACAGGCGCGGCACGCTGCCGCCGGTCGGAGGGAGCGCCGCGCCGGCTCCATCCTTCGTGGCCGACGAGGACGTCAGGTAGTTCGCTACCGCAAGGAAGAGCATCGACTGGTCGAGCGCCAGGTAGGTGTAGGCGACCTCCTTCTTCACCGGGTCGACCGCGTCGTAGAAGCCGAACTCGCCGTAGATCGGGAAGTCGGCAGCGAGGCGGCGCAGCGCAGCGATCGCGGCCTCGGGCTCGACCGCCAGCGCCAGCGCCGCCGCGTGCGGCGTCACGGCCCCTCCGCGGTAGCCGCGTGTGCCGAGCACGCGCGCGCCGTACTCGCGGTAGCCCTCGCCTGCCGGCGTCGCGCTCGGCGACAGGCCCCACACCGCGTAGCCCAGCTCGCGGCTCGCGAAGGCCTGCTGCACGCGGGCGTGGACCCGATCGTTCGCACCGAGGCTCGCCGGCGCGAAGCGCAGCTCGTCGAGCACGAGCGTCGGCATCAGCGCCTCGAACATGCTGCCACCCCACGAGGGCACGTAGCGGAAGCCCTGCCACTCGTAGCTGCCGATCCAGGTCTCGTGGCCGCGCACGCGCTCGAGGCGAACGTCCTGCGGCACGAGCGTCTGGCCCTCGCACGCCTGCGGGAAGATGCGCGCCATCCGGAACCAGGCAGACTCGGGCACGTCGCCCTTGCCGATCGCGAGCAGCACGCCGAGCCGCGCCTCGGTGTAGAGCACGCCGTAGTGGTACCGCGACCGGGCGCCACGGTGCGCGTAGTAGCCGTGCGAGATCAGGCCGAGGCGCTCGTCGTGGAAGAAGCCGAAGTCCATCCGCTCGAGCATCGCGCCCGCGCGCGACGCGAGCTCGGGATACGCCTGGCGCACGACCACGAGGCCGGTCGCGAGCCACGACAGGTCGACGAACGACAGGAAGTTGCTGGTGCGCTCGAGCGTGGTCGTGTCG
>Ga0172362_10001250_pt1 | contig 21645 bp, 18 predicted proteins | sample LakKivs1_kivu2a2_FD_114534 | JGI IMG/M metagenome (GOLD analysis project Ga0172362, IMG submission 114534) | Sediment microbial communities from Lake Kivu, Rwanda - Sediment s1_kivu2a2 | ecosystem: Environmental > Aquatic > Freshwater > Lake > Sediment | place: Rwanda: Western Province, Lake... | reverse complement strand
TCACCCGGTTTCTGTTATTTGATGCGAGATTACTTTGAATTATATAATCGCCATTATCGTATGTTACTGATTTTAAACTATCTTTATTGACTATGCTGCTTATATTGTCAATGAAATCATAATCGTCATAATAGGTTTCAGATAGTATCCCGATATCGGATGTTGGAAATGAAACATTAGTATAATCAGAGTATTGACTTGAGCTTTCCGATTCATTTAACGGATATGAATCCAAAGCAGTTTTAATAGCATCTGGGCCGGAAGAACAATTACTTAGAATGCCACTCTGGACTGGTCTGTTTAATACATCATATTTGATAAAAGACCATTCATTCGACGAAGCCTGTAAACTGTTCTGAGTACACCGTAACCTGTCTCTTTTGTCATAAACCATTTTAATTATACCTCCGCCTGCAATCTTTTTTTCAACCTGAAGATTGCGATTATTGTATTTATAATAGTAACATAATCCCGTATCAGTGTTTGGATCAGTAGCTTCAGGTGGAACAACACATCTCAGCAATCCAAAGTCATCATAGATATATGCTGTGCGAAGCCACTCACTCTCAAGCAAGGATTCTTTTAATACTATCTGTCCTAATTTATCCTTGTACTCTCTCGTTTTATTTCCTTCTTCATCAGTCAGTTCGATTACGTATAAGGTATTTACAGCATAATTAAACGGACTATATGAATAATCTCCTGTGACACTCCATCCCGGTTTTGCGGATGTATTGGTCAAATAACCTGTACTAACTGACCGGGATTGAGTCACCCAGTCACTTCCAGGACCAGTTTGGGAGACAATCCGGTTAAGTGGCGAGTTTTCATATATAAATGATGTAAAAGCCCGATTATCCGATTCTTTCCCGGCAGGTGGAGTAGATGAATAATAATTATTAACTGTTGAGATTGTAACTCCTGTTCTGAACTCTCCTGTTCTTGAGGCTGTATAGGGAAAAGTGCTGACTGAATCACGACCATATTTATCATAAAAGAATGGTTGAATCAGGTCATTACCCAATGGCGTGGAACCTACTTGAACTGCTTGTAAAGGCCTTCCCAGACCATCGAAGTATTGGATTTGTTCGAGATGTTTAAAGTTTCCTGTTGGTTCAGATGTTTTAGCTTCTCTGTAAGTAATCTCTTTGAGATAATTTATTCCCTGGGAACCAGATGCAGGTGTGTTATTCCCGTCCGGATATGTGATGGTTGTTGAACTGTTCTGACCCTGGACAGCGCCTATATAAGCCCGGAAATTGCTGCCGGCCACTGCATGGAAGCCAGGTTTGAGTGTCACTGATCCCGGTGCTGATACTTCAACATGACCGACCACAATGTCCTGTAATATGATGTCTGTTTGACCATCAAGTGACTGTTGATTTAGAAAATAAATAAGAATTATAAGGCAACACCATTTCATCTTCGCAGGTATTAATTTTAATAATTGGGATCGTTGAAGATTACACTCTCGCCTATTCTTGCATCTTGAAATAACGAAGTATAGATTTTTAAACATTGAAGTATTTTTTAGGCGGTTGTTTAATTATTTCTTTATGATCCGGAGTGCTTTATAGTACTTCTCGATAGATGTATCTCCTATTCGTAAATAATAAGTACCAGATACCAAATCACCAATATAAATCTCCCTGACTTCTCCCGGGGTATAATGATCTATCTGGGAATGATATAAGACCTTACTGTTAATATCTGTCAGTTCGACTATTAATTTACACGGTTCTTCGGTTTTAAGTAACCAGTTCACAATATCACTTGCAGGGTTAGGATAAGCAATAAGTTGTACTTTCTGAAGATCAATCCAACCGCATACTTTTAAGAAAGTAACCTTTATTGTATCAGTAAATGAACAGCTGGCTGAATCAGTTACAGTAAGCCAATAATCAAATGTTCCGGGGCTATTTTCCGGAGATTTTACTTCGTACCATGGTCCTATAGACAAATCCTGCCACTGAAGAATGCTATAATCTTCGGGTGCATATAGAATTAATGAATCAGTTATATTGATTGAGGTATCTCTGCCAAGAGAAAATCTTGGTAAGGAGTTTTCTGTTATAAGAACAGTATCTGTAACAGCACATCCCATTTGATCTATCATGTTAACCCAGTACCTTCCTTCTTTCGTAACAGATATGGAGTTTTTATTTAGAACTGTATCGTTCCACACAACATTAGTATACCCTCTTCTGACACTTAAATCTGTGCTTGTTCCAAGGCAGAATGACAGATTCCCCAGAATCTCGGCTTCTTCATTAGGACAGTTATAATATTTTGCGAGAAAGATATCCTGATCTCCAATGGATGCTAAAGAGTTTAGTCCTTTCTCAACTGAATTGTTGAATACCCCGGTGACATATAGGTTTCCTTTATTATCAACTGCAGATCCACTACCGAAATTCCTGCCACTCCCTGAAATATAATCTCCCCAGTTCGCATATCCATCTTTGTTGAAATGAAGTACCATAGCTGAATTTCTACTTACTCCGGGGTTTAAATGGATATCATCAACGCTTAGTGAGTCACCTATGGAACCGGTTATGAATACACCTCCAACATTGTCAATATTAATACTATTCACATAGTCATAATACCAAGATCCAACCGATCTTCCCCATACTTTCTTAGCTGAAGTATCAAGTTTTATAAGAAATACATCAGTGTGTCCATTTGAAGAAAATACTGTATCAGCAATACCTATGTTATCATTAAAAGTGCCTGACAGATATAAATTACCGTCAGCATCGTGTTTAATAGATGATATCTGAAGATAATCTGTACCGTGGTATGTTTTTTGCCACTTTGGATTGAGATCACTATCAAAACAGATGATAAAAATATTTGATCGTATCCCACATCTCATAAGTACCAACACATTGTTCTATAATAATCTAATGTAGATTTTTTTACATCTATGAGAATTGTCCAAACATATTTGATATTGTCATGTTATTTTGAAAATATGAAAGACAGATTATCCAACTCTATTAATTCCGAGTTCAATGCAAGTTCCAAAACACGTGATATTTTAGTAAAGAAAAAATTGAAATTTTGAGGAATTTTTCGCCAAAATTCAGATTATTTGGGAACTCCTAGTTTTTTGTAAATTATTTCCTGTTTTTTAGGATTAATCAATCCTCTTTTTATGACTATTTTTTCATCTTTGAACCACTTGTTCAATGTTTTGGTACAAATTCCGTATTCATTGGCAATTTGTTGCCGTGATTTTGCATGTTTAAAATCAGAGCTCATTACTCAAAGCTGACTTCAAGATTAACATTGACTCTAGCAAAATTACGACATAATTACAATACGAGTCAAGTTTTTTGTTAAGTATTTACAATCCGTCAAGTAATTATGGCAGGGATTGAAGCTATTGCATTATGCTGCTTCTTTAGAAAATAGTAGTGTTTTAATAAGGCCATTATATAGGAATGAATAAAAGCCTTGTTTTGTGGTTAAGGAAAGATGTTTGACAAAAATACTAGCCAAATGATTTGAGGCGGGATTAATTTGAGGTTGCCAGTTAATCCTAAACTGGAATTCGACCATAGCGAGCAATCCTCCGGTATTAAATGCATTCGCCTCTCTTTTATTAAAAATCCTTCCCCTGTGGATGTTGAATAAGTTATTTATAATCGAGGAACAATACCTTTCGTGCCTCTTGCATATCGCCCGTTGCTTAGTCAGTCACAGCTTTCTTCGCCCGACGAAGCCCAGGCAGAGCCTGACCGGTGCCGGTAGCCGGTCATCAGAACCTGAAATAAATAAAAGGTACAATATCCGTCAGTCTCATCTGATACAGCATTATTGCAATAATCACAACCACCGTTGCCTGAACAAGTACAGGAAGACTGATGAAAAAACCTCTGTATGACTCTTTTATCCTCTCAGGAATGAAATGGATTGTATAACCTGCCAGTATCAGAAGGAATACTGAGCTGTAGGCTGTCAGGACTGTCAGATATGATCCCGGAGAAAAATTCTCTGCAATCTGTTTTATCATCAGTAAAGCAGTATTCATATCTGAAGCCCTGAAAAATATCCAGCAAAAGCTCACAAAATTAAAGGTCAGGAAAACCAATGCTGCACGACCGACGAGGCTCTTTTTAATTCGTTTCCCGATAAGGAAATCCCAGATTTTGTTCAGGACAAGTCCGATCCCGTGCAGGCCTCCCCAGAGTATAAATCTTAATGAAGCCCCGTGCCATAATCCTCCAAGCAACATTGTGATCATCAGGTTTATCCCTGTCCTGAATGTGCCTTTCCTGTTGCCGCCCAGGGAAATATACAGGTAGTCTTTCAGCCACCTCGATAGTGATATATGCCACCTTTTCCAGAAATCGCTTATATCAACTGCTTTGTATGGCGAGTTGAAGTTTACAGGAAGCCTGAAGCCCATTATAAGGGCCAGTCCAATTGCAATGTCAGTATACCCTGAAAAGTCACAGTAGATCTGCAAGCCATACCCGTAAACAGCCATCAGGTTCTCAAAGCCTGAATAAACAGACGGCATGTCAAAAATGCGGTCGATAAAGCCTGCAGCTATGAAATCGGAAATGATTATTTTTTTTATAAGTCCTTTCATGATCAGGAACACCGCATGGCCGAATTCTCTTTTGGAAAGAGAGAATTGTTTGTAAAGCTGGGGAATGAATTCAGAAGCCCGCACTATAGGTCCTGCGACAAGCTGGGGAAAGAAGGAGACATAAAAGCCAAAATCAATAATGTTCCTGACAGGCTTGAGCTTGTTCCTGTAGATATCAAGGGTATAGCTTAGCGACTGGAAAGTGAAAAAGGAAATACCTACAGGAAGAATTATGCTGCTGATATCAAACGAAGTTCCGAAGTGTGAATTTGAAAATGATGCAAGAAAATCATGAACCCTGAACCCTGTGCCGAGAAGATCATTTAATGTACCAATTATAAATGCTGTATATTTGAAATAAGCCAGTATCCCCAGGTTTGACAGTAGACTGACAAGGATGAAAAGCCGTTTGAAATATTTCCTCTGAGACTTGTATATCAGCAGTCCGCATGCGAAATCTACCAGGGTAACAATAAGAAGAAGTATAAGAAACAATCCTCCCGACTTGTAATAAAAGAACAGACTCACAGCCAGCAGATAGAAGTTCCTGACAAACAACTTCTTATAGATAAGACTGTAACCTGCAAAAACAAAAAGCAGGAATATCCAGAATGCAGGAGTTGTAAATATCATGGACCTTTCGGGATCATAGCTGAATAGTTTATCAGCATAGAATGAGATTATTCCTTTTACCGGTCCGGATGCTATATCGTCCGTTACCGGAAGAGGTTGCGTTTCTGGTTTTGATTCTGCTTTTGATATCAGTGTATCCGTTTTATTTAAAAGGAATAATGCCCTGGTCAGCATTGCCGACAGGGTATCTGCTCCCCGGTAAGTGAAATGGACATAATCCTTCTGGGCAAGAGGAGGTTTCTTTTGGCTCCATCTGATTATTGAGGAGCTTCCTCCCATTGCATTGTATGAATCCCAGAATGCTGCACCTGCCTCAAGTGAAGCTTTCTTCTGGGCCTCTATAATTGCAGGAATATTACTGTACGATCTGAGGGAATCGCCTTCATTTTCAGCCATATCCGTCACTCCCACCACAAGAACAGGAACTGAAGGCGAAACTTCCTTTAAAGTCATAATCTGTCTTTGAAGACCTCTTTCATAATAGGAATAATCATCCCGGACATTCTTCACTATGTTCAATCCATACTGAAGAATTATCAGGTCAGGCTCAAGGATCCTGTATGCCTCCTCAAGATTCTCATGATCGACCATGGTGAATTCAAGTCCGGCGCTTCCGCGCTGGGGAATGTTATCCACGATAATTCCGCTGCTGCTCTCGATGCTTATCCCGTAAATATCCGGGCTTGTCCTTCCTTCAAATCCTATAGTAATCTCCTTAACGCCGCCTATATTGTACCTTGCCTCGACCAGTCCCGTAACTTTTTCAAGGGTATCATTGTACAACTGAACATTGCCCTCATTTACAGTAATTTTAACCTCTCCTGAACTGTTTGAGTAGAAGATCCTCAGGATATCAAAAGCTGCTGCCTCGGAATCTGCAAAATCTGATGATTTGATCCTTACCCAGGCTTTTACAGGTAACAATGCGGAGTCGCCTTCAGGCAGGTACCTGCAAAATGCCATTAATGGTCCAAGTCTGTTATGGGAAATTTCTCCTGACCTGAACGAGAGGAAGTTATATCTTTGCCAGTTTGGTGATGATCTTATCCATACCGTTTTGGTGTACATGACAGGCATCACGGGAAGGAACAGGCCCGGTCCGGTCCCGCCTCTTCCATCCCTTAATAATTGCCTGAGATAAAAAGTTATACGATCTCCCTCAACCTGTGAATCACCGTAGTATAATATCCTTGTCTGACCGGAGGAGTGATTCAGCGAATCTAAAAAAGGGGCGAGAAAACCGGACAGCGGGATATCCACAGGATACTCGGATGTAATTGTATCCTTCTCATTCAGAAGTAGTGTGTCTGCTACATATGCAGAAGTATCAGTCAGGTCTCTTTCTTCATTTTGGACAGAAGGCAGAGGGAAGAATTCTTCAGGTAATGGAGCTAATTTTCTTTCCGGGAATACATACGAAATTCCGGCAAGAAGAGAAAGTATGATGAGTAATAAAAGAGACGACCTTAAAGGACGCATATTTAAGTACGGAATCAGCTCTTTTTCTTTATCTTAAGCTTCTGTCCCACGTATATCTTCTGAGGATCTGCAATATTATTCAGTGATAAAACATCTGTAGTTGTGACATTCCCGTACAATTTGACAATATCCCATATTGTGTCGCCGTAGCGGACCGTATGAATTATGTAGTCACCTTCAATCTCCGGATCAATGGATTGTGAAGCTGACTGTGTATTTGCCGGAACGCTATTCCCTATCATTGCCTGTTTTTCCTGGAAAGACATGGAATTCACCTTAGCAAAATATTCTGATTTTGACGGATCAACGAATATCGCCAGTTTCTGGCCGATCATGATGGTATTCCTGTAAAGATTGTTCCAGTACCGCAGATCAGACAAGCCAACCCGGTACCATTCAGAAATATAACCGAGATTATCACCTTCCTTAACGGTATAAATGAGCTTTGTTTTTCCTGCAACATCAGCAGGAACGTAGGTTGATCTTGACGGATCGGCAATCCTTGTTGTTTTATTCAGATAAACATCAGGTTTATAGCTTCTTATCGTATCATTAAGGTCAATGAAGTCGCTGACATGGCTCATTGGCAGAGTAAGAGAAAACGGTTTGGACGAGCCTGGTACAAGACCTGTCCGGTACTGGGGATTTAGAGCACGGAGTTCACCCATGGGGATTTTCATCACCTCTGAAATCTGTGTAAGATGAATATCCTTATTCACAATTATTGTATCTGTAGATAAAGGAATATTTAGAGGCAGAGGCCTTATATTGTGTTCCGGATAATAATTAACAGCATAGGCAGCTGCGACATACTGGGGAATATAACCCCTTGTTTCTCTCGGCAGGCGATAGTAGATATCCCAGTAATCTTTTTTGTTGCCCGATCGCCGGATTGCCTTGTTAACATTTCCCGGTCCGCAATTATATGCAGCAATAACGAGAGTCCAGTCCTTGTAAATATTGTACAGATCCCTGATATATTTTGCTGCAGCATGCGTCGATCTGACAGGATCACGGCGCTCATCAACAACTGAATTGATAGTCAGCCCGTACATTCTGCCGGTGCTGTACATGAACTGCCAGAGTCCTGTTGCTCCCATTCTTGACACTGCATTGACATTCAGAGCCGATTCAATCACTGCCATATATTTAAGCTCGGCAGGGAGGCCGTAAGAGTCAAAAATATCTTCGATCATCGGGAAATAATAATCCTTAAGTCCCAGGACGGCGCTGAACTTATCTCTCTGCTTTATGGTATAAACATGGATATGGTTTCTGATGATACCGTTGAAAGGAAGACTTATGATTGAGTTGATCCTGCTTATCCTGTGTTCATAAACAGTATCTGCATATTGTACTCCGGCAGTATCATCGGAAAAAATACCAGGATTATTCATCAAAGCTGTTTTCACGTACCAGCTGTTTACGAGGCTGTCGAGATCGGCAGAGATTTTTTCGGTATTTATATCCGATCTGATGATTATAGTATCAGAAAGTGCCGATCCGCTTGCCTTAAGAATCAGAAGAAGGGAAATTGCTATCAGTAAATTTTTTCTCATCATCCAAATTGTTGGTTAGAAAGTAACTCTCAGGCTCAGGTTGAGCCCCATTGCAGGCTGACCTGACATTGACATCTGAACAGGTGCAACCTCCAGGTCGAGGTTATCGCTTATATCATAGTTGAACAAACTGGCATCAACATTTGCATCAAGTATGGTAACCAGGTACCAGACCGCGAAGCCAATATACGAAAGATCGCGGTATTTCTTAAAATAATCTATTCCGGATAGCATCCTGTCTTTCACCCATGATGTCTGGGAAGCATTTGCAGTTGTCGGGTAAAGCACCGGGTCGTAAGTTGACGGATCCGCATTTTTCAGCATCGGGAGATTCATATATTCGATAGTCTCAGGAACCTGGTCGGTAAAATCCTGGTAGCTTTTCAGGAAATCGTTATACCATTGTGAATAATAGCCTACTGCATAGACAAGTCCGCCAAAACCTGCATATACAAAAGGGACTTTCCAGTATTTCCTGTTGTATATCTGTCCAAGTCCCGGGAAAGCCACAGCCAGCATTGTTGCACGTGTAGGTTCTGCTCTAAAGACTTTCTTTTCCCGTTTCTGTGCACTGTCAAAATGGAGTGTATCCTGTGCAGGTGCATCATGTAGAAAGCAGAACTGATGCAACAATAATATAAGTGATATTTTGAGAAGCGCCTTCAAAACAAATAACACCGCAAAAAGGATGCGGTCCTTAAATAACGGCGCGACAAAGATAATTATTTTCAGGTGTTGAGGCGGTCGAATATCCCTAAAATGCGTTCCATCTCATCAGGATTCTCGAAGGGGATCACTATTTTGCCTTTTCCCTGATCATTGATTCTGAAGGTCACTTTTGCCGAGAAAATCCTGTTAAGATGGTCGGAAAGCTGTGAAAATTCCTGGTTCAGTTTCTGTTTTCTTTCCTGTTTTGACGGGTCTTTTATACTCTCCGTCTGGAGGTGTCTTACAAGATCTTCTGCCTGACGAACAGAGAGTTCGCCATCGATAATCTTATAATATACATTTATCTGTTTTTTAGGGTCTTCGATATTTATCAGTGTTCGTGCGTGGCCCATCGTCAGCTGTTTGTTTTTTATTCCGAGCTGGATCTCTGCCGGTAATTTGAGCAGCCTCAGGTAATTTGCCACTGTCGATCTCTGTTTTCCGACTCTGTCGCTAAGCTGTTCCTGTGTCATTTTACATTCTTCGACAAGCCGTTCGAAGCTTATTGCAACTTCGATGGCATCCAGATCTTCGCGCTGCAGGTTTTCGACCAGGGCGAGTTCGAGCATTGCCTGATCATCAGCTATACGGATATAAGCCGGCACGTGTGTAAGACCCGCGAGGCGCGCTGCCCTTAATCGTCTCTCTCCTGCAATAAGCTGGTAACGGCCACCACCGGATTCACGTACAGTAAGAGGCTGTACAATACCCAGTTTTCTGATTGATGCGGCAAGCTCTTCCATTGCCTGCTCATCAAAGTGGGTCCTGGGCTGAAAAGGATTCCCGTCTATCGAATCAACAGGAATATGCTGGTTCGGCTCAATTTTTCTTTCAAGGACCTCTTTTTCCACACCTTCTATTAAAGCGCCTAATCCTCTTCCCAACGCATTTTTCTTTGTCATGGCGACTGTCTTTTAAAGGTAATCCTCAGGCTGTTTTTAGTTTCGCAGTATGCTTCTCGAGCAGTTCTTTGGCCAGGTTAAGGTAATTTACCGTTCCCCGTGAATCTGCATCATATAATATTGCCGGCTGACCGAAGCTTGGTGCTTCTGAAAGCTTAACGTTCCTCTGTATGATTGTCCTGAAAACCATCTGCTGGAAATGTTTGTTAACCTCATCGGCGACCTGGTTCGATAATCTCAGCCGTGCATCATACATTGTAAGAAGGAATCCTTCAATTTCAAGGTTAGTGTTAAGATTGCCCTGAATGATCCTGATGGTATTAAGAAGCTTGCCGAGACCCTCAAGAGCAAAATACTCACATTGCACAGGTATGATAACAGAATGAGCAGCAGTAAGAGCATTTACAGTCAGCAATCCGAGTGAAGGGGAGCAGTCTATTAAAATGTAATCGTAATCATCTTCTATCCCGGTCAGAACATTCTTGAGAATCTTTTCCCTTTCCGGCCTGTCCAGCATTTCGATTTCAGCGCCGACAAGATCTATATTTGACGGCATCAGCGAAAGGTTTTCAATTTCACAGCCGAGTAAGGTTTCTTTAGGATCCCTGCCATCAATCAGGCAATCATAAATAGTGCTTTTTATCTGCCTGGTGTCAATCCCTATGCCTGATGTGGCATTTGCCTGCGGATCAGCATCTACGATAAGCACTTTCTTTTCAAGCGCAGCAAGACTGGCTGCAAGATTGATTGCAGTTGTGGTCTTTCCGACACCGCCCTTCTGATTCGCAATGGCTATTATCCTTCCCATCTCAATCCTGTTAATGTTTTCATGTCTGTTTTGAGCTTCAAATTTACTATTTAAAGCCTCTCTGCCTCCGGGACTAAAAGATGTAATTGTAAACATTTTCAGCGGGGTTTTCAACACGTTATTAACAATAAAATTATTTCCTGAAGCTCATATCATACTGATATATAACAACATATCTCCTATATTAATTTATGTTGAAAAATAAAATTGGATTCCATCCCGAACCTCTTCAAGGTTTTATTTCCATCTTTACACGACTTAACCCTGCCAATATGACCGAAGAATCAAAAAGTACCACATGGTTTACAGTTATTAATCCCAATGCCGGCAACGGAAAGGGCAAAAAAGACTGGGAAAGGATCTCAGGTCTTTTAGCGAAAGAAAATATTCCCGTTTTTGAAAGATTCACTCAAAAAAAAGGCGATGCTATTCACTTTGTCAAAGAGGCTGTCGAAGAAGGTTACAGGAAAATAATCTCCATTGGTGGCGATGGGACATTGAACGAAGTGGTAAATGGTATTTTCCTCCAGGAAACCTGTCCTTCAAAAGAAATTTCGGTAGGAATGATACCTGTCGGTACAGGTAACGACTGGGGCAGGATGTTCGGGATTCCTCTTGTCTATGAAGGTGCCGTGAATGTGATAAAAGAGAATAAGCTCCTTTTGCATGACATTGGTATTATCAGGTACTTATCCGGGAATGAACAGGAAAAAAGATATTTCATAAACATTGCAGGACTGGGATTTGAGGCGCTCGTGGTAAGAAAGACGAACAGGCAGAAGGACAAGGGAAGAAGCAACAATGCGATATATTTTTACAATCTCCTTACAAGCCTTATCTCATATACAAAAGCTGATGTGGATATTATCATTGACGGCAGGAGAAGCAGATGCAGGGTTTTCTCAGTCAACGTTGGCAACGGAAGATACTGCGGCGGAGGCATGAGACAAACGCCTGATGCCGTTCCCGACGACGGACTGCTCGATATTACCGTAATAAAGGATATGGGGAGAATAGAAATCATTAAGAACCTTAAGATCCTTTACGACGGAACGATACTCAGCCATCCGAAAGTTGACGGGTACAGGGCAAATAATTTACGGGTGGAATCAGATATCCCGCTGTACGCGGAAGCTGATGGCGAATCTCTCGGTCATACCCCTGTAGAATTTGGTATACTGCCCGCAGCTATAAAAATCGTATACGGTACAAAACTTATTCAGTAATCTTTATTTCAAAAAGCTTAGGCCAGTTCTTACCGGTGACAAATATTCTCTCTCCCTCTTTGTCGTAAGCAATACCGTTAAGTACATCTGCACCGGCATCACGTTCATCTAAAAGCCCTTTAAGATTAATATATCCGAGTACTTTACCGGTCGCCGGATCTATCCTGGCTATAAGGTCTGTCATCCAGATATTGGCCCATATCTCACCTTTTATATATTCAAGCTCATTAAGCTGATCGACCTTCTTTTCGTTATCATAGACCTCAAGATGTGACACAACTGTAAACATTTCAGGTTCATAGAAATACAAGACATTGGACCCGTCGCTCATTACAATCCTGTCATCTATCGTTGCAAGACCCCAGCCCTCTGTCTGGTAATAAATCCTGTTTATCTGTCTGAATGTTGATTTATCATAAACAAAACCAACTTTCGATCTCCAGGTGACCTGGAAGATCCTGTCCCTGAACAGGGTTATTCCTTCGCCGAAAAGCGACGGATCAAGATTAAGTTGCCGCGTTACCTTCCCGGTTGCAAGTTCTACCTCCCTGAGAGTAGAACTGGTTTCCTGACCTGTACTTTCGTAGAGAATACCTTTATCATAAAAAAGGCCCTGCGTAAAAGCATTTCTGTCATGGGGATAAGTATGTAACACTTTATAACCATATCTCTTGGGAGAAATGTCGGACAGGATTATCATGAAGCGGGTGATGATCGTATTTGCCCTGCCGTCTTTATAAGCAACTGCCTTTAATGATTTCCTGCCTGTACTCGCCGTATAGGATGGCGGAACCTGACATTTCCAGGATTCAGGTCCCAGTCTTGCAACTTTCCTCCCGTCAAAAAAGATAATCACAGAATCAGGTGGATGATTTTTATTTTCAGGATCAATAACCACATTAACAGAAGCTCCCGCCTTAAACTCGGAATTCTCATCAGGTGCGGTCATTTTAATCAGGTTGCCGGGCGCTTCAGGAAGTTCATTGATAGCCGTTCTTACTGGTACGCTTCGTGATTTGCCTGAACACGATAACATCCATGTGAAGAACAAAAGAAAAAGTATTGAAAACAGATATTTCAGGTAACTATTCCTCATTGGCTCTTTTTTTCCCAGAAAATAAACGTCTGAAAATATTTTTTCGTGCGGAGAGGATCCTTTTTTCTGCTTCTTTCTGCTGAAGTTCAAAAGGGAAAAGCATCTGCCACACTTCGCTCCAGCCGGGAAATCCTCCGACATTCTTATCATCGATATATATGTCTGCATCTATTTTTCTGCTTACTGACTCATCCACTATTTCTTCAGGATAGTTCTTATTCACAGCATAGAACTCAACTCCATTTTTCCGGCAGAATTCAATTGCATCATCCAGTTCCTTTCCTACCCTGAAGGTCCATAATATCAACCTTGCACCTTTTTTCTCCAGCTCTTTAAGTGTCTGAAAGGCAAATAGTCTCTCCTTGCCAATTTCAGGATACTGATGTTCCACGATTGTTCCGTCAAAATCGATGGCTATCTTTATTCCCTCAAGTTCATTCATTCATGCCAGACTCTGCTCTGCAAAACTAACAATAAATAATTAGTATTATAACTTATTAATCTGCGTTATCTGCGGGAGAGTTCTTCTTTGTTTCCCGCAGATCACGCTGATTTTCGCAGATATATAAAATCGGAGCATAATGATAACCTGAAACTGAATTTTATCTTAATTTTGTTTTTCCTATGTTAAGGATATTATGAAAAGACACATTCCCAATTTCATAACATCACTGAACCTGGCATCCGGTTTTATAGCTGCAATTTATGCCTTGAACAACAACCTTGTCACAGCATCATGGCTCATCCTTGCAGCAATGGTCTTTGATTTTCTTGACGGAATGTCTGCAAGAATACTGAAGGCATATTCAGATATCGGGAAAGAACTGGATTCCCTTGCTGACATCGTCAGTTTCGGAGTCGCTCCTGCATTACTAATCTGCCGGCTTATTGAAATTCAGCCTTCATCAGAAACCTTCCCTTTTCTTCCATTCATTCCGGCAATTATGCCTGTATGTGCAGCTTTAAGACTCGCGAAATTCAACACAGACCCATCACAGAGCAGATCTTTCAAAGGCTTACCGACACCTGCAAACGCTCTTGCAGTGATCTCGGTGGTTATCGCATCTCATTACTCCGGCTCGGAATTTCTAAACACACTGACCGGATCGGTGGCTTTCCTTCTGATTTTAACTGTCGTTCTGTCCCTGCTCATGGTTACCAGGCTACCGCTCCTCTCCCTGAAGACAGATCATTTTAAATTAAAAGGAAATGAAGGAAGATATATACTTATATTGATGGTAGTTGTTTCATTTGCTCTGTTTGGCATAAGTGCCGCACCTCTGATCATACCTTTATATATAACGGCTTCCCTGATATCCCCGTTACTGGGAAAGAATACCATGTGATACTATTTCATTAGTGTCTTGCAGTCCTGCGGTCAGTTAATTAGGTGCCTGTAACCGTTCGCCGGTCGCCGTTAATATACATGTCCTTCCCCCTTAAGCTCTTCCCCGGTGATTTTATTCCTGTTTATTGATTTCCATGCATACCAGATGTATGCTGCTACAAATGGGATGATGAATGAAACGTACATCATTGTCCGAAGTGTAAACAGGCTTGACGATGCATTGTGAATAGTAAGCGAGCTGTTGAGATCAAAGGAAGATGGATAGAAGGCGGTATTGCTGAAACCGACTGTACAGAATAGTGCAAAAACAGTTAGTATTGTTCCGGAACCTGTGAACCATATGCCTTTTTTGCAGCCCCTGAAGATTGTGACACCTATCCCCCAGAGAACAGCGGTGACACCTGCCAGAAAAATGATCAGCACAACCGGCATCTGAATAAGATTATGAAGATACTTGAACTTTTCCATCGAGATATTGCCAGTATCAGGATGAGCTGTATATCCTTCCGAAAAGAGGATTGCCGCCATGAAAAAAACAAAAAATACAAGAAATGATAATGAATTGATGATCAGTTTATTGATTGACCTGTCTGAAAGTCCTTCATCATCAACTGAATTGATTATATAAAGTAAACTGTTGGTTCTGGCAAGGAATACAAGAGTGAGTCCTAGTGCCAGATTTCTTCCATTTATCAGAGCTTCAAGGCCATGCCACGAATTTGCCCATTTCACCTGGTTCATTTCATTCAGGGTGAACTGTGAACCCGTAAAGAACGTGGCCACCGCCACACCTATAAGGAAAGGACCAAGAGATCCGTTGATGAAGAGGAAAATATCAAAGGTCTTTCTCCCGAAAAGGTTTGCCGGTTTTGACCGGTATTCATATGCAACTGCCTGAATGATAAAGCTGAAGAGGATTGCTACCCACACCCAGTAGGCTCCTCCGAAACTGGTTGCATAGAAAAGGGGGAATGCAGCAAAAAATGCTCCGCCGAATGTCACAAGCGTGGTGAAAGTCAATTCCCATTTTCTGCCTAAAGTGTTTACCATCATAGCTTTCCTTGCATCATTATCAGGGAGTGAGAATATCAGCGACTGCCCGCCCTGGACAAACATTAGAAAAACCAGCAGGCTTGCCAGAAGTGAGATAATTAACCACCAGTACCCCTGAAGAAAAGAATATGATATCATTAATGTCATAATTAAACCCTCCTAGTGTTTTAGTCCGGTTTTGATCTGTCTGGTCATTATAGAAATTTCTGCAGCGAGCAGTGCTGTAAACAGAACTGAGAAGAGGATAAAAGTTGTCATCACAGATCCTGGGCTGATCTGTGATACCGCTGCAGAGACAGGCATCAGATCCTGGATTATCCATGGTTGTCTTCCCATTTCGGCAAGGATCCATCCGGATTCGCTGGCAATATAGGCGAGAGGAATCATTGCCACGGAAATCCACAGGAACCATCGGTATTTCGTCAGCGTTCCCTTCAGTACAAGGAAAAGAGATACAACAAAGACAGCTATGAACAGAAATCCAAGCATAACCATCAGATGAAACGTGTAAAATGCTACTGGTATATTTGGAATTGCATCTTCCGGGGATCTGAGAAATCCATACCCGAAGTATCTGAAATAGTTATCAATAAAGTCCCTGTTTCCGAAAATATTCATTAATGCTTCTGCCTGTTCCTTATTGTTTTGGGATTTTGCGAGCTTATAATCAGTAAGCACTTTTTTCGCATACCTGCCCCGGTCCATTTTTTCTGTGACGGATAAAATCTGTCTTTCTTCATTTCCGTTAATAAGATCTTTTATACCCGGGACAAAAACATTTCTGTCGCCTCCGCTCATTACAGACAGGAAACCAGGGATTTCGATCCGGAATACAAATTCATTCAGTTTTCTGCTGCCGATGTTATCCTCAGAGTTTTTCAGGACACCGAAGGCAACAAGCCCTGCATCCTGCTTTCCTTCATTCAATGCTTCGAAAGCGGCGAATTTAACAGGCTGAAGCTCGGAAAGTGTCCGTGCAGAAGTGTCACCTGTAAAAGCAACCATAAGGGATGAGAACAATCCGAAAACGGAGGCAATAAGAATGCTCCTTTTTGCCAGCCATTCCTCTCTTTTCTTAAGCAGGAACCATGAGCTTATGCCGAGCACAAACAGGCTGGCCAGCAGATATCCTGATGAAACGGTGTGCAGGAATTTATCCACGGCAACCGGATTAAAGAGTACAGCCCAAAAATTCACCATTTCATTTCTTGCAGTATCCGGATTGAACACCATGCCTACAGGATTTTGCATCCATGCATTGGCGACCAGTATCCAGAGTGCTGACAAATTTGATCCTATGGCAACCAGCCAGGAAGATGCCAGATGGAACTTTTTACCGACCTTGTTCCATCCAAAAAACATAACGGCAATAAAAGTCGATTCAAGAAAAAATGCCAGAATACCTTCGATTGCAAGGGGTGCTCCAAAGATATCACCGACAAACCATGAATAATTTGACCAGTTGGTGCCGAATTCGAATTCAAGAATAATTCCTGTTGCAATCCCGATAGCGAAATTAATCCCGAAAAGCGTCATCCAGAACCTGGTAATCCGTTTCCATTCCTCATTACCGGTTCTGACATATATTGTCTCCATTATTGCCACAATAAATGAAAGCCCGAGTGTCAGCGGCACAAAAATCCAATGATAAATGGCAGTGAGCGCAAACTGGGCTCTTGACCAGTCGATTAGAGCCGGATCCACATTTTCAATCATGGGTTACGGTAGGATTAGTTAATTGATCGAGTACATATTTGCTTCTTTCTTCATCATTGCCGAACCTCTTTTTCAGAAAATCCTGAAAAAAGAAAATCCTGAGAATTAAGAAGATCAGGAACAATTTAATAACAATGATAATCCAGACTTTCCTGCCCCACGAAGACATATTCCTGAATCCGTCAATGTAGAAACCGGATAAAGATGCAAGTGGCTTGAGAATACGTCTCATTTAATGCTATTTATCCGGATTATTGTTTTCTCTGACAGAATTTTTTTTCACCTTATTTACAGCCTGACTTCCGGATTTTTTTTCTTTCTGCCTTTCTTCAGTATCCTCTTCATTGCCTGAGATAATCACTCTTCCCGGATTCTCCTGCGGAAGACCAGAAGTAAGCTTCTGAACGGCTTTGAAATTGTAAAAGAACTCACGTGCAAAAACCCTGATCACGGTATAGGTGGGAATTCCCAGGATCATTCCCGGGATACCTGCCGCGAATCCAGCTGCCAGCACAACAATAAAAATCTCAAGAGGATGCGATCTGACACTATTGAAAAAAATAACCGGCTGAAAAACAATATTGTCAGTAATCTGAGTGATTGCGATAACCAGAGTCATATAGAATACAAGGGGACCAACAACTGTGGAAAAATCCTGAGTTATGTGGGATGCCACGCCCATTGTGACGGCTATAAAGAATCCAAGCCAGGGCCCTACATAAGGAATTACGTTCAGTATACCGACAATGAGCCCCATAACAAGAGCCTGTTGGAAATCTATTCCTGCGATTGTCATTCCAATATCGACCATTATCATTATGCAGGTGCTTTGGATAATTATACCGATAAAATATCTGGTGAGCAGGTTTTTTATTGAGTATAGAGCCCTTGTGAAATGTTCCGTGTATTTGTCAGGAACCCACATCAGGATTGATTCGAAAAAGAGATGCTGGTCCTTGAGAAAAAAGAAAGTGATGAAGGAGATCGAGAAAAATGCAATTGCCAGATTGCCCACAGTGGTAATAACAGATTCCAAAACATCCTGTATCATGTTAATGCTGAGAATCTGGGATACTTTGCCTGTAAAATAATCTTTAAGCGAAAGTCCGTCAGTTATTGTGCTGTTTAAGGACTTTAAGATATTTTCAATTTTGTTTATCGGAGTATCTATGAGCTGGACAATTTTCCCGCTGTCGATCGTTGAAAAATTGTTTATCTGCCTTGTTATGAGTGGAATAAAGATTGCAAAGAACAGTACAATAACTCCCCAGATAATTAATAGTGTGATCAATGCACCGAGGGCACGCGGGAATTTCCACCTGCCAATCCTGATCCTGCAGAACAGGTCGACAAGAGGGCGGCCTATTATTGATAAAACACCTGAAATGAGAATATACGCTACAATATTCCGGAAATACCATGCAGCTGCCAGAAGAATTGCTACTCCCAATACAATAAGAATGTTTCTCCAGGTCGTCTTCATCTCCTTCTGATACCTTATTTTACAAACCTACTTTAATTTTTCGAATTTACGTAAATATAACATGGCCTGCCATACTGTCTGCCTGGTTGTCATCAAATCGGCCATTATGTCATGTTTTTATAATTGGAACAGATATTGAAATATTAAGGAAGACCGAAGACGGAAGACCGAAGACGGACTTTATCCTCCGAAGCCTTCTTTGAGAGCCGTAGCCTCGGCGAAGGCTCTGGCGAAGGAGGAAGTCGGAAGACAGAAGTCGGAAGTCGGAAGACAGAAGATATTTAAAACAGATGTTAAACTAAAAATAATGGAGGACAAAGCTATGTTACCAACGATTACCAAAAGAACATTCAGCCCGTTTTTATCAAATCTCTTTGATGACGATTTTTTCCCTGTAATGACAAACAGGACAAGTTCAATGCCGGCTGTTAATATTAAGGAAAATGAAAAAAACTTTATACTTGAGCTTGCAGTTCCGGGTATGGACAAGAAGGACCTGAAGATCGATATCAATGAAGATGTGCTCACAATCTCATCTGAATCCAGGAATGAGACCGAAGAAGAAAAAGACGGATACAAGAGAAAAGAATTCAGTTACTCATCTTTCTGCAGGAGCTTCTACATTCCTGAGAATGTCAACAGGGAAAAAATAGGAGCAAACTACAAGGATGGCATTCTGAGTGTGGAACTTCCTAAGATGGAAGAAGAAAAGAATAAGATTTCCAGGCAGATAAAGATCTCATAATCAGGTTGAAGTGAGTTGATTAGCAAAGGGTCATTCTGAGCGAAGCCGAAGAATGACCCTTTATTTTTTTTGTTCACATTCCTCTTCGAACTTCTGTGCAAATCTTTTTCCGAAGTCCTTAAGTATCTCAGCCTTTGTTCCGGAAGGACGGAATTTGAATAGTGCCGGATCTTCGAAAACCTTAAGCTTCAGATTTCTCAGATTATCAATAATGATTTTCCCGGCTTCTCCGCTCCATCCGAATGATCCGAAAACGCCGGCAATCTTACCTCTGTCACGTAACGGATTTATGAGTGCAAACATCTTATAAACAGGAAGAAGCGTGTTCTGATTTATGGTCGGAGAGCCAATTATAATTGCATTATTTGATATTATTTTTGACTCAAGGGTATTTAAATCAATATGCTCAATATCAACAATATCTGTTATAAAGTCACCGGTTTCCCTTATCCCGGCTGATATATATTCCGCTGCCTCTTTGGTATAACCGTATGCCGACACATAAGCTATCATAATATGCCTTCCCGCATCAACAGAGGTTTTCTGTATATATTCCTGGCAATATTTTTCGGTAAGATCAACGATTTTATTCCTGTTTCCGGACAGTATCGGACCATGGCCGGGACATATATGATTGATCTCCATCGGCCTGATTCTATCAATAGCCTTCAGGAGGAACCTGCTGAACGGTTTCAGAATAACATCAAAATAGTATTTGAGGGCGTCCAGGTAATCTTCCGCCATATCATCGTTCATATCATGGGAGCAGTAGTGAGCTCCGAATGAATCGCAGGTAAAAAGAACTTTGTCTTCTGCCAGATATGTATAGATTGAATCCGGCCAGTGAAGATTAGGAGCCGAGATGAATTTAAGGGTTTTATTCCCCAGGCTGAGGGTATCTCCGTCTTTAACCACCATTGATTTGAACGGGAAATTGAGTATATCCTCAAGATATCTTATGGCGTTCCCGCTTCCGACGACAGTTGCCTCAGAAGCAATCTCAAGAAGCTGCTTCAGGCTTCCCGAATGGTCCGGTTCGGTATGATCCAGAATTATATATTTTATTTCAGAAGGATCGCAGACAGATCTGAGTTTCTTCAGAAATGTTTCGCTGAATTTCTCTTTCGCGACTTCAATAAGTGCTTTTTCACCCGCATTTATAAAATAGGAATTATATGTAGTGCCATATTCTGTCGTCATTACAATATCAAATGTTTTGATATCGTAATCAAGAATACCTATCCATTTAACATCATCTGTGATACTGATGATCCTGTCGTCTTTCTTTTTCATTGTTGATTTTTTTCAGATTTTGGCAATGATGCTCTTGTTTGCCTTTACCTGCTGAAGAATTGGTATTTCGATTTCAGTTCCAAGCGGCAGGAAAATATCCACCCTGGATCCGAATTTAATGAAGCCTAGTTCATCTCCCTGCCTTACGTCCTGGTCCTTTCTGGCGTAAGTCACAATCCTTCTTGCAACTGCACCGGCAATCTGCCGAACAAGCACTTCAGTTCCATCAGTTGTTTCTATGACTACCGTACTTCTCTCATTCAGTTCAGACGATTTCGGGTGCCACGCAACCATATAGTGGCCCGGATGATAACCTACATATTTAATATGCCCCGAAACAGGATATCTGTTGCTGTGCATGTTGAAAGGGGACATAAAGATTGACACCTGCAGGCGAAGATCCCTGAAATATTCCTTCTCCTCAGCTTCCTCTATGACAACCACTTTGCCATCGGCAGGAGCATAGACAATTCCAGGATCTGGTTTAAGGTGCCGGGCAGGAAGGCGGAAAAAAAAGAGCAGAAACATATAAAGTATCAGTGAACCGATTCCGAAAATCCATTTGACAAGCAGCAAGTCGTTAATCAGGATGCTGAGGAGAATATTAACAAGAACGAGAATCAGAAACCCCGAGATTAAGATCTTATATCCTTCTTTATGAATGCTCATCCTGCTGAAAATTTGCACAAAACTAATCAAGTCCGTTCAATCATCCAAAAAGTAAAATAAAAAGAAATACCAGGGGAAAAGAAAACACTGCGCTGTCAAACCTGTCGAGGAAACCTCCGTGCCCCGGCATTATTGTACCGGAGTCTTTTACCCCAATGCTCCTCTTAAACATCGATTCTGCGAGATCGCCGTATGTTCCTGCTACTGAGATAATCAAAGAAATGATTAACCATCCGGTCCTGCTGATCATCTGAAGCCAGCCGGAAAGCAGCCATGCACCAAGTAACGCAATGATCAGCCCCCCGAAAAAACCTTCCCATGATT
>Ga0172362_10001249_pt1 | contig 21646 bp, 21 predicted proteins | sample LakKivs1_kivu2a2_FD_114534 | JGI IMG/M metagenome (GOLD analysis project Ga0172362, IMG submission 114534) | Sediment microbial communities from Lake Kivu, Rwanda - Sediment s1_kivu2a2 | ecosystem: Environmental > Aquatic > Freshwater > Lake > Sediment | place: Rwanda: Western Province, Lake... | reverse complement strand
ATCTTTATAGTATGCTTTTGTACTAACTGGCGGATCGTTTCTTAGCTGCTCGGTACTCAAATTTTTAAGTTCATTATAAGTATATTCCTTATTATATTGTGTAACATATTTTACCTGTACAAAATCATCCTCAGGATTACCTTCAGCCCGTCCACTTACTAACAACAGACTTTTATCTGCTAGGAAGCCGAATATGTTGAATATTTGCTTATCGTAACCCTCAACACCATAATATCTAATACTATAACTGGTAGCATTCTGAAGATTATGATAAAGCCAAGTAATGCCTTCATCATCTAGTAAATCAACAAGAAGTTTTGTAACATCATGATAAACAGCATTAGTGGGCCATTGAGTCCCAACTCTCCAATCTTTACTTAGCTCCTTGTTATACTCCTCCCCAATAGGAGCATCATAAGATGGGGAACTAGTTGGGTTTTCAATCCAATTTATTATATTGGATGAATTTATTGGACCAAGAGAATTATTTAAAATCTGGATTACTTCATCAGAAAGTTTACCATTATTATCTGCAAGATCCCCCTCAAGTAACCTTACTATCCATACTGAAACAGCCTCCTCTTCACTAGTAGCAGTATGGAAATTAGCCGCAGTTGGTATGCCATCCTGGAAGTTGTCAGCTACCGTTGGATGACCCCCGACAGCAACCTCATAGAAACCGTAGTCCCACCATGAAATAAAACCAGGTCTTTTAACCGGATCTTGGATGTCGGTATCTTGTCTATTAAGCCAGCTATAAGCATCAACCCAATAAATCTCTTTACCATGACCCAAACCAAAAGCACCCTGAGGGAGGCTTTCTCCAAAAAATTCAGTTTTTTTATCAGCTGGAACCGCTGCATCAAAAGCAAGATATGCATTTGGTAAAACAATCAAAAATGCAATAAAAAGAATGCCAAATATATGAAGAATCTTTACTCCTCGTCTTATACCATGAAGCCCACCACCAGCACCTCGTATATTACGGATCATTTGTTTGTAATCAACCTTATCAATAATCATCCATACTACAAAGCCACTTAATATGGCAACAGGTGGTACTAAATCATTTATAAAACGGCCAGCTATGCCGAGAAGCCATATATCAACAATGAATAAAACAATGATAAAAAGATAGTCTCTACGCTGCTTATCTTTATAGTAATAATACATAAGAAATACTAAACCAACCCATGCTATCCAATAAAGAGCTGGACCGAAAGACATAACTGTTGTACTAATGCCTGAAGTTGACGCCTCAGCAATAGTCATAGACACTTTGGAACCATAAATTCCTGAACCATACAATATCTCCGAAAGTGTAGTTAAAGGAGATAAAAAGGTAAAAGTTGCAGAAATCACATTCATAAAATAAAGTAATATTAAACCTACCACACCAAAAGTGAAAATAGAAGGTAAAGATATGGTCCATGGTATTTTTTTAATACCGAAAAAGACGTAAGCCAAACCAAAAACTCCTATTATGATACATAAATATAAGGGGAGATTTGGTCTAAAACCTCCTAAAATATCTACGCCAACTGGTAAATAAATTAGGTATCCTACAGCCAGAACGATAAAAGAACTACGAAAGATCTTAGTTTCTATTTTATTAGTAAAAATATCAATTAACATTTGTACAACAACATAGACTGCTATCACTGCGTATACAAATTGTGACTCGACCCAAGTCATATTCAATGCGCCTAAAAAAATTCCACCAAGAATAGCATAAAGTATAGATTTAGTTGAGTCTTTATCTTTTATACTTTTTATTAAAAATAGATAGGTTAAGAAAAATAGCAAAAGGTTTAGAGAATCGTGATCAAATAGAGAATAAGACGAGCCGTGTCCTGATGAAAGTTCTACTGGTATCAAAGCAATAAGAAGTGCTGCAATAAGCCCAGCTTTTTTATTGAAAAGTATCTTACCTATGAAATAAACTGGAAATACTAGTAGAGCCCCAAATAATGCTGGCACAAATTGCATTGAATATCCTACCGCATCCACTTCATTCATGAATGGCATAAGTAATCTACTGAAACCTATGGCCATCATATTCAAGAATGGAGGACGTCCACCACTATGTGTAAGAGGATAGTTGAGAAGGGGATCGTTGCTACTATAGAATTGGTAATGCCCTGCGTTTGGGCCAAAGAGCGTTTGATTTACAATTCTCATGTTGTAATAAGGGTCAGGACCAGATAAGTAGAATTTGTCTAAACCTGCTCCATCTGGATTATAAGAAATACCAGACGTTATATTAAAGTAAGAATTTAAGAATAATACCAATAGAAAAACAAAAATTAGTGTTATTGGTACCCATGCGTTGTCCTTTTTAAAAGTAAACAATTTTCTTTTAGGTTTTATCTCCTCTGCAATATGCTTTGGTTCGGGAGAGGAGGACACATTCCGTAATTGTGCTCTTTTGCGCATAGTCTCACCAAGGAACAATTCAGACTCGTAAATCAGTGGTCTTATAAATACCTTATCTAAAACAAATTATTAATTATAAAGATGATAACAAACGCGAAAGACAAGGCGATATTTTGACTTTACTGAAATCACTTTTAATAGTATCCGTAGAAATAATTTCATTGCAACCCGCTGAAACTAGTTTTTTTATTGCATCTCCGGCAAATAAACCATGGGTGCATGCCACTAAAACTTGTTTAGCGCCCTGTTTTTTAAGTTCTTGTATAGACTGAGCCATTGTGCCGCCAGTGGAAATAATATCATCTATTATGGCTGCTTTTTTGCCTTGCGCATCCAAATTTTTTGGTTTTATTTTTACAGTTGTACCGTCTATGCGAGTTTTTTCCATATAATCAAAATCACAGCCTATTATTTTTGATGCTTGTTTTGCCCGCTCAAGTGCACCTTTATCTGGCGCAAGAATCATGTTAACATCTTTTTCTTTGAGATATTTTGCTATTTCTGGAACTGCAGAGCAACTAAAAGCAGAAACGGAAAAAAAACCAAGAATGTGTTCTTTATGTGGATCTACCGTAATTATTCTATCAGCATTTTGACTTATTAGATTTGCAATGGCTTTAGCACTTATTGGCTCTCCATTTTCAAATTTTTTATCTTGTCTACCATAACCCATATATGGTATAACTATAGTGATTTTGTCTGCCCCAGCTTCTTGTACAGCATCTTGAAGGAGAAATAATTCAATTATATTTGAATCAGGGTAAGTTGTCTGTACTATTATCACGTCTTCTCCAGAGACATCATCCATTATTCTTATATACAACTCGTCATCTGGAAAACGTTTAGATACAACTTTTGCTAGATTTGCATCTAACGCTTTGGACAAATCTTCTGCGACTGTTTTTGAAGCGGTTCCACCAACTACGTACATATTTTACGATACTTTGAATGGAAAATGTGTTTTTAGGGGTTTCGTAATTTCGTAAGAAAGTTTTTATAATAGCATATGTTTAATTCCTTAATTAGGATGTGGATGTAATGCGGTTAAACAGAGTGTTATCTATAATGATAGTTTCTTTTTTAGTATTGCCAATATTGTTCTCTGTAAGCAATCTCGCAAATGCAGAGGACGACACAGAGAATGACATAGATGCGAATTTTAATATTAATATGATAAGTGCAACTGATTTTAAGATAAATGTAAGTTTTGTTGTCAACAGACTAACTTTAAGCGGAAGTGAAACCGTCTATACTGGAGATGATATAAAAACAATAGCAAGCAGTAGTACTCCAGAGATGCTACAGATGATGGGTGCTATAAAACACGAATTACAAATATTACTATACGATACTATAACCAAAACTTTTAACACAACTAAAACTAACAAGAATGCGTTGATTACTGCTTCAAATGTATTACCATCATACGTAAGTGATAAATTTTATAATGATTTTACGGTAAATCTCAGTTCAACATTTTTTGGTATAAAACAAACAGTAAATGCTCATGATTTTTTAAATGGTGTATTAAACATGGGCGCAAAGACAAGTTATGATATAAGTTTACAAGCTGAAGTTGGATGGGACAATATTTATGCAATTATACTACCTTCATCAATATATTGCCCATTTACAAGCGGTAGTGTATCAGGTAACAGAATACAGTGGGAAGTCAATAACATGGATGGAACACAAAATAGCACATCTGCCAAGATGACAATACAAATAAAAGAACCTACATCAACCGTTCCGGAAGCTGAAAACATTCAACTAGAATTTGATTTGGATGCTAAAAATACAGAAGGAACTAGCCTGAAAACAAACGTTATAGCAAAAACCATAAACATCAGTAAATACGAGATGTTGCCTAGTTTTATAACTAATCTAAATTTTTTGTCGGCTGATGGCATTAGGTTATTTGTAGAAAATGAGTTTGTATCATGGGATAAGATATACGAGACTACAATAAAACCATTAGAAAATAATGTTGTATCAAAAATTGAAAACTCATCTCTGAATCAAACGCTAGATATGAAGTTCGGCTGGGATCTTAATACAACCACAAACTGTTCAACACCATATGATATAACATACATGGATGATAACCCTCCAGTGGCAGCCGAATTTACAGACGCTAGTATAAATCTCAAAATTTGTAAAATATCAAGCAGAGCGCTATTTGGTTTGAGTAATGCTGGTGCAACAACAAATATCTCTTCAAAAGATATTAACTTCGGCGATAAATTAAATGAGATAGGATATCCATATACTGGCTTCTTCTATTTGCCAAACAATATAACACTTTCTGGAGAAAATATTTATGAGTGGAACTCTAGTAAACCATTATCTGGTGAAATTAAATCCAATGGAAATGGATCTAAATACAATAGTGAGAAAATAGAAACAGTTGTAACAATTGAGATGGAGGGTACAGATTTAAATTTATTTAGTTTTTTTACAGGAAAAACAGAACTGTTGCTTAGTTTATATTTGGAAGAGGGACAAAACTGCAGTGTGATAAATTTACCTCCCGAGTTTTATTTACCTAAAAAGGTTTCGATAAAATATCTAAATTCAGATGCAATAAGATTATGTATCGAAGAAAATGTGTTTACTTCAGATAACATAACAGCTTTTTTAAATAACAAAAAACAGCTTTTTAACGATGAACTAACTGGCATCCTTGCGGGTCTAAAAGTCGATGGGCATAGTGATAGAGGGAAATTTGATGCTTCTCTAGTGTGGGATAGGGACATAAGTAAAATGGATGGTGATATGCCAATTGATGTCGTTTCATATGCTCATAGTTCTTATACTGCTCCTTTCGGTGTTTCTTTTTCGCCACCGGAGTTTGATTTTTCCGATATGAATCTTAATTTAGTTGGACGGGAAAATCAAAAGGTTACATACAGAATTGTTTTCCCAAAAGGACTAACCTCTGTAGCGTATGACGACTCGTTAGGCAGAGCGAGCATAGGAAAAACTGACGAGGAGAGATACTATATAGAAGTTACTTTTGATGTCGATGAGTCTGGTGTATCTGATAACTTAACTTGTAAAATGGTTCCATCTGCTTTATTCATGCTTAGTGTCTTTTTGCCTTGTATACTCAGTCTAGTTATTCTTATTATTCTGATTGTAGCAATCATTGTCATCAGAAAGAAAAGAAAGTTTGGTGGTAAGAAACCAAAGGTTAGAAAAGAAGAGGAAGAGTTTGATGGCTATGAAGAGCAAGAGTACTATGTACCTCCTCCACCGCCACCCTCGAACAGATAAAAATATTTTATTTTCCAATTATTTTTGGCAGAAACTTTATCAGAGATGGAGCATTTTTCAAAAGTGGTTTTGCTAGTTTTGATGGGTAATCTATGTCACCACATGTAGATATAATTTCCGTGATTTTTGTATCTTGGAATTTAATTATGTATTTGTCTAACTGCTTGTCTGTTAGATTTTTAAAAATTTTTCTGAATTTCATGCCGAGTTTTAGTTCTTTACCGATTTCGTTTATACATAATTTATGGTATTTTTTCAAAAATATGTTAGTGAAATCATTTTTCGGTAAGGATTCCAAAGCTACCGTAGAACAGTGATTTGCGCATAAAAGCCCTGTATATATTCCACCACCGGATGTTGGTTTAACTTGTGCTGCAGCATCTCCTGCAATCATAACGTTTGATTCTGTTGTTTTTCTTATTAAGCCCAGTGGTACTGCTCCTCCTGTTTTTCTAATGATTTTTATGTTTTTCAAGTACGGCATTGTATTTTTGTTTTTTAGGAAATTTGAGAGATAATAATTTGGTGGATGTGGTGCATCTTGGTTTATACAAAGACCTATTCTCGCCATTGAGCCTTGTTCATTTGTTGGTATTATCCACGCAAAAAAACTAGGAGCTATATCCTGACCTACGAAGATTTCTAAAAAATCTGGGTCGAGATTGGCACCATTTATTTCTGCACTGATCCCATTTAAGAATTCTATCGGTTTTGGTAGATTAAACCATTCTCTAGTTTTTGAAAAAGGACCGTCTGCGCCAATTAAAAGTTTACATTGTATGTTGTTATTTTGTTTTGTTTTTAATTCAACATGATTGCCTTGTTTTTTTGCTGAGATAATTTTGTTTTCTAAAAAAACCTCTGCACCTTTGTCTATTGAATTGTTTATTATTTCTCTATCGAATTTAGGTCTGTCGATAACAAATGCATGAGTCTTATTTCCGCCGATAGTCAAGATGTGCCCTGATGGTGAATGGATGTTTGCTCCTTTGATTTTGTTTTGTACAACAAGTTTTTCTGAAATATTTGTGAGTTGAAGTGGACGTGGTGTTACAAGCCCTGCACATTTAAGTGGCTCGCCTATTTTTTTATGTTCTTCGAACAACGCTATTTTGTATCCTGCTTGTGATATTTGTTTAGCTATATGCCCGCCTATGGGGCCACCACCAACTATTGCCACATCGTATTCTTTCATGATTATTATTTGGTATAATTCCAAAGATTTATAATGGAATCGCAGATACGATGGCTGTGGAAAACAGTGTACTATTTATCGGTGTTTTAATATGCATCATAGTATTAGAGATTGCCATGTATCTATTTCTTAAAAATAAAAAACGTAAGAGCGAGGATGAAAGTAAAAAAGAAGTTAAAAAAAATGGTTTGCTATGTCGTTTTGTTTTAGACATTAAGGGAAATAAAATTGGTGAGAGCGTCGCTGTAAATAACGATGTTATTATTATAAAATCAGGTAACACATATCTTGGTGTGCCGCTTAAACATATAGAAGAAGAGGAAAAAACATTGCTAGTAAAAGGCTTATTAGACCTTAGTAAAGCCGAAGAAATGGGGGAGAAATGGCGGCAAGAATCTTTTAATAAAATAAATCATTCTGAGGATATAGAAGGTAAAGTAGATGGACTTTGAATACAAAATGGTGATTGTTACCAGAAAAGATTTAAATCTTAGCCCAGGAAAACTTGCTGCTCAAGTTGCTCATGCTGCTGTTACCTGCGCATTAGAGACTAAAAAAAATAATTCCAGATGGTTTACAAAGTGGCAGAATGAGGGCGGGAAGAAAGCTGTTGTAAAAGTGGATAGCGAAGAAGATTTTTACCTACTGAAAAAAAAAGCTGAAGAACTTGATATTTTTGCCTATATTGTGGAAGACGCAGGTCATACTGAGATACCTGCAGGAACGAAAACTGTTTTAGGAATTGGTCCAGCGCCAGACAATATTATGGATAAGATCACCGGGGATTTGCCTCTGTTATAAATTTTTTGTCGAAACATTATTAGAATACCTTAAGTTTTATTTTTGTTGAATGAAAAAACAAATTAGGTTGCTTGGAGTTGATGATTCCCCCTTTACATTCACTGAAAAGTATACGACTGTGATTGGCGTTGTAATGCGTGGCGGGGAATACATAGAATGTGTCTTAAGTAAACAAGTCACAGTTGATGGATCTGATGCCACCCCTGCATGTAGAGAGATGATACAAAACACGAGGCATAAAAAACAATTGAAAGCCATGTTGCTTGATGGTATTGCTCTCGGCGGTTTTAATGTAGTTGATATACAAGAAATATATGATACTACGTGCCTGCCAGTTATAACAGTCACAAGAGATGAACCCGATTTTGATAAAATAAAAAAAGCATTACAGAAAAATTTTGAGGATTGGAAAGAACGACTCGATCTAATGAAAAGGGGAAAACTCTACAAAGTAAAAACTTTACATAATCCTATCTATGTCAAATGTGTTGGTATATCTATAAAGGAGACAAAAGAAATAATAAAGATTTCTACGATAAGGGGTGCTATACCAGAGCCTATAAGGTTAGCACATCTTATAGCATCGGGTGTCACAAAAGGTGAATCATATGGCAAAGCCTAAAGCAAAAGTCGATAGCAAAAAATGTCTTGCATGCTGTGGATGCATCTCTGTTTGTCCTCAAGATGCTATAATGTGGTGTAGTGGCAGAGCTTTTGTTAACAAAGATGAATGCACAGGTTGTTCCATATGTGTAAAAACCTGCCCTGTCGGTGCTATTGCTCAGGAGGTTTGCTAGTTATGAAATACGATGTGGTTGTTGTTGGTAGCGGCCCTGCTGGCAGCGTTACTGCTCGTTTCGCTGCAGAAAGTGGCGCTAAAGTTCTTGTTTTAGAGCGCAGAGGAGAAGTTGGAGTGCCGGTTCTTTGTGGCGAAGGTATCAGCCGCAAGATAGACAAATGGGATATGTTTGAAGGTACGCGCTGGATAGCTGGCAAGATGGATGGTGCGCGCATATATTCTCCTGATGGTACCATGGTTAAGCTTTCAGCAGATAAGGCAGGTAACGAAACAGGTTATGTTATTTATAGGGATATTTTTGATCAGGAACTTGCTAAGAGAGCAATGAAAGCTGGCGTAAAATACCAGATGAATGCACGAGTTTCTGGTCTTATAAAAGAAAAAAATAAGATTAAAGGTGTGAAGGCTAAACAGTTTGATGATGAATTCGAAGTTGAGGCGAATATTGTTGTTGGTGCGGATGGTGTTGAATCTAAAGTTGGCTTGTGGGCAGGCATCAACACGACTTTAAAACCTGTTGATCTTGAGACATGCGCCCAATATACTCTGTCAGGCATTGATTGCAATGAAGGTTATTGTGATTTTTATCTTGGTCAAAAAATTGCTCCTGGAGGATACGTCTGGGTGTTTCCAAAAGGAAAAGATGTCGCAAATGTGGGCATAGGAGTTCTAGCCAGTCTCAGTGAGCCAGGCATGGCTAAAAAACTTCTTGACAAATTCATTGCTGCTCGTCCTGAGCTGAAAAAAGGTATGCCTTTGCGTTTTCTAGCGGGCGCTGTACCTGTTTCTATGCCAGTTGAAACAGTACGCGATAATCTTGTTTTAGTTGGTGATGCCGCCAGACATGTTGATCCAATAACTGGTGGTGGACTAACACATTGTCTTGAAGGGGGTAAAATAGCTGGAGAGGTAATAGGGAAAGCAATAAAGAATCATGATTTCAGCAGAGAATCACTTATGGAATATGAGAACCGCTGGAAAGACTCGTTTGGTAAAAAAATAAAGAGAAACTATGTTGTGAAAGAAATAATGCTTGATATGGATGATAAAACATTTAACATGCTTGCTGATTCGCTCAAAGACTATAACTTTGATGAGATAAGTACTCTCAGTTTGGTGAAGGCATTAGTTTTAAAACATCCGTCGCTTTTAAAGAGGTTGTCACCACTTATAAAAGCAGCCAGAGCATAAAGAGGGTTGATATGAAGTGGGGTCTTGTTTGTAAACCGGGTGCAAAAAGCGCTATTTCTTTAGCGAAAGATGTTTATGATCTCTTAAAAGAAAACGGCGATGTATTTCCTGAGAAATGTTTTGCTGAAGAAACAAAAATAAAGGGTTATTCGCTTGAGGAGATTAACAAGAAATCAGATATTGTTGTGGTAGTTGGCGGGGATGGAACAATACTTTGGACTTTGCAGGGTGCAGACAAACCGATTTTTGCTATTAACTCTGGTGGCATGGGTTTTTTATCAGAAGTTGAATCGAAATATGCCATTGGTAGCATAAAGCAGGTAATCGAAGGCAGATACAATATAGAAGAGAGAGGAAAACTAAAAATTACTGTAGATGGTAAACGCCTACCTGATGCTACAAATGAGGTTACTGTACAAACAGCACGTATCGCTAAGATAATGTATCTCCAGCTTTTTGTTGAAGGAGAGCGTTTTGAGACACTCGGTGCGGACGGTATAATAATTGCTACACCGACTGGTTCAACAAGCTATGCTTTGAGTGTTGGCGGTCCAATAATGGATCCTTTAGTTAACGCGATGGTTATTGCGCCTCTAGCACCATTCAGATTGTCTGCGCGCCCATGGGTTGTACCGCTTGACAAGAAAATTGGTGTAAAGATTTTACCTCAAACAAAAGAATCCAAGCTTGTTATTGATGGTACTTATACACAGGATGTTACAACTGATAGTGATATAGTGGTTACTGGCTCTGAAAAAAAGGCGAAGTTCATAAGATTCGGTGAGAGTTTCTATCAGATGGTAAGATTGAAGCTGGTGCGATAAAAACATGGGATTTTTCAAAAGAAAACAAAAGACGCCTCCGGCTCAGAAAAAATGGAAGATTACAAGAAAATGTTTGAACCTGATTTTAGAGGTTTCTAAATCCAACTATCCTACAGAGTTCGGTGGTTTACTTCGTGTCGATAAAAATGCGAAAGACACCATATATGAGGTTGTGATTTTACCTGGAACTGTATCTGGTGAGGCTCATGCGATCTTTAAGTTGCATATGCTGCCGATAGATTATAGCATCGTTGGAACTGTGCATAGTCACCCATCGCCTTTTCCAATACCATCTGAAGCGGATTTGGCTCTTTTTGATAGGTTTGGTAAGATACATATCATTGCTGCAAATCCTTTTAACGAAAACTCATGGAAAGCCTATGATTATATGGGTAACGAATTAGAAATTGAAGTATTACAATGATCGTAAAGTGCATTTTATAAGTAATAAAAGGTTACAGATCTGACGAGAAGAGAATATGAACCATGAAAAACTTGTTGGTTATATTCTAATAATTGCTGGACTTTGCATAATGATATACGCGATAGCATCGACATTAATTGTTTTTACAGGCAACGGCGGCGTACCCGTTAAGATACTCGAAGAAAAAACTACACAACAAGGGTCATCTGGTGGTACAACTAGCCCAAATCTTGGTGATGTAATGACCCCTCTGTTTCCGATGTTCAATGCACTGATCTGGCTGACAATAGCTTTTTTCTTAGTTGCTGCCGGAGGGCGTATCGTTAGACTTGGTATACAGATGATGAAAGCATCTCTGCCAGATATAAAAATTATAAAAGAAAAAGAAATAAAAGAGATAAGTGACGAACTAGCTAAAAAGAATAAAAAAGACGAACTTAAAGAGGGAAAATAGTATAAAACAATTTTTTGGTTTGTTACAAACCTTTCCCCCAAAGCATATAAGATTTTATATAAATCACTCGTATTCATAAAAACGAGAGAGACATGGATGGATCACAAATAGATACATTTGTTTTTGCACCATTAGCACCAATACTAGGTTTACTATTATTCTGGTTCATCCAACTATTATTCATAGAAAGCCAGAGATACATGCTATCAAAAATATGGCATAAACACGAACCGTTATGCAGATTTACAAACTTCCTTGGCATATTGTATCAAACAATATGTCACGCTCTCGGATACTCCATCACAAGAAGTGGCATATCAGATTTTGTCATTAGTGTGGATTACGGTAAAGTAGCACCAAAAAAAGAGAAAAAAGGCGTATTCGAATGGGTATCAAATGCTTTCCTTTTCATTGGGCCTTTCTTTATACCTTCATTATTGTTGCTCATCTATTTCATCTTACTAATAAATTCTTCGGCTTTCAGCTTCCCATCTGGTTACTATGAATCTTTTTCGATAGGGTTACAAAACTTTGGTGAAAACCTTTACAGTTTCTCAGAAAAATTCTTTGGTTTCTTGTTCAACATAGATTTCTTTAACCCATTGCATTTCGGATTTTTCATTTTGCTCATAATCGTAGGTTTAGGCATACGACCAAGCTACATAGGTGAAACAAAAAAAGAAAAAATCGACATGATATATGATCTGAGGAACATCAAAAATTTATTTTTTGGTAAACCATTATACCTGATTTTTTTATTCATAACAGGTTACATAATATTCTATATCTCGTTCTTTCTTAAACACGGATGGTATACAGCGTTATTTTCTTTACTAGGCTGGCTTTCAATAATTGCAATTGCTGCGTTAATTACAACACAAACAATAATACTTTTTATTAAAAATACAGACGAATTATCTAGACCGTGGAGCCTTCTGCCGTACTTAACAATCCCTGTCTCTTATGTAACAATGCGTACAGTTTTTTACCTGTACCCGGTGACTTATTCAAACAATATTTCTTTGATAGTAATGATTTTATCCACTATTTTGATTACATTCTTGCTATTAAAATATAAAACCAATAAATTTAAAACCAAGAAAAACATAAAAAAAGCAGAGGAAGAGGATGGCGAAAAGAAAAAAAGAAAAAGAAGAGGATCTTCTAAAGAATGAACGCATAGAAAGGATTCTTTCTCCACATCCGCTTTCTTTTATGAAACTACAGTCCCTGTGTCTTTTTTTGATAATATGGGGGGTTGTTGTAGGCTGGCTTGTTAATTTCTCAGAATGGAAAAATTTGTTTGCTGGAGAATGGCTACCTGTTTTAGCGTGGGGTTTAGTTTTACTTTTAGTTGGTGTTATCGCATCTTTAATTGCTATACGTTGGAGTGTTTTCTTTTTATTTCTAATTGTTTTTGTTTGCGGACTGGGTTTGATGCTGTGGCAGAATTGGCTAACTGCTGAAATTGTGCCTGTGTTTATACCGTTTTATTCTGTTGCAGTCTCTATTGTTGGTTTTTTAATTGTTGAACTATATAGACGGTCACACAAATACATTATATCAAATCTACGTATCGCTTTCAAAGGTGGCATATTCACAAAAGAAGAAAGAACAGTTAGGTACGATAAAATAACAGACATCAATGCTAAACAAGGCATTCTCGGTCAGATTTTTGGTTTCGGTACAATAATACCTATTACCCAAGCAGGTTTTGGACTGGGTAGCGATAAGACTTTTGCTGCAGGTGGTATAGAGCTTGGCGGTAAAAAAGCTAAACTATTGGGACTTGCTGGTGGAGGCAAAGAAGTACAAACTCCAAGGGCTAGAAGCTACTACGAACTTCATGGAATTTATCCATACAAAGAGATTAAGAAACTCATTGAGAATTTAGTGCAGGATAGTGTAATTACTCCGTACCAACAAGAACAAGTAGAATTCCAAAAACAACAAGTGGATATCCAGAAACAAATGCGGGATTTACTAAAGATGCAAACCAAGACGCCAAGGGAAAAACCTGCGACTGCGTTAGCAAAAATGCATGAAGAGGAAGAAGAACCAGAAGGAGATGAAGAGCCAGAAGAGGATGATGAAGCATACCAACAAGAACAGGTTGATATCCAAAAACAGATGAAAAATCTTCTCAAAAAACAAATAGAAACAAAAGACGATTCAAGCGAAGAACAAGACGAAGAAGAGGAAAAATAAAAAATTATAGATATATTTATAATCTAAAACTTTATTTTGCTACAACCATGGTTCCTAAACGAGTTTTTTTCACGAAAGGCGTAGGAAAGCACAAACATGAGCTGCAATCTTTCGAGCTTGCTCTCCGTGATGCAAACATAGAACAATGCAACCTTGTTTATGTATCCAGTATCATTCCACCTAATTGCAAGATAATTACAAAAGAAAAAGGCGTGCAGGAGCTTCGTGCTGGTGAAATCACCTATGTTGTTATGTCAAGAAATACCACCTGTGAGCCTAACCGACTGGTTGGCGCTGCCGTTGGCGTAGCTGTACCTAAAAAACGTTCATCTTATGGTTATATCTCAGAGCACCATTGTTTCGGTGTCACCGGGAAAAAATTAGAGGATTATGTTGAAGATTTGGCAGCAACAATGCTCGCCACAACCCTTGGTTTAGAGTTTGATCCAGACAAAGCATGGGATAAGAGAAAACAAGAGTATAAGATGAGTGGAAAAATCGTCAGAACACAGAGTGTAGCACAAACAGCCGAAGGAGATAAAGATGGGTTGTGGACGACGGTTCTTGCCGCTGCCGTATTCATGGAACATTAAATAGGGAAAATTAACCTTATTTTTTATTTATTACAAATTGTTTAGAGCAAGTTTTTAATATAAGTTATAGAATGTCAGCTTCCTGATAAAACTATTTTATCAGATAAAAATGAAGGGATAGTTTATGGAAGAAGTTTTCATAAAATGGTTTGAAGAGCTAAAAATAGGAGATGTCCCACTTGTTGGTGGAAAAAATGCATCTCTTGGTGAAATGATCCAGAACCTGAGTAAAAAAGGAGTGGCAGTGCCATCTGGTTTTGCAATTACTGCATACGCTTATAAGTATATGATAGAAAAAGCAGGTATCGACAAAAAAATCAAAGAGATGCTTTCAGACCTTAACACTCATGATGTCAGAAATCTGGCGGAGCGAGGAGAAAAAATAAGAAATTTAATCAAAAAAACTCCAATACCTCCTGAACTTGAAGAAGACATCAGAAAACATTACAAAGAGATGGAAAAACTCTACGGAAAAAATGTTGATGTGGCTGTAAGAAGCAGCGCCACAGCTGAAGATTTGCCTGATGCTAGTTTTGCGGGTCAGCAAGAAACGTACCTCAATGTAAGAGGGGAAACTGATCTATTAGAAAAAGTTAGAGATTGTTTTGCGTCTTTATTTACAAACAGGGCAATATCATATCGTGTTGACAAAGGCTTTGATCATTTCTCAGTGTATCTGTCTGTCGGTGTACAAAAGATGGTACGTTCGGACTTGGCGTGTTCCGGTGTTATGTTCTCCATTGATACTGAGAGCGGTTTCAAAGACGCGGTTTACATAACTGGTGCATACGGTCTTGGAGAAAACGTTGTGCAAGGGGCAGTAAACCCTGACCAGTTTTATGTGTTTAAACCTACCTTGAAAAAGGGTTTCAAATCAATTGTTGAAAAAAAGGTTGGTTCAAAAGAGAAGAGACTTGTTTATGGAACAAAAGGAACTGTACAAAAACCAGTTACAAAGAAAGAACAGCAGAATTTTGTTATAAACGATGATGAGATTTTGAAGTTAGCAAACTGGGCTTGCATAATCGAAGAACACTACAAAAAACCAATGGATATCGAATGGGCAAAAGACGGAAAAACCGGCGAACTTTTCATTGTTCAAGCCAGACCAGAGACAGTGCATTCACAAGAAGACGTTGCGGTATTAAAAACATATGTCCTTGAACAGAAAGGCAACCTACTTGCTGAAGGTGAAGCAGTTGGAACAAAGATAGGGCAGGGAATAGTAAATATCATTGAAAACGCAAAAGACATTAGCAAATTCCAAAAGGGACAGGTTTTAGTTACAGACATGACAGACCCTGACTGGGAGCCTATAATGAAGATAGCTGGCGCGATAGTAACAAACAAAGGCGGTCGTACATGTCATGCTGCCATTATTTCAAGAGAGCTTGGTATTCCTTGTGTCATTGGTACTGGTAATGGTACATCCAAGATAAAACATGGTTCAAAGATTACTGTTGATTGCAGCGAGGGCATTGGTAGGATATATGATGGTTTATTGAAGTTCAGACTGGATGAAATAAGACTAGACAAGCTACCTCAAACGAAAACAAAAATAATGATGAATGTCGGAGTACCAGAGAAAGCATTCAAAGAAGGACAAACACCAAACGATGGTATAGGTCTCGCCCGTGAAGAGTTCATTATAAACTCATACATTGGCATTCATCCTCTCGCTTTAATTGAATACGATGCTTTGAAAAAGAAGGCTAGCAAGGACCCTAAAATAGCAAAGGTTATCAAAAAGATTGATGAGAAAAGCGTTGGCTATGATGACAAACTAGAGTTTTTTGTTGACAACCTAGCGCGCGGTATAGCTAAAATTGCAGCTGGATTTTATCCTAACGATGTGATTGTTCGCATGTCTGATTTCAAGACAAACGAATACGCAAATCTCATCGGCGGATATCTTTATGAACCTTCAGAACACAACCCAATGATCGGCTGGAGAGGCGCATCACGTTACTATGACCCAAAATACAAACCAGCCTACGGACTCGAATGTAGAGCAATAAAAAAAGCAAGAGACGAAATGGGCCTTACAAACATAAAACCGATGATTCCGTTCTGCCGAACGCCAGAAGAAGGACGAAAAGTCATCAAAACCATGAACGAGTTCGGCCTGAAACAGGGAGAAAACGGCCTCGAAGTCTATGTCATGTGCGAGATACCTTCCAACGTGGTTGTTGCAGATCAGTTTGCAGATGTGTTTGACGGCTTTAGCATTGGTTCAAATGATTTAACACAACTGACTCTTGGTCTAGATAGAGACTCTGACCTTGTTTCACACATCTTCGATGAGCGAAACGATGCAGTGAAGAGATTGGTTGCGCAGGTAATCAGCATAGCGCATTCCCACCAACCAAGGAGAAAGGTTGGTATCTGCGGGCAAGCACCATCTGATTTCCCTGAATTTGCTGAGTTCCTTGTAGAGTGTGGTATTGACAGCATATCATTGAATCCAGATACTGTTGTAAAAACAAGACTTAAAATCGCTGAGACAGAAAAGAGGATAGGAAAATAAAGAAATCATCTTCTTCTTTTTTTCTTATATTTATCTAAAAGTTTTTAGCGGCATTGCTATTTGCTAGTTTTATGAAAATTGTTCCGGTTGTCTATGTTAAAGACAAAAAGATATGGGCAAAAAAAGATGGAGAGGCCATATCAATCGATGATATTCTAGAGCTGGTTAAAGCAGATGAGGAAATTTATGTTTTAGATGAAAGCGGGATAGAAGAAAATAAACCTGAATTCCCAATATATCAGACTTTGTCTGAGCGTTATACCATATGGGCTGATGCTGGCCCCCGGATATTGGATGATATTGTCGATATTGTTATGGGGGGCGCAGCAAACGTAGTAATAAGAGAGAGAATTTTTTCAGCCAATGATCTGCCTGACGTAAAAGAATTTACTGACTGTTTGATTTATAGTTATATCGATCTACAAAAAGATGAGGATCACGCCCTTTCTATGTCACCTTATATTGATGGCTTAGTTATATGTAACGACAGAAATCAGTTTGAAGAGGATTTTAAGCTCTGTGAATCGTTGAAAAATCTTTGTAAAAAATACAATATATATGTTTTTGAGCAAAACAGAGAAAATACCAAATATTGGGAGGAGTTTGGTGTAACTGGCGTTCTGTTGTATTTGGAAAAAACAAAACAGGTGAGTAGCGATGGCTGACGAGATACAGATAATATTATCGTTTCTTTTCAAACGCAGTGGAAAAGAGGAGATGTCTGCCTCTGAGCTGTATCTCCCTCTGTCCATGGATTTGAAATGGTTCACACCAAATCAGGCAAAGGCTTTTGTTAACATGGCTTTGCAACAAAAATTTTTAGTTAAAAAAGATGGGAAAATGACACCATGTTTTGACTATAAAAAAGTTGAAATACCGGTCGGCTTCAGCCCCACGAAACAAGCAATTGAAGAAAAAGAATGCAAATCCGATGTTATGAAAACGATAATGGAGAGAATAGTTGAGAAATCAGGTCTTGACGAAGAAATGGTTTTTGGAAAAATTAATAAAATCGCAGAAGAAAAAAATATTTCAGATGGCGTTGCGGCTTTACTTGTTGCTAAAGAATACGATGCCGTTTTTGATGATTGTTTTGAGGGAATTGAAAAAAGAGTTTTTACAGAAAATAAAGAGTGATTGGTATCAGTAGTATGCCCATGCAATGGCTTCTACGTACGCCCCATTGCACTGGCAATAGACCTATGAATGTTGCTACAAGCAGTACTAACAGACCTATAACTCCTGTGAAAAGATAGACGAGTATTATTACAAAGGCGATTGTGATTTTAATCAACAAAGCATATGGTACGTTTGCGAAATGTTTAGCAAATATTTTACCTATTTTTAATACAAAAAAATATGATAATACTCCTCCCAAGATTAGTGCTATCAGTAGATAAATTAGGTTTGTTGGCATCATAATGTCTTTCCATTCCTCCAATGCAATTAGTTCCCCTACTGCTATTGTTGCTCCGCTTCTGGCGCGTAGTATAACAAACAGGGCCACTATCACAAAAAAACCGCAGGCTGTGTTGACTGCCGATAGTGTGATAATAGTTTGTTTTCTATCTGATTCTCCTCGAGCAGTCATAGCTAATATCGTGCCTGTTGAGGAGCTTATGCCTGGTATGAGAGAGACTAGTATGCCTGCTAGACTACCAGTTATAACAGAGATAATAGAAGATTTTTTGGCTTTGTTATCAAAATTAATTTTTTCTATTATCTGCAAAGGTATTTTTGGTTTTGTCATAATAGATGTAAGTAACGTGGGAAGCCCGAAAAGCCCCGCTAGAGCAGGAAAAAGGACGGGAGACGATAGACCTATTGGTGAGTCCACCTGGCAGTTGAATATTACTATTCCAAAGACGCCTGAAATAATAAAAATCATCGCTGCAAATAAAATCCCAAAAACATAAGGCAGTTTTCCATGATCTATCTTAAAAAGTTCTATTCTTCCTTTTTCTGTGGCTATTAGCAATAAAGAGATCGCTATAAGAATCCAGAACATTATTTCTCTTACAACCGAATAAAGAAACATCGGGCTACCTACGATGAAACGAACGAGATAAATAACTAGAAAACAGAATATGACTGCGCCATAGCTTCCTATCGCCGATAGAGCAACAGCCTCGTAGCCTTTACCTTCTAAAAGAAGAGAATGAGCTGGCAGAACAGACAATGCTGTATCTTCCTCTGGTGCGCCAAGAAAAGTACTAGGTATTGTGTCATGAAAAGTATGTGATATTGATACAGCTGTTATGTAAACACAGATTAAAACCAATATGAACTGTTCAGTTATACCGTAATTGAATAAGAAACCGAGAGATGCCACTATACTGCCAGAAAGAGACAAAAGAATTAGAGCTACATTGTTTACGTGCAAACCAGGGAGAATCCCTGTTGCGATACCTGTTATCACACCAAGGATACAAAATAAGATGATGAGAAGAATATCTAGCATCTCGTCATTCACCTACCACAAAAATACCTTGGTTTGGCTCATCACCTACCTCTAGAATATATCTGAAATTATCTGAATCGAAAACAAATTTACCCGCGATAGACAGTTCCTGATTTGTTGTAAAATTATATTTTAAAGGATTGCAAATAACAACAATAGGGTGCTTTTTATCAATATCTGTAAAATAAAAATATGTATCATAAATTGCATCGGCGTAGCCTGTTACGTTTACATTTAAACCATTGTATATATTAGGTGTTTCTGCAAGTTGTTTCAGAGGGATTGTGATGTTTTGCCATTTTTGCAATATACTCACAAAACGTTTGTTGTTAACAACAACTTCCCATTCGCCATTGTAAATTTGTACTTCGCCTGTCGCCTGTATTTTGTCACCATATTCTATGTCTGTTTCTCCCTGGAGGAATACTGTTGTTGAAAAATTATTGTTTTCTATTGTGATTATTTGGCTGCCGAGAGTTGTTGTATAACTTTCGGTTACAATCCCTTCAACGATTACTTGTTTGCCTTCGTAATTTTGTATATCTTTTAGGTCTATACTTACTGGTTGTGATAGTGTTGATAAAAAATAGAGAAGGGCAATTCCAGCAACTGAAAATATTATCGATAGATATTTTAGTTGCATTATCTATCGATATAAAATATATATAATCTTATTTAAATATTACTGATACTATAAAACCACTCCTTCTGAGAGGATTTTTGCAAGGATGATGAGAACTGAGACTACAATAAGCAGTGTAATAAATTGCTTTGTTTCGTTACTCATGGATTAACCCTCGCTTGTTAATTCTATCCAAAACTTTTCTAACTCAGCTCGTTTAGTTGTGTATCCCTTGTGGATTAGATGCCAGTATATTGCATCTTGGTACAGAGTTTTCAGATCTCTTGCATTTTTTTCTTGTTGGCTATCTGCTTTTTGGTTACAAGATTTCATATTTTATCTAATACTATATTCTCCTATTGAATATATAAAAGGTCAGAAAATGTTCGGAAAAAGCCAAACAAAATATGATTAAAACACAGAGATTTACACCGATTCTTTAACTCCAGGTGATGGCAGTAGAACTCTTTTTCTAGAAAAATAATCCTAAGTGCTTATTGCCATTACTAAGCACTTGATTGAGGTGATAAAAAGATATGGAAAAACTCTACGGAGGAATAGACATCCACAAGGAAAACCTTGCAGGATGCATAATGGATAAAGATGGAAACATCAAAAGAGAACACACATTTCCATCTTCAAAAAAAGCAGTAGAAAGATTCTTCTGCAATATCCCAAGTCCAGAGATAACCATAGCGATAGAAGCATGTGGAATGTGGAGAGGAATACAAAAAATACTAACAGAACTAGGATACCAGGTTAAACTTGCAAACCCGAAAAAAACACATGATATCGCTGGGAGCAAAAAGATGGATAAGATTGATGCTAAAACTCTAGCAGATTTGCTAAGAACCCATTACCTACCAGAAGTATGGATACCAGATGAACAAACACTCCAGTTTAGAGATATCACACGACATAAAGCCAATCTAACACGACTAAGAACACAAGTACAAGGAAAGATAAGAGGATACCTACTAAGAAAAGGAGCAAAGTATAGTAAACTCTCCACTGAAAAAACACTAACAATACTAGCAAAAGAAGACCCAGATATCAAAAACCTTGTTCAAGTATACCACTGCATAAAACAAGAGGAAAGAGAAGTGATGAGAAGAATCAAAAGAATAGCCCAAAACATGAAACAAACCAATCTAATAATGAGCATGCCAGGAATAGCAGAATTCTCATCATTAATGATACTAGCAGAAATCGGAGACATAAAACGCTTTCCCAGTCCAAAAGAACTGGTAAGTTACGCAGGTCTCTGCTGCGGAATCTATCAAACCGGTACCACTGAACGAACTGTACACAATACTGCAGTGAACAAATGGCTAAAATGGATCATCTATGAATGCTCAGGAAGAGCATTAATGTTAGATCCAAGGTTCCAGAATTATTACTACAAAATCAAAGAAAAAAAAGGATTCAAAACCGCTCGAAGAGCAACAGCACGAAAAATGCTTACAATTATATGGTACATGCTCACACGTGAAGAACCATACCATGCATCATAAAAAATTCAGAGTCCTTTATTGGATAATATAAAGGGCAAGGGCACCCCCGGATTTGAACTAGGCCTTTTGAGCCTCAGCCTTGGTGATTGGGGGTCCTTTTAACCACTTGCCAAATTATGCCCCACATTTTGGGAGCATCAAGGAATGTTTGTGGATATATACCCTTGCCGATAAAAAGATAAACGAGGTAGATTATTAATGTAACGAAAAAGAAAAAGCGTTCTAAGGAATGTTCAAATCCCTTCCCCTGCACTTTTAATACAAAATCAAACACTCTGTATCTTTCTCTCCTGTTACGTAGAAAAATTTATATTAGTGTGT
>Ga0172362_10001248_pt1 | contig 21648 bp, 13 predicted proteins | sample LakKivs1_kivu2a2_FD_114534 | JGI IMG/M metagenome (GOLD analysis project Ga0172362, IMG submission 114534) | Sediment microbial communities from Lake Kivu, Rwanda - Sediment s1_kivu2a2 | ecosystem: Environmental > Aquatic > Freshwater > Lake > Sediment | place: Rwanda: Western Province, Lake... | reverse complement strand
CCGGCGCCCTGGCCGCGGATCAGCTCGTGGTCAGCCGCTTCGCGGGCGTGCTGCCCGACGGGCTGCCGCTCGATTTCAAGGCCGGCGATCCCGAGGCGCCGGCGGCACGGCCCATCGGCGCCAGCTTTCCGCCTCAGCTCCCGGCCCTGGAGGTCTATCTGGCGGTGCCCAAGGAGCGCGAGGGGGTGCCCTCCGTGGCGGCCGAAATGGCGCCGGACGATGCCAGGAAGCCGGCCGGCAAGGCCGCCATCCGCACCCGCTTCCGCAGCGCCAGCCAGAAGATCGTGGACATGACGGGCGAGGCGGCGGATCTGGTGATGGCCTTTGCGCAGCGCAACCTGACCGTCCTCTTCGGCAACGAAGCCCGCGACGACTACGACGCCATCAAGATCGCCGAAATCGTGCGCGACCCGGGTGGGGCCTTGCTGGTCAGCGAGGCCTACATCCCTTCGGTGCTCACCATCTCGGCCTCGCCTTTCCTGATGGGCGCGGTGCAAAGGCTCCTGGCCTTGATGGTGGCCAAGCAGCGTCAGCTCGCGGCCGAGCGGGCCCAGCGCGATTCGGCGTCCATCGAGTTCGGCGCCAACGACGTCACCCGCTATCTGCAGCTTTCCGCGCTCAACGCCACCATTCCTTTCCTGGTGCACGCGGGACGCAACGGCGAGCTCAGCCCGCGTGAGCTCTACCTGTTTCTCATCCAGTGCGCCGGCCAGCTCTCCACCTTCTCGGTCGACACCGATCCCTCGGCCTTCCCACCCTTCGTCTATACCGACCTACGTTCGACCTTCGAGGAGCTGTTCGCGCTTCTCACGGGGCTTCTGCGCGCGAACCTGCGCGAGCTGTGCGTGCGCGTGCCCATCGAGATCCGGGAAGGCATCCACGTCGGGACGCTTAACGACGAGCGCATCCTCAAGTGCCAGCAGTTCGTGCTCGGCGCCATCTCGTCCATGCCGGTCGAGCAGCTCTCGCGCGAGCTGGCGGGCCGGGCCAAGATCGCCTCGTGGACGCAGCTCCCCTTCCTCATGCGCGCCGCCACCCGCGGCGTTCCCCTGCAGGTCACGCACCGTCCGCCGGCCGAGATCCCGGTGCGCCCGGGCGTGGTGTATTTCATGATGGACACGTCCGTGGAGCACTGGCGACACGTGCTCGCGGAACGTAAGGTGGCGATCTACGCGCCGCCGCCCTTCGATCCGACCCAGGTCAAGGTCGAGATGTACGGCATTCCGAGCAAAGGTTGAGGTGGTGCGATCATGTCCGACCTAGTGCAAGAGCTGACGGGCGAGTGTTTCGGCGCCATCGCGCGTTTGCGCGATCTCGACGGCCCCGTGCCGTCGCCTGAAAACGTGCACACGCGCTTGCGCGGCTTCGTCGAGGCGCTCAAGAGCCGGGCGCGCAGCCACGGCATTCCCGACAAGGATACGCAGGAGATCATCTACGCCCTGGTGGCGCTCACCGACGAGGTGGCCATCAACACCCCCGAGCCGCTGCGCTCGTACTGGATGAATCAACCCTTGCAGTTGCACTACTTCGGCGAGAACGTGGCCGGCGAGGGCTTCTTCACCCGCCTGCAGAGCCTGCTCGCCGACGGGCGGCGCCTGGAGGTGCTGCGGGTGTACTACTACTGCCTGCTCTTCGGTTTCCAGGGCAAGTACGGGTTCCCGGGCGGCGACGTCGAGCTTTTGCGCATCACCGACGGGGTGCGCAACGTGCTCGAGCGCAACTTCGACCCGCCCGAGTCGCTGGCCCCGGCGGGCGACCCGCCGGACGAACCCGCGGTGAGGCGGGGCAAGAGCAACGTCATGCTCTGGGTTTCGCTCGGCATCTTCGCGCTCGCCCTGGCGGTGTTCGTGGGGTTGCGCATCTCCTTCGATCAACAGGTGTCCGACGTCACCGCGCGCGTCGACAAACTAGCTCACTAAGGGTCACGCCGTGCTCAAGTACATCTTCGGAGCCATCTTCATCGCCCTGGTCTGGGCCGCGGCCATCGTGTTTCACGGGGTTTCGCCGCTCTTCTGGGCCGCCATCATCGTCACCGTGGTCGTGGTCGTGGGTCTGGCGACCTGGGCCATCATCAAGGCCGTGGCCACCAAGCGCGCGGCCAGCGCCATCGAGCAGGGGCTCGGGGATCTCGCGGGCAAGTCGAACATCCGTCCCGACCAGCAGGCGGAAATCGTCGCCATGCAGGTCGAGTTCCAGAAAGCCATCGGGAGTCTCAAGTCCTCGCGCCTCGGCCACAAGGGCCGGGACGCGCTCTCGGTTCTACCCTGGTACATCATCATCGGCCCGCCCGGAGCCGGCAAGACCACGGCCCTGCGCAGCTCGGGACTGCAGTTCCCCTACGCCAAGGGCGGCAAGGTCAAGGGCGTGGGCGGCACGCGCAACTGCGACTGGTGGCTGACCAACGAAGCCATCATCCTCGACACCGCGGGCCGCTGGTCGACCCAAGACGACGATCACGAGGAGTGGCTGGCCTTCCTCGATCTTCTGCGCAAGACCCGCCCGAAGAAGCCGGTCAACGGCATTCTCCTCGCGGTCAGCCTGCTCGACCTCGAGGGCGGCGAGGAGGAGATCTCGGCCCTGGCCAAGGCGCTGCGCGACCGCCTCGACGAGGTGACCGGCCGGCTCGACATGGTGGTGCCGGTCTACCTGCTCGTCACCAAGACCGACCTCGTGCCCGGCTTCGTCGAGATGTTCGGCGATCTGCACGACAAGGAGCGCGGGCAGATCTGGGGTGTCTCGCTGCCCTTGGTGGCGAGCCCCGACGAGCGCTCCGAGATGCTCGGCGAGCAGTTGCAAGAGCTTTTCGACGTGGCCGGCCAGCGCGCCTTCTTCCGCATGAGCGAGGAGCGCCGGGTGGACGCGCGCTACAAGATCTTCGAGTTTCCGCAGCAGCTCGAGGCCTTCGGGCAGAACCTGTCGGCGCTGGTTGCGGAGCTTTTCGCCGAAAACGTGTACCAGGATGCCCCCATCCTGCGCGGGGTGTATTTCACCAGCGGCACGCAGGAGGGGCGGCCCATCGACCGCATCATGAGCAGCATGGCGCAGGCCTTCGGGGTCTCCGGCCGGGGAGCTGCCTCGGTGGCCCTCACCAAGCCCAAGAGCTACTTCTTGCGCGAGGTGTTCACCTCGGTCGTCTTTCCCGACCAGGCGGCTGCCGTGCGCAGCACACGGGTCATCCGCAAAGAGCGCCTGCAGCGCGTCGCGCTCACGGCGGGGGCGCTGCTGGTGGCGGCTGCCTTCCTGTTCTGGCCGCTGCGCTCGTACAGCACCAATTCCGGTTACGCCAGAAACTCGCTGCACGCCATCGAGAAGCTGGCCGGAAGCAAGTCCAGCCGTGAAGGGGCCGGCCTGGTTTCCGCCGACTCCCTGGAGTCGATCGAGGACTTCGCCAAATCACTGGCCGAAGGCGAAACCAGGTCGGCGCTGTTCCCGCGCGCCAGCGTGACCAAGCAGCTTCACATCGCGGTCGAGCGCCTGGCGGCACGCCCCATTCTGCGCGCCGATCTGGCCAAGGCCGAGTCGCAGAGCGGACTCGGGGCGTCCGAGCTGATGGATGCGTTGGTGCTCCACCTCCTGCTCACGCAGGACAAGCAACCCGACGAGCCCACCCCGCGCACCGATCGCTGGGAGGAAGCCGTGGATCTGGCGGCCGAGAAGGCCTCCGCGCGCTGGGTTTCGCTCACCAACCAGCCGGCCGCGGGTCGGGCGCCGCGCGTGCTCGAGAACCTGGTCAAGTTCTACGCCTCGGGCATCAACGATCCGGCCGACATGCCTGACCGCGACAAGAAGTTCGTGACCCACGCGCGGACGATCCTGGTGGGGGCGGGCGACGACCCCCTGGCCGAGATCATCAACGACCCGAGCATGCCGCGCGATCTCAAGGCCATCGATCTCTTGGGCAGCGCCGTGGTCTTGCTCAGCCCGCAACAGGGCAAGGGCAAGAAGGAGATCGCCGTGCGCGGGGCTTTCACCCCGGCCGGCTATCGCGCCGTGAAGAAGCGGCTGGCCCAGCTCGAGAAGGCCCAGGACGACGACGAGAATTCGTGGATCCTGGGCAAGGAGCGCAAGGCGCGGGACGCGCGCGCCATCGCCAGGATCAGTGCCGAGTACTTCGTGCAGTACATCGGCGTCTGGAAGCGGTTCCTGCTCACCTTGTCGATGCGCGAACCCACCTCGCTCGACGAGGCGCGCGCCTTGATCAAGCGCCTCAATGCGGAGAAGCCGTTCGAGTCCGCCTGGCGCAACATCAGCGAGAACGTCGTCATCAAGGACGAGTCGTTGGCCGACAAGGCGATGGGGGTGCTCAAGGTCGTGGCGGAGAAGAAGAAGATCAAGGATCCACGCGCCAGGCTGGGCGTAAAGCCGGCGGATCGGGACGACGACGAGGACGGTCGCGAGCCCGGGGTCAGGCAGATCGAGACCGCCTTCGAGGGCATCCTGCGTTTCGGCTCGGTCAAGCCGACCGGATTCGAGCAGTACGGCCAGATCCTCACCGAGCTTGGCGGCGCCATGGGCGAGCAGGGGATGCCGGACGCCAAGGCTTTCCAGAGCGCGATTCGAACCCAGCGCACGAACCTGAGCAATCTCCTGGCCCGTTACGATGACCAGGGCTGGGAGCAGGGCATGCTGGAGAAGATCCTCATGCCTCCCTTGCGCGGTGCCGAGGTCGCCGTCGTCGGGGCCAGCGCGGACTCCGCCAGCCGCAAGTGGTGCGAAACCGTGGTCGTGGCGTTCGACCAACTGCTGGCCGGCAAGTACCCCTTCGCCGGCGGCAAGAGCACGGGGGAAGCCAAGCTGGCCGACGTCGAGAAGTTCCTCCAGCCCAACACGGGAACCTTGTGGCAGTACTTCGCCGACTCCCTGGCCTCGGACATCGAGCGGGTGGGAACCCTCTTCCGGCTCAAGGAGGGCGCCACGGTCCACTATCGCGAGGAGTTCCTCAAGTTCCTCACCCGCGCCGCGGAGCTGACCAACACCTTGTTCGCCAAGGAGCCCGGCAAGATCTCCATGCCCGTGGGTATTCACATCCGGCCCTCGGCGCAGTATTCGAAGATCATCTTGGACCTCGGAACCAAGAAGATCACGGGGCTCAACTCCGTCGATCGCTGGGAGGAGTTCATGTGGCCGGTCCGTCGCGCGAATTTCCGTCTCTTCGTCAAGAACGACGAGGTCGAGGCCATCGGACCGCGCGAGGAGGGCGAGTGGGCCTTGTTCCGCCTGCTGGCCCAAGGCGGCAACGCCGCCAAGAGCGGCGACTACGTCTCGCTGACCTACCCGGCGGCGAACGGGCAGACCAAGATCCTCATCGACTTCAAGCCGGACAACATTCGCGAGCTGTTCCAGAAGTTTTCGCTGCCCCACAATGCCACCTCGGGTGGCGGTTCGTGCAGGAGGTAGGAGGCCCCATGGCATTCGCATCACCACCCCGCATGAAGGAGCCGGCTGTAGGCCTCTACGGGAAGATACTCGCCGAGCGCGATTTCGTGCGCATCAATGCCGGGGACTTCCAGCATGCGGGCCTCGACCGGTGGTTCCAGGAGGGGGTCGAGTCCCTGCACAGCGAGCACACCCGCTTGCCCGAGGAGGGCATCCATTTCGTCCTGGTGGCGCCCACCGGTGACGCATTCGTGGGCGGGCTGCGCCCGGGAGAGGACGCGGTTGGCCGCAGTTTTCCCCTCGTCATCTCGGTGCGCCTGGAGGCGCGCAGGCTGATCGATGCCTTGCCCCTTTTCCCGTCGGTGTTCGGTCCCTTCTTCGAGGCGGCCACCACGGTGGCGGAGGCGGGGCGAGGGCTTACGGCCCAAGATCTCGCGGCGCAGGTCGAGTGGCTCAAAGAGACCCTCGGGCAACAGGCGCCTGCCTTGCCGCTCGACGAGCTTCTCGCCGGTTCGAGCTTCTTCGAGTTGCGTGTGGCGGTGGGCGGGCTCAACGACGGCGCCGGCTATGCCTTGCGTACCCTGATGACCGCCTGTGAGCAGGCCAAGTCCAAGCCGGCCGAGTCGGCCAAGCAGACCGTGACGGTCGAGTGCCCGACGCCGACCGAGGGCATGCGCGCCTTCTGGCTCGAACTGATACGCCGCCGCCTGGGGTCTGTCGGCTTCACGCCGTCGGTGATGTGGACCGCGGACCGTCTGCTGGTTGCGCTCGGGCCCGCCCCGCCGCAGATGCTCGCCTACCTGGCCAACCCGGAGCACAAGGGCCAGCGCTTCTGGCCCCTGCGCACGAGCAACGCCGCGGCGAGCGAGAAGGCGGTGCAGGCCCTGTCCCCGGCGCAGGCCCAGCTCCTCGGCTCGGGCCAGGCCTCGCTCGCCGCCGTGCTCGCCACCTTCGGCGCGAGCTAGAGCTCCCGACGATCCTGAAGCCGGTGATCTTCCGGTTTTTCACCACAGAGGACACAGAGAACACAGAGACCGATGAAGAGGAATGGGGCCGGATAGAAGCTCGGCCAAGGGCTTCCCCTCCGGCCTCTGTACTACTAGGAAATGGTTTCTTCGCGCGACGCGAAGAAAGATCAGGCTGCGTTTTGTGCGAGCTTCTCAGAACTTGCAGGTGAGCCATAGGCTCCACCTTTGGTTGCGCCCGCACAGGACTCTCTGTGCTCTCCTTGGCCTCTGAGACCTCAGCAGCCTGTCGGCCACCCTGCACGTCGCTCCTACCTTTGGTTGCGGCCGACAGGCTGCGCTGTGGTCTCTGTGTCCTCTGTGGTGAAAAAGACCGAAGACGGCTCGGCCTTGTAGCCGCGCGTGAACTTAGCGGTGATCGGTGGGTTCCAGCTCGATGAGCGGGATTTGGTCGCGGCGCTTGGGGGAAAGGTCCTTGCCGACGAGGGGCGGCAGAGCCATCTCCTGGACCACCGGGGCCGGCGGGCTCGTCCAGTCGAGCACGGGCACGTGCGATAGGCGCCTGGGTTCGAGGCTGCCGTCGTTGATCGTGTCGCGCGGCCAAGGAATGTCGGTGCGTGTGGCGCGCGACGCCAGGGTGAGCAGGAAGGTGATGGGGTTGTAGGAGTAGATGATCTGGTTTTCCGGCAGACCCGCGTGCTCGGCGAGGATGTCGTTCCAGAAGAGATAGGGGGCGATGGCGGTGCCGTAGATGCGGCGTCGATCGGCCTCGGACAGCGCGGACAGCTCGCGCAGGGCGAGGAATTCCTTCAAGGTCGTGCGGTCGCCCCATTCGTGGCGGTGGCGTACGGCCACCCGGCGCAGGGCTTGGCGCTTGTTTGCGTCCCTGCCGTGAAAGGCGGCAAAAAGCTCGCCGGCATCGACTTGGCCGTCGCCGTTGTCGTCGAGCAGCTCCACGAGTTGTGCCCGGCGTGCGATGGGGCCATCGCCGGTGGCATTGAGGTAGCGGAAGCCGCGCCCCAGATCTCCGGGAAGCTTGTCGGTGGTGAAGATCTCGAAGTGCAGCTCGGGTCCCTGCTCGGGGCCGCGGCTGACGTGCCCGATGTAGCCGACAAGATCGCCGGTCTCGATGCGCTCGTCGAGCAAGGTCACGCGCCCGGACTCGATCGAGGCGCGCGCTTCGGCCCGGTCGGGCTGCATGAGCGCCTGCATCCATGGCACCTGATTGCCGGGGCCGAGATCGGGCAAGGCAAGATGGGTCGAGAGCGAGAAGAAGGTGATGCTTTCGCCCTCGACCTCGACGTCGTGGCGGATGAGCACGAACGAGGTCGACGAGCCGTTGCGTTCGGCCCGTCGCGCGGCCAGAAGACGCCCCCGCGTGACCGCCGAGACGGGAGCGCCGGCGCGGCCGTGCAGGTGGACACCCGAATGCCAGAGTCGCCCCGGCGCCAGGGGATAGAAGCCCAAGGCGCGCTCCTCGCTGCTGTAGTAGGCGGCTTTGCGCGCCAGGAGCAGGTCGTCGCGCGCGCGGGGAATCTCGGTGAAGGCGCGGATCTGCACGGGAAAGAAGAAGCCTTGCAGGGCGCGCAGGATGCGTTTCCAGTCGAGCGCGCCGGGATCCCACTTCTGCTTGTCCAGGTCGACGTGGAAGTGGCCGACGATGCCGGGGAACGCGAGCGGATCCTCCAGGGTTTCCATGATGACGTCGCCGCTCTTCTCCGGTATCTCGGGCTTCATCTTGGGAAAGATGCGCAGCAGGGCGCGGGTGACGGCCACGATGGACTCGTACTGCTCGGGCCGGAAGTCGTAGGCATTGTAGCGGGCGCCGTTGATGACGACCTCGCGCCGGGGCCGCGTACGCCACTCGGACGGCAGCTTGTGCATTTCGTCCGGGTTGTGGCGGCCGCGGTTGCAGATTTCGACACCGACCGAAATCGGGTTCTGCTGCTCCGCGTGGTAGGCGCGCTCGATCAAGTCCATGGTCTGGTAGATGGTGCCGTCGGTGTCGATCATGAAATGTGCCGAGAGGCCGCAGCCACTGCCGCCGCCCGGACGGGTACGGTTGTGCATCGACTTGAAGCACGAACGCGAGTTGACACAGCCGTCGAAGTGAAGCACGAACTGCGACACGACGGCCTGCAGTTCGTCCAGGGTTCTCTTCTTGAGGCCCCTGCGCACGCCGTAGCGATCCGAGTCGAAATCGCAGCACCCGCCGGTCTGGTCGATGCAGCGTTTTTCGTAGCCATTGAAGCCCTGCTCGTCGTTCCACAGCACGACCGTGCGCCCCACGTCGAAGGGCTTGCCCGCGGCGATGATCGACGTGCCGCGGGTGGGCGAGGGGGAGGGAGGAAACACCTCGGCGGGCTGCGCGGCGAAGAGGAGAGCGAGGATCAGGTGAGGGAAGAGGCTGCCCATGCGTGGCCCGATGATGCTTGAGGTGGTAGAGATCCCTGCGTTAGGTGTTTGACCATCGTCAGCCGTAAACCTATCATCCCTAGCGACGAGATTCCCGTGTTCGAAAAAGGCAGAAAACCACCCGAGAAGTCCAGCCGAGCGCGTGCCACAGGGCGAAAGCCGCCCGGCCCCCGCGGTTGGGGCAAGCCGGAAGGCAGCGCCGAGGACGTCAGGAGTTCCCTGACCGCCGCGGCGAGGATCGAGGAGGGGACTTGCCCCAACTGCGGCCAGCCCATGCTGGCCGCGTGGGGATCGACGTGCGGCAACTGCCGTCCCCGCATGGCCTCGCCCAAGACCATGTTCATGTCCGTGGTGGAATCACAGGATTTGCTGCCCGCGCCGGGCATCAGCCTGGGCTGGTTCGTGGTGCTTTCCTCGCTCGATGCCCATCACAACGGCGCGCTCTTGGAACTCAAGACCCCGGTGACCATCCTGTCGCGCGGCGCCCAGCAAGACACCGCGCAGGAGACCTGGATCGACTTCAACGACAAGTACATATCCAACGGTCACGCCCTGGTTCATCGCCCCAAGCACGCGGCTGCCGACGAGGCGTTCACCGTCCGTGACCGCGAGACGCCGGGGCCTTCGGCCAACGGGACCTTCGTCAACTCGCACAAACTGGCGCCCGGCGAGGTGGTCGAGCTGAGCGAAGGCGACATCGTGCGCGTGGGGCGAACCGAGCTCATGTTCAAGTCGCTGTGGCTGTCGCCCGGTGGAAAGGGTGGGACGTGAGGACTTCGCGCTTCGCGGTCGCCACCATCTTGCTTTGTGCGCTTGGGCTCGCGCCGGCCGCGCAAGGTGCCCCCATGTTCATGGCCTCCTCGCCGGTGGTGGATGCCGAGGCGGGCGAGATGGTCGTGCTGGTCGGCGGCATCGCCGACGACGGGACCTCGCTCAAGCCCTCGGCGGTGGGGGTCGAGATCGACGGGCAGCCGGGACCGGCGCCGAAGTCGACGGATGTGTTTTCCGAGTACGCGCAGACCGCGGCCGAGGCGAGCCAGGTCTGGAAGTCGCCGCTCGCGGTCGGCCTCGTCTACCTGTGGGTCAAGGATATCCCGGCCGGAACCGCCGACGCGATTTTGGAAGGGGTCAGCGGTTTCTTCCGCCGCATTCCTGCCCGCACCAGCGTCTACGCCACGCTGTACGGTCGCAAGCGGCAGCAGATCCCCAAGCTCAAGGCTTCGGAGGTCGCCGGTCAGCTTCACGACATCGGTTTTCTGGCCGGTGACCGGCCCAATTTGGCCGACGCCGTCCGCCTCGACCTCAAGGCCCTGCTCGGCGATGAGAGTCCGTTCAAGGTGCTGCTCGTCGTGACCGACGGGCGCGACTACAACGACGTGACGGGTGAGGCCTCGGCGGACTTCACCGCAGTGGCCGACGAGGTCGGGAAGGCCGGGGTTACGCTGATGGTGGTGTCGTTCCCGGCTTGGGACTTCGATGCCGAGCAAAGCACGAAGAACCTGGTCGACCTCGCGAGCTCGGGTGCGATCCGACGCTCCACCGAGCAACCCTTGGAGATGCAGACCACGCTCGAGTCGTTGGGGCAGGCGATCGCCGACATGCGCCGCGTGCGCGTGGAGATCCCCTGGGGTTGGCGCAATCTCGGGGGCACGCACAAGGTTCGCTTGAACCTCACCATCGATGGCAAGCAGCGAGCCATAGAGGTCGGCAAGGTCACCGTGCCGGGCAGCATCACCTGGCTCCTGATTCCCATCGGGATCGTCATCGTGCTGCTCGTGGCTTCGGCGGTGGTCGTGGTCGTGTTGCGCAAGCGCCCCCGACGCGCCGAGGACCAGGGCGAGGGGGACGAGGAGGAGCAGGCGGTGGTGGCGGCGTTGCACTCACTCATCCAGCGCGGGCTCTCTCCCCAGCGGGCCCTGGTCGAGCTGACCCGCGCGTTCCCCAACGACGTCGCCGGTCTGGCCGAGATCGACGACTCGGTGTTTTCCGACGATCGCTATCCTGCCTTCAAGACCAAGGCCGGGCGCCGCCGCTTCGAGGAGATCCGGGCCTTGCTCACGCACAAGGCCAGCGACGACAGCCTGCTCGGGGCCGACCTGGCCGAGGCGCTGTCACAGTCGATCTCCAACCAGATGCTGCCCGACCAGGCCGCGGGCACCATCGCCGCGCGCGTGCCCGAAGACCAGTGGAGCGCGTTCTCGCGCATGAGCCTCGACGAGCTGGCGCGTGCGTTGCGCGCCTCGGGGGCCCGCTATTCGGTCCTGGCCTCGCCGCGGGCGCGGGGCGTGGCCCTGGAAATCCAGGCCGCCCTTCGCAACGAAAGTCAGAGCAGCCACCACGCCGTGACCGTGGGTTGGCTGGTGCGTGCGGCAGGGCAGGGCATGCGCGGCCAGACCCTGCGCCTGCCGAGCGGGCGCGCGGTGCTGGGCCGGGACCCGGGCTGCGACGTGCGCCTGGAGGCCGACGCCCAGGTCGCGCAGCAGCACGCCGCGATCAGCGAACGGCGCGGCTCATTCTACATCGAGCCCTTGCAGGGGACGATCAAGGTCGAGACCCGGCCGGCAAGCGGGCGCGTGCCCTTGGGCGACGGTGACACCATCGAAATCGGTCAGAGCCGGTTGGTTTTCAAGTGTGTGTCCGCCGGCCACGTGGGTCAGAGCCGTCCAGGGGTCTAGCCGGGGCCGAGGGTCGAGGCGCGATCGTGGCCACGCCTGCTTGTCCCCGCTGTGGCCAACCGATCCGCAGCGCCAAGGGCTGTGCCTGTGAGGCGCGGGGTGCGCCGGCCCGGTGGGGGGTCTTTGCGCTGGAGGCCGGCATTGAACGGCGTTTTCGCCAGTTCGCCATCCCTGTGGCCTTGCTTTTGGCCTGGGGCCTCGTGCACACCGGTTTCCCGCACATGATCCTGCGCATCGTGTTCAGCATGTGGATTCACGAGCTGGGGCATGCGGTGGCGGCGTGGCTGTGCGGTCGCTTCGCCTTCCCGGGACCGTGGTTCACGCCGGTGGGCGGCGAGCGGTCCTTTGCCGTCGTGTTGCTGGTCGCGGCCGGTCTGGGCCTGGGTGCATTTCGGCTGTGGCGGACGCGCAAGCTGTGGTCGGTGTTGCTGCTTCTCCTTCTACCCGTGCAGCTCTACTGCTCCTACCTGCTTCCCGCGCCCAAGGCCTCGGCCTTCATCATCTGGAGCGGTGACGGCGGCGCCATGGTCATCGGCACCCTGCTCATGCTGTCGTTCTACGCGCGCAAGCACAGCCAGATCCGCGTGGGCTGGCTGCGTTGGGGTTTCTTGGTCATCGGCGCGGCGGCCTTCGCGGATCCGTTCGCGACCTGGTGGGCGGCGCGCACCGACCGCAGCGCCATTCCCTTCGGCGAGAACGAGGGCCGCGGCCTTTCCGATCCCACGGTTCTGGTGTTCGAGCGGGGTTTCTCCGTCCCCGGACTCGTGCACAGCTACGTCTGGGCCGGGGTTGCTTGCCTGGTCGTGCTCGCGGTCGCGTACCTTCTCGGCCTCCGCCGGGAGCGCACGCCCGACCAAGGGAGCGAAACATAGGGTGTGTCCCACATTACCAGTTGTACGAGGTGGTCTTCCCTCGGCGGTTTCGCCGATCCGGTCTCTTCCGGGAACGCGGGCATCCTGCCCGCACCACTTCCTCCGACAGGACGGATCGCGGGCGAGCCAGAGGCCCGCGTTTCCAGGCCGGCCCGTCACAGCCGACCACGCCCCTTGCTGACCGGTCATGCGGGACACACCCGAGAATCTTCGCTCGCTGCGAAGATTCCTTCAAAGGCTGCGGGCGAAGCCCGCGCGATGAGGGGCCGGCGCCTGCCGCGCCTGGTCGCGGCGGCCGAGGTGGGGAAAAGAAACAGCGAGCCAACCCGGTGCAATTGTCGCTCCGGGCCACGAAGGGGCAGTGTGCCAACCGCGCGGAATGTCACGTCGATTTGCGTGTGCACATCGTATGGGTTGCGGGTATCCTCCCCCGTCCGTAGGTAGCTATCCAGGGTGGGAAAGGACTTGTGTGCAAACATGGAACGATTGGCACAGATGGGTAGTACAGGTTCCGTCTCGAACAGTGCAGGTGGGGGCTTGCACTCCAACTACACACCTCTTGAGCCGCTGCATTCGCCAGACGGCCTTGACGCAATTGACGATCTGCTGCGCTCGGCGGAAGTCGAAGATGTGGGCTCGGTCGACGATTCCCGCCGTCGTGAGGCCGAGTGCGTTCGAGGAGGTCGCTGGGAGGATCTGGCGGCGCTCCTGCTCGATCGTTCGGCCGCGGTCCCGGATGCAGGTGAGCGCTCGCGCTGCCTCATGAGGGCGGCCCAGGTCTACGAGACCAATCTGGGGGATACCGACAGCGCCTTCGTGGTCATGCTGGCCGCTTTCGAGGAAAGCCCCGCAACCTTGGATCTGGCCGCCGATTTGGCGCGCATGGCGACGGTACACAACCGCTGGCGTGACCTTGCTTGCGGAATGTGACAAGCGGTTGCCCGAGAGCACGCCTCCCGCCAAGCGCGCCGAGATGCTGGTGGCCATGGCGGGCTGGTACCAGAAGGATCTGGGCGACCCGGCGGCGGCGGAGAGGGCCCTCGAAAGCGCCCTGTCTGCCAATCCCGCCAACCCGCAGGCGTTGCGCGCCTTGGTCGAGCTTCACGGTCAGCGGGGGAATTGGCTGCGCGCGGCCGCCTATCTGACCTGTGCGGCGGGGAGCACCCACGACCGTGCCGACGGGATCGAGCTGGCCCTGGAGGCCGCCCAGATCTTTCGCGAGCGCCTGCACGACGTGGACTGCGCCGTCGAGCAATACACACGGGTTCTCGAACGCGCGCCCGGCCACCCCAAGGCTACCGCCGCACTGGCGGAGCTGGCTTGGACCAGCAAGGACTGGTCCCGGGCTTTGCCCTTGTTCGAGGACATGGCCGGTTCGACGACGCAGGCCTTGGATACCTCGGCTCGGCTGTGGCAGAAGGTGGGGTGGTCGGCGCAGATGCTGGGGGACATGGAGCGAGCGCGAGCGGCCTACCGCCGTTCCTTCGCCGCCATGCCGGACTATCTGCCCACGTTGCGCTCCTGGTTGCAGCTCGCCTGCTCGCGGGGATGGTGGCAGGACGTGTGTCAGCTCGTGCCGCACTTGCTGGCCCAGAAGACCGAGCCCTTGCCTGCTTCCGAGCGGGCTGACCTGGAGGTCGCTCTCGGCGAGGCTCATCTCGCCCTGCACGACGCCGAGGCGGCGGCGCAGGACTTCATGAAGGCCCTGGAGGTTGCGCCCGGCCTTGAGGGAGCGAGAGATGGGCTGGCCGAGGCCAACGCCCGCATCGAAGGTCACGGAACCCAGAACGCAACCGCGGTCATCGAGCAGATCCGCCGCCTGCTGGAGGGGAAGCTCCCATCCGACGAGCGGTTCGAACACCTCTGTCGTATCGGGCGTCTCCAGCGCGATGAGATGGGCGACTATCGCGCCGCTTTGGAGACATTCCTGGAGGCCTCCAACCTGCGACCGGAGGACCCGGACGTCCTGCACGAGTTGGTGGAGATTCACACCTTCAACGGCCACTGGTCGAGGGCGGTCCAGGTCCTCGAGCGGCTGGTGCGCGTGTCCAAGGGACTCGACAAGGCCCGCTACCTGGTCGCGACGGCCAACATCCTCAATTACGAATTGGAGTCGCCCCTCGAAGCCGTCGACTTGTACAACCAGGCCCTGGACGAAGATCCGGACGACCGGCGCAGCTTCGAACGCATCTACCGCATCCTCTCCGCGCGGCAGGACTGGCGCGGACTGGCGCGTGCCTATCGGCGCATGATCCGGCGCTTGGTCAGCAATCGTTCGCCTGCCCGGCGGGAGTGGTTGGTGAACCTGTGGCGAGGCTTGGCGGATGTGTGCTGGCGCGTTCTACGTGACCTGCCGGCCGCGACGGCTGCCTACGAGGTGTGCGTGTCGCTCAGCCCGGACGACATGCGGCACCACGAAGCCCTGGCGAGGATCTACGAAGCCCAGGGCCCGGCCATGTTCCGAAAGACCGTGAAGGCGCGCGAGCAGCTGCTCAAGATGTCGTCCAACGCCGACCAGGCGGCGAAGCACGTCCGGGCCTTGGCCAATCTCTACCGCGGCCAGCAATGGTACGATCGCGTCTTCTGCGCCTGTGGCGCCCTGACGGTGCTGATGAAGGCCGACGTGCGCGAGCGCGCCTACTACGAGAACAACGTCCTGCGCAGCGTCCCCATGGCGACCAGCGCGCTGACCGAGGCGCAGTGGCAGAGCGCCATCGTGTCCGAATCCGGAGACGGTCGCATCTCTCAGGTGATGGCAGCGCTCGGCGCAGGCGTGCTGATGACGCGTGCCCGGGTCGCGGCATCGTACGGGTTGGATGCCCGCTATCGCTGTGATCCGAACAACCCCGGGTCGCTCCTGGAGCGCATTCTTGTCTACGGCAGCCGCTTCATCGGCGTGCCCACGCCGGCCCTCTTTGCTCCTCCTGGCGCACCCGGAGATCTCGACCTCGTGATTCTCCGGGAGGGGGACCAGATTCTCCCTGCCTTCGTGGTAGGTCGCGACCTTGGGGTGGGCCGGAGCGAGAGCGAGCTGGTCTTCTTCCTGGCCAAGCGCCTGGCCGGCCTGCGCGCCGAGCACTGCTTGCTCTGGCCGCGCCTGATCTCCACCAAGAGCGAGTTGCGCGCGATCTTGGGCGCAGCCATTCGCTTGGCGCGACCGCGCTACCTTCTGCCCGATTGCGATCGGACGGCGGTGCGCAAGTACCTCGCGTTCTTGCAACGGGTCTTGCCGGCCGAGCAGAAGGCACCCATCGCCGCCGCGGTCGAATCGCTGCTGGCAGAAGGCAGCCGCATTGATCTCGAGGGTTGGGTCGCGGCGGGAGAAGAAACCGCGAATCGAGTCGGGCTGCTCACCTGCGGCGACGTCATGGCGTCGGCGCGAGAAATCATCAAAGAAGCGGCTGTGAAGAGGACGCGGCCCGAGGACGCCATCCTGGCCATGGTCCGCTGGGGCGTCTCCGAGGCGTTCTTCGACCTGCGCAACCGCCTGGGACTGGCTCTGGTCTCGGAGGAAGACAAGACGCCGGTTGTCGGCCGAGTGTACGCGGCGTTCTAGACACGCAGTTGCAGTTCGACGGTTTTCGTGGTCCCGTAGGCGAGCCGCATTCCCCCTACGGAAGGAGACCCCCATGAAGAAAGCTATCGTCGTCCTTATCGCGCTTCCTATGGCGCTCGCGCTCGGCTGCGGGCACGAGGAGACTGCGAAGCCCAAGGCAGGGCCGGCCCCGGCGGAGACGTCCGTCCCGGCTTCCGCCTCCGCCCAGGGGGCTGCGCCGGCCCCGGCGGTTGCCACGGCTGCTCCCGCTGCCGCGGCTGCTCCGGCTGAACCGGCCGCGGCGTCGGCTGCCGAGGAGAAGCCGACCCAGCCGACCAGGGCTTCGTCGTCGCCCGCCAAGAAGGGCAAGAAGGGGAAGGCCAGGGCCAAGAAATAGGACACAGAAGCCCGCGCAGCTCGCAAGGGGATGGCGCGGACCTTGGCCTCTCGAGCGAGAGAGGCCCTACATCGTGTAATCGCCCTCGTCGCGTCCGAACTTGCGACCGAGCGCCAGCAACCCGGCGAGCAGGACGTATGCGACGGCGAAGGGCCAGGCCTTGCCGAAGGCCAGGGCTTGGACTGTGTCCGCGGGCGAGAAGGCATAGCTGTGCACGAGCCCGAGCAGGCTGAGCGCCGCGCCGGCCAGGGCCCACAGGGCGGCCCGGCCGAAGCGGCGCTCGATGATCTCGACCGTGAGAGCAGCCCACACCATGCTGGTCAGAAGAAAGCCTTGCTCCAGGGCAAAGGCGCCGTGCGCGGCCACGTCGGCCCGGCCGAGCGCGCCGACGAGTGATTCCGAGAACGGACGCTCGGCCGTTCCCATGCCGGCTGCGCGCAGCCCGGTCTTGAGCATGAGCGTGCCCCAGGCCGCGATGCCGGGCAGAAGCCCCACGGCCACCGCGGGCGCATGCTTGCGGGGCGTGGCCTGGAAGGCTTGCGCGACCATGACGATTCCGATCCACAGCACGATGGCCATGCCGGCCTCGACGGGCACGAGATAGGCCACCAAGGCCGCGGCCCCGGTGCAGCCCACCAGGGTGAAGAAGACGCCGTTCGCGACCGAGTAGCCGATACGCGCGCCCAAAGCCTTCCAGCCGGGGTGGCCGATGTAGATCGTGGTGGGGAAGGGCGAGCCGAAGCCGGCGCCGAGCAAGGTGCCGATGCCGTTGGCGAGGAGCGAGGGCGTGGTGGGGTAGTCATCGCCGGCGGCGGCGGCGCTGTCCAGATTCTGGAGCGAGCCGATCACCGTGAAGAGACCCATAGGAATGACCACGCCCAGGGTGGTCAGCAGGGCTCCCTCGCCGATGCCGCGGACCACGGCCCCGAGCACCGGTACCGGCAGGTGCAGGCCGAGCTCGGAGCTGGCCAGGGAGAAGGCCGCCCGATCGAAGTGCAGAAACGGGGTCAGCCAGGCGAGGGCGGTGCCCAGGCTCACGGCCACCAAGCCGCCGGGCAAGCCAAAGGGAAAGCGCACGCGACCGAAGTAGGTCAGAAGCACGACGCCCAGGGGCAGGAAGGCGACCAGCGGCGAGGCGAAGGTCTTCCACAGAAAGCCGGCGGCGATGAAGGTGATGGCGATGCCGCCCAGGGTGGCGAGCATGGCCGCGCGCGGGGTGAAGCGCCGCAGCCAGCCGACGACGAAGGCGGCGCCGGCCTCGAAGAGCCCGGAGCCGATGGCCGCCACCACGCCGGCGGCAAAGGCAATCTGCTCGGCTTCGGCGGGTGAGGCGCCGCGATTGGTCGCGGCCAGCTTGGCAGGAAGCATGACCAGGAAGACGTAACCGATGAGCGAAACCGTGTTGATGCCGTAGGGCAGGGCGCACACGTCGGTGCGGCCGGTCCTGCGCGCCAGCTCGCGCGCCTGCCAGGCATAGAAGAGATTGCCCACCACCAGCGAGACAGCCACCCCAGGCAGGATGCGGCCGAAGAGACGCTCCGTGGAGAAGCCCAGGACCTGCGTCCACAGCGACGAGATGAGCAAGACCTGGATGAGATTGTCGAGGGCGAGGCCGAAGAAGCCGTCGACATCGCCGCGCACGAAGAGGCGCGGGCGGAGGCTCGGGGAGGGTGGGGCTTGTGACATGGCGAGCGGGAGAGGTAGGAAGCGAGCTCGGCGTAGTTTATCGCGGAGCGCAACCAGTTTGAAAGGCCGCATGCGCGCGCGAGCGCGGGCCATCCTCGACGACCTTGGCCGCGCAGAGCCCAGCGGGCGAGAGCCGGCGAGCCACAGGGACGCGGTCGGCCAGGCAATCGCGGCGATTCCCTTGCTGCAAAGCCCTTGCACAGGAAAGCCGCTTGAATGAACATAGCCGCCGATGAGAAAGGCGGGTTGCGATGCCTAGATTGGGACTTCCGCTGCTGTTCGTTTCGTTTCTGCTCGTGGTGCCGAACGCATCCGCGGCGGGTCGAGATAGCCGCGAGCGCGCGGCCAAGCGCGCTTGCTTGAACGGCGACGCCACCAAGGGCGTGCAGATCCTGACCGAGCTCTACATCGACAGCAAAGATCCCACGTGGATCTTCAATCAGGGCCGCTGCTACGAGCAGAGCAGCCGCTACGAGGAGGCCATCGGCCGCTTCCGTGAATACCTGCGCAAGATCACGGGCTCGTCGGATACCGACAAGGCGAGCCGGTCGGCCGCCGAGAAACACATCGCGGACTGCGAGGCGCTGCTCGGCAAGTCGAGTCCGCCGCAGGCGAGCCCAGCCCAGCCGGCCGCGCCGCAGCCGCCCCTGCCTCAGCCCTACGCCGGCCAGCCCTACGCCGGCCAGCCCTACGCCGGGCAGCCGTACGCCGGCCAGCCGTATGCCCAGGGCCCCCAGGCTTCCATGGCCTACGCATCTTCGCCGCCCCCTGGCTATGCGCCTGCTGCCCAGCCGCCGGCCTATGTGGTCGCCCAGCCGCCGGCTGCCGCTTCCGCCGGCGCGGGCCTGCGCATCGCGGGCGTCGCCACCATGGCCGTAGGCGGCGCCGCGCTCATCGCCGGAGTCGTGCTCAACCTCAAGGCCAACAGCATGGTGAGCGACCTCCAGAACCACTTCGACGAGGGCGACTACTCCTCGAGCAAGGACTACAAGACCCTGAGCGCGGTGAGCTACGGCCTGGGAGCCGCGTGCGTGGCGGGTGGCGCCATCCTGTACATCCTCGGCGTGCGCGCGGGCAACCGGGTGGCGGTGGCGCCGCAAGTCGCGGCTGGCGGCGCCGGCGCCGTGCTATGGGGGGCCTTCTGATGACTTGCCTGGCGGACAGGATTGCGCATCTGGCTTGCGGTGTTGCCGCGGCTTTTACGGTCGGGCTGGTGTCGCTTGCGGGCTGCTACAGCGACCTCGACTTCACCAAGATCAAGTGCGGCCCGAGCGACCCCTGCCCCGGCGGCCACGTCTGCGGCAGCCAGGGCCTGTGCGTGCCGGCCGGCGCCAGCACCGACGGTGGGGGTGCCATCGAGGTCTGGGCGCCTCCCATCCAAGATGGGCCAAGCATCGACGGTCCGGGCGGGGAGGCGGCTGCCCCTGCCCGTGTCGACGGAAGTGCCATGGACGCCGGCGCGTCGGATGTTCCAGCCGCCCCGAGCGCCGACATTCCCTTGCCGGGTTTGGACGCCAAGCGCGACAGGTGGGAGCCCGACGTTCCACTTGCCGAGGATGTCCCCGCGGACGGAGCTGATGGATCCGCGACCGGATTGGACGGCTCCGTCGACGGAGGCGGTGAAGCTGGCCCGACCGGGCCACGGTGGTCACCGGCCAAAAACCTGCTAGGTCTTGCCGACTACGGTGGTCCGCCGTCTGTGGCCGTATCTCCAACGACCGGTGATGCCGTGGTTGTGTGGACTACCTACGGTAGTCAGGGAGTCAAGGCTGTTCGATACCACGCGGACACAGACACCTGGGGTGCGCCAGTGGCGATTACCGACCGCAATGGCATCTACGAGGCGGTCGTCGCCGTGGACGGCAATGGGCACTACGCCGTGATCTGGGCGCAGCGTTATGATCCCGTGCCTCCCGTGGCGCGTGGAATATGGGCCAGCTTCTCCGGCGACGGGGCGACTTGGTCAGCGAGCCCGGTCCTGGTCTACGACGGCGGTAGCAACAGTTGGGACGCCGATCTATCTATTGCAATGAACGGCACCGGACAGGCCCGCGTGGTTTGGGACCACTTCAGAAGTCCGGACAACGGGACGAATCACCACAAACTGTTTTCTGCGTACTTGCAGGGCTCGAGTTTCTCACCTGGACTTGAACTAGCGGACTGTGGCACGTATGACCACTACTGCCAACCTCGCGTGACCATCACCGGCAGTGGAAGCGGCATCGTGGCGTGGAAACAGAACGACACCGTGTCCGGGAACGACGACGTGTGGGCCGCGTCCTTCACCGGGCAGGCGATGGGTGCACCTGCGCTGCTCGAGAACTGGGACTACGATGACGCCAACTTCATCGAGGTGGCCATGAACGGGGTCGGACAGGGCATCGCGGTCTGGCAGCAGCAGGGATCGTCTGCGGGAACGGACTTGTTGGCGCGGCGCTTCTCTGTCGCGAATGGTTGGGATGTGCCCGTGACTATTGCTCGAGGACGTGCTGGCGGAGTGTTGTCGGCAGCGTTGGATGGCTTCGGAACTGCGTTTGTGGGATGGTCTCAATGGCTCCGCTCGGCGGGTGCCTACCAAGCCACGTTCTCGATGCAGCCTGTAGGCGCGGCCTGGACGACCGAGATGATGGAGACGGACGACGTATCGCCTGGGTACATCGTCTGGACGGACATCGAGCCGCAGGTCGCGCTAGGGCCGGCGGGAAGCGTTTTGTTCGCATGGCGCAAGAAGCTGAGTGGCACCGAGTTCGCCCCCCACGCCCGCTGGCGTATCGGCAACGTCTGGGGGCCTGAGTCACAGCTAGACATGGTGCCCGACCTGTTCGCGGAGTCGCTTCGCTTTTCGGTGACAGGCGACGGCCGAGCGGTGGCGGCATGGACCTACAGTTGGTGCGATTCCACGTGGAAGTACGCGGATGAGGTCTGCCCGACCGCGAAGGACCGATCGGCCCTTTCGCCGGCATCGCTCGATGCCTGGGGAGGCGTCTTCGTTTCGGTCTACCGGTAGCCGCTTCTCCGTACGGTAGGAGCCTCGAGGAGCCTGGAAACCGCGATGGTGGCGGTTCCCAGGCTCAATCGAAGGCGTACTGGAATTCCCCGTTGGCGACGGTGGTCGCCACCTTGGTGACCGGCTTGCCTTCCATCATGCGAACCAGCAATTCCTTGCTGATGGAAGGCAGCAGGGTGTTGGTCAGGATCGAGTCCACCATGCGGCCGCCGCTCTCGAGCTCGGTGCATCGGCTCACGATGAGCTTCACCACTTCGTCGTCGTAGACGAAGGGCACCTTGTGGCTTTCGTGGATGCGCTTGGTGATGCGGCGGAGCTGGAGCCTGGCGATGTTGCCGATCATCTCGTCGGAGAGCGGGTAGTAGGGGATGGTGACCATGCGGCCGAGCAGGGCGGCGGGGAAGGTCTTGAGCATGGGCTCGCGCAGGGCCTTGGCGATGCCTTCCGGATCGGGCAGGAGGGCCGGATCCTTGCACATGTTCATGATGAGCTCGCTGCCCACGTTGGTGGTGAGCAGGATGAGGGTGTTCTTGAAGTCGATGACCCGGCCTTCGCCGTCTTCCATCCAGCCCTTGTCGAAGACCTGGAAGAAGATCTCGTGCACGTCGGGGTGGGCTTTTTCGACCTCGTCGAGCAGGACCACGCTGTAGGGCCGCCGCCGCACCGCCTCGGTGAGCACGCCGCCCTCGCCGTAGCCGACGTAGCCGGGGGGCGAGCCCT
>Ga0172362_10001247_pt1 | contig 21676 bp, 16 predicted proteins | sample LakKivs1_kivu2a2_FD_114534 | JGI IMG/M metagenome (GOLD analysis project Ga0172362, IMG submission 114534) | Sediment microbial communities from Lake Kivu, Rwanda - Sediment s1_kivu2a2 | ecosystem: Environmental > Aquatic > Freshwater > Lake > Sediment | place: Rwanda: Western Province, Lake... | reverse complement strand
GTAGATAACTCACCGCAGATCATAGTAAAGTGCAGGGGATGCGAAAGCTCAGGCTCGAAAATGGAGTGTTCAAGGCCGCCCCGGAGATCCCCGGCCTACCTCCCCCGACGGTGCGGGTTCGATACACCACCCACACCGGCCAGACCAGGAGTGGTACCCCCCTGAACGTCACCGGAAATATCGAGATCAAGACCGATGTCCCAGCCCAGTACTTCGATGCCGGGCGGGTTCAGATCGAGCTTCTCCGTTACCGGGCGACCCACAAGCGCATGGCCGACGGGATTGTGACCGTGAAGCCAGCTGGCTTTTATCACCCGTCGACCTGGGTAGGTCAGGGACTGGCAACCCCGGTGGGGGGCGTTCGGGGTGGGGGTGGCGGCGGACCTGTTGATCGCCAGACCGAGTGGGTGCTCACCGGCAACCAGTCCATCGAGATATCGGGTGGCCTCGTGCTGGCCCCGTGGTTCGAGGTAGAACGCATCGTGGTCGGCCACGCGGAGCTAAGCACGGTCGGCGTATACATCGGTTCTAAACGCAAACGTGAGCCCGGTAGCGGCCCTCCCCGTATCGGACTCTTCGTCTTCCGTTACGCCGTGTTCATCGACAACCAGTGGCTGACCGGTCCTGTCAGCAATCGGATCTACGCCCGCCCCCGCATCTGGCCCACCACAAACGTGATCGACCGCGGGCGCAAGGTCTACTCCTACAATCCCGCGATGAACACCGACCTTGTGGTTTCCCTCCACGCTAAGGTCGGGTAGGCATCTCGGACAATGTGGGAGCCCGGTGGGCGACCGCACCCAGTGGGACACCAACGGTGTCCCCTCTACGGCGGGACGCCACCCGAACAGGGGGAGCTAAATCCCCCTGTTCGCTATTCAGCGTTACTCGCTGGTGGTTCAAGGGTAAGGCTGCAGCCCTGAAGATCAAGTATCATCAGCAGAGTGCCTACTCTGCTGAGCCTCTACGATGTCACGGGGAACTGGAGCAGCCCATTCAAGGAGGAATACGGCTGGAAGGTCGTGGCACTCGACCTAAAGCTCGGCCACGACCTCCGGACCTACGGAGCGAAGAAGATCCACGCGCTATCGAAAGCGTATCCGGATATCAGGGGCGTGCTGGCTGCACCTCCCTGCACAGACTTCACGGTCAGCGGGGCGGGTCACTGGGCTCGGAAAGATGCTGCGGGCACCACCGAGCACTCACTGGATCTCGTACGGATCGTGCTGAAGTTCGTGACCTACCTGAAACCCGACTTCTGGGCTATAGAGAACCCGGTGGGGCGGCTACCGCGACTGCTACCGGATATCCTCGGGCAGCCCCGGTTCTCGTTTCACCCCTGGGAGTTCGCGGGCTGGACGAACCCCAGCCCCGAAGATATACAAGACCTGCAACGGCTCAGGCTCAGGAACGGCGTGGGCCCGTTCAAGAAAGAGGATGAGTACCTCGTCCGCCGGGTGAACAGCTACACGAAGAAGACCTGCCTGTGGGGGGTGTTCAACGAGCCGGTCAGGAAGCCAGTGCCCGATGTGCGGCTAAGCGCGCTCGGCAGCTGGCTCATGAACTACGGTGGCATCAGTGATCGGACGAAGGCCGTGCGGTCGGAGACCCCACTGGGTTTCGCCCGTGCCTTCGCCCACGCCCAGGTCGAGTCCTATAAGTACCGCACTTTCTCGCTCGACTGCCCGCTGTTGTTCGATATCTAGTGGACAGCTAGCTCGGCGGTCTTAAGCTCAGTTCATGGCCAGCCGCCGAGCCAAGAAAGCCACGTATGTGCCGCCCCCGCCAAGGGAGATCCCTGCTGAGGCCCTGCCCTGGTTCGACAAGGACATCTACTCCGCGTGGTCGATCCAGCATAGCTCGACCAGCCTCCACGCGTTCATCTCCGACATCAGGGCTGGCGTGTTCCAGATCCCCCGTTTCCAGCGCCCGTTCGTCTGGAACAAGTGCGACATCCTCCGCCTGCTCGAGAGCATGTACGAGGGGTATGCTACGGGGTCACTTATCCTCTGGGAGCGCCCCCCTGGGCCTACGGTCAGCGAGATTGCGGGTCTCTCCTTCAAGGTCGAGAACGCACACGAGCGCACCATGGTCGTTGTCGACGGTCAGCAGCGCATTGGCGCGCTTGCCCTCGCCGTCTCAGGCGCCTACGGGTTCGACTTCCGGAGTCGCCTGTTCGTGGTGGACCAGCCCGAAGACGAGCATGTGATCTCGCTGAGAACATTCTTCAGCCCTGACATCATGCACCGTTACGACTGGGCCCGGGACGTCGAGGTCGGGGCGTACAAGCTCCAGCACCTCAGCAGACGGCTCGATTACTATCAGGTGTCCTCGGTGAGGCTACCCCTGGGGTGGACCGGCGACCGCGTGGTCGAGAGCTATCGGAGGCTCGCCACAGCCGGTGTCCCCATGAGCCACAACCACGTGGAAGAGGGTGTCCGTCGCTGGATAGCCGAGAACGAACAGAAAGGGGCCTAGCAGCCCGCCGGAGGTCACCCCCTATGGTCAACCAGTACCAAGGCCCACCGAAGCCCATACGCCACGTTCTGTTGCACCGTGCCCCGACCGCCCTCTTCTTCGAGGAGTCCCCGTTTAGCCGCATCGTCTGGGAAGAACAGGAGTTCATCCTGAAATTCAGAGATATCGCCCAAGCCATCCGCTGCAGGGAGTTCGATAGAAAACCCTACGAGCGGGGCGATGTCGACTTCCTTTATCACATGAGGCGAGTCGCCTACCTCGTGACCCACCCGACGAACAACCCGATCACCCTCCGCTACACCCGTAACCAGATCGACTTCACAGTCTGGGATGGCTTCCACCGCCTTAGCGCAGCGCTCTACTCCGGTCGCAAGGAGATCAACGTGCAGGTGGACACCGACGAAGCAGCACTGGTCCTCGAGGTGCTCGCCCGCCGGACACGCGCCTGGAAAAGGAGCCTGCCCCTCCTCCGCGCCGCCCTAAAAGATAGGCTAGGCAAGGAGGCCCGCAATGAAGCGTGGTGAGGTAGGCTCCCCGATCTCGTTGGCGGTGCTTCGCGCCCTCGCCGATGGCCCATCCTCGGCGGCCTCCCTCCACGAGAGAATCTCCTCGAAGCGGGCGAGCCTCCAGACAGCCATCCACACCCTCTACGGCCAGGGGCATATCCTGAAGGCAGAGCATGGCCGGTACACCCTATCCGACTCCGGACGGGCAGTCATCGGCCTGCCCCCGATAGGCGTCGAAGCGCGCCCCGTCCCGGTGAAGTCCCTGCCGATCAAGGACACGAGCCTGAAGAAGCTCCTCGCCGAGGGGGAGAAATTCCCAGGGAGGACACCCCTCCCCCTGTACCGAAACGAGTGCGCTGACGGCCCCCGCCCGTGTCCGCTCGTGCGCTGCCGCTACCACCTGTTCCTCGAGGTACTCCCCACGGGCACAATCGTGTTCAACCACCCCGGGGTGGAGCCCTGGGAGCTGAAGCACTCCTGCGCCCTTGACGTCGCTGACGACGGTACGCAAACTCTCGAGGATATAGCCTCGGCACTAGGCGTCACCCGGGAGTCGATCCGTTTGATCGAGATCAGGGCGAAGGCCATCGTCGCAGAAGGAACCGCAGAATGCTGACCAGAGAATTCACCATCAAGCTCGGGCTTATCGGGCTGTTCATGCGCGGGGCCCTCCGCGAGAGCATCATCCGATCGGCAGCGAACGAAGTGGAGATTCATATCCACCGCTACGCCTACCGCACCGTGATCAAGCTGAACGCCAAGTCCAGGGACGTCCTCGACGATACCGAGAACTGGCTGCGCGAGGCCGAAGTCAGCTACCGGTGCATCAGCCACCGGGTACGCCAGTGACCAGCATCAAGCCCACTCTGCTGGCCTTGGTGCTGATCATGTGCCAGCTCATGAACCTGATCACCCGTGTAACGGGCGTGCGCGCTAAGTACCCGGTGGGCTTCCTCGTATTCCTCGGCGCTCACTGCGGAGTGCTGGCCTGGATTGTCTACGACATGACCCCTCACGCGGCCCGGCTAGGCACCACCGCCACGCTGGTGTCCGAAGCAATCACCGTGGTCTACGCGGCAACCGTCGTGACCGGGATCAAGAGCCTACTCGCCTTGAAGTTCAGGGTTGTTGATCCAATCAGGGTGGGGCCCATCACCTACCGATCCGCTACGTCAAGGCCCTGCGAGTGCCGCTGGCATCGAATAGCCCGAGTGGACTGTCAGTCCTGCGCCGGCACCGGCTTGCGCACGGACTGAGCGTGCTTACGATCAGTCTATGATCAACAGCCTACAGATCAGGCGCGAGGCCGCTAGCTCGATCATCCCATGGTGGGGCAGTACAAGCTGGAAGTCGGTAAATAAGACCCACCTGTTCATGTTCAAGCCCGGACTGAACGTGGTCGTCGGCCAGAACGGATCCGGGAAAAGCTCGCTGCTAAAACTCCTCGGCCACCTCATGTTCGCCCACACCGGTGGCCGCACCACGGTGAACCTCGAAGCGATCCACCGATTCGAGACCCTACGGGACGTCGTCCTCGACCACGACGCCACCGGTTGCTGGGCCTTCGATAACGACCACACCCCCGGCCTCGTCGGCGGCCTCGCCGGTTTCGACTACGACCACATGGACGAGGCTATGGTCGGCATCCGGGCCTCGAATATGAGCGCCGGCCAGAGCACAAGCCTAAGGCTCCAGCGCTACGGGGAGGCGATTCGCGGTAGCACCCCCGCTGGCATCACCTACAACGTGCCCTTGGCCGACGTCCCTGTTGCGATGCAAGCCTACCTACAGGGCGACGGGACGAAAGGGCAACCAACCTTCCTGCTCGACGAACCCGATCGGAGCCTCGATATCCTGAACACCCTGCTCTTCTGGAAGTTTCTCAGTAAGAAAAAGGACGTGCAGGTCATCGTGGCAACGCACAATCCGATAGCCCTGAGTCTGGCGGACAACATCATCAGCACGAGTTCTAACTGGCTCGAAACCACCAGGCGGCTGGCCGCTGAACTCGGGTACAAGGAGAAGGCGTTATGTTCAAGCTCAGCCACAACATCAAGGCCGTGACCGACACAAGTCCGGCGATCGAGGTCAACGCCACGATCGCCGTGTGCGACCATCGAGTCGGGTGATTGCAAACACCATCCTAATACCCAACCCTTCATAAACCCCCAGACAAAGAAAAAGCCCGCCGAAGCGGGCTTTTACCGGGCTTTTTGAAGGTAACTTCATGCCCTTGGCGACCGCCTTCGGCTCGGGGATACCGAAGCCAATGATTTCGCCAAACGCCCAGCCTTTCACCAGCTCGCCCTGCGCGTACTTGTTGAAGGGCTCGCTGAACATCTCCACCCGGACGCCCATCTCGCCGAGGTAGTCGCTGCCAGTGACCGCGTAGAAGGTGCCCGCGGGGACGACCTCCTGCACCCCGGTGCCCGCGGTGGTGATGATCTGGCTGTTCAGGATGTTCCCGATGTAGCCGGCGAGGATCAGCTCCCGCTCGGTGACGGGGTCGACGGCCGTCGACATGTTCTTCACGATGTCGCTCAGCTCGCTCCTGGCGATCAGGAACTTCTCGACGATGAGCCGGTGACGCTCGACCTGGAACCGGACGTCCTCGAACGCCGCGATCCCGAGCGAGGGGAAGAGGGTCACGTCGTTCACCGCGTTCGCGGCGCGGTCGAGGAGGGCGAGGCCGCGCTTGTCCTCGTGCAGCTCGATCTCTTGCCGGGCGGTGTCCTGGGCACGGTCCAGGACATCGTAGTTCATGTGGTAGATGTCCTGGATGTCCACGGTCGGGAAGCTCGCGACCTTGAACTCCGAGGGCTGGATGTACTTGCCGCTGAGCCGGCTCTCGATGCTCTGGCCGTCCTGCCCGATCACCCATGCGGTGGCGCGCACGTCCTTGGCGATGCGGAAGAGTTCGCCTTGGCCGAGGGGGCGCACCCGGTACACCTTGCGGGCCCAGCCCTCGTAGTCGACGATGCTCTTGATCGGGAGGAGCAGCTCCTGGCCGACGATCGCGAAGCCCTCGCCGGTGGGGTCCTGGATCGCCGCGGCGATCGTCTTCATGCGCTCGTCGCGTTCCTCGCGGGACATCTGCTGGGCCTGCGGGCGGAAGTTGCCGCCTGCCGCCTGCTGCAAGATGTGGGCGATCTGCACCAGCGCGTCGTGCTTGCTGTCGGCGTTGATCGAGCCGGCGCGGTTGAAGACCTGATCACGGCCGGTCTGCTGGCCGCCGGTGGAGGTGTGGCCGCCGAACCGGGGAGCGTTCACGTGGTCGAAGCGCGGGGCGGGAGCGGGCGCCGGGGGCTGCTTGCCGGCGGTGCGCGGGGCGGGCTTCGGGGGCTGCTTGTTGCCTGCGCGGCTGTTGATGTACGGGTTCATTGGGTGCGAAATCTTTCCGGGTAAGGTGTTTGTGGTGGGGCCGAGGGTACTCGAGGCCCCTGAGTTGTCAGATGCGGGCGGCGACGCCGAGGAAGGGATCCTCCGCGGTGGGGAGCTGGCGGACGGACCCGATCAGCGGGCGGCCACCGGCGACGTTGGTGAGGAGGCCGGCCTTGGCGGCGGTGTCGACGTACACCGGCTGACCGATGGCCCAGGTCACGCTCGGGTCGTACATCGTCAGGAAGAGCAGCGCCCAGTCCTGGATGATCGTGATCCGACCGTCCTGGATGGTCACGTCGTCGAGGAAGTTGAAGAAGTTCCTCCCCTGGAAGTCGTAGTCCTGCTCGAGGAGGAGGAACTGGTAGGTGACGTAGACGGTGGAGCCCGAGGGGATCGTGCTGCCGCCGGTGCGGACGACCTGACCGTTGGTGTAGTTGACGGTGTAGTCGACACCCTCGACGTAGGTGGTGCCAGACATCCCGGGGGCGCTGGCGACGCGGACGCCGCCGGCAGGTCCGCCGAAGATGCTGCCGCGCTTCAGGTTGGACGCCACGACGCCGGTGAGGACGACCGCCTCGTCGATCTTCGCGGCGTATTTGCTGTTCGTCTTGTCGAACTTCGCGATCCCGAAGGGGACGTTCGAGGGGGCGGCGCCGAGGCCGTCGCAGAGGATGATGTTCCCCGCGGCGTTCTGGGCGACGACTTGGCCTGCCCTCCAGGAGGCGGCCGGGTCGGCGACGTAGGCGCCGGGGTCGGTCTTGATGATGGAGCGCCGCAGGTCGACGCCCATGAGGAAGGGGTCGCTCTGGTAGGCGCTGATGCGCGGGTCGTTCGGGTTGAAGGGCATCGTAAACCTTTCGGCTCCTGAAGAAGGTTAGCCTTGACCTGCTCAGGTATGAGGCAGGTCAAGGCTAAAGAGAGAAGCCGATAAATAATCGTCAGCTAACCGGTTGTAGCTGCTGGCGAGCCCGGCGCTCCGGGTCATCCCGAGGGCAGCCCGGATGCTCGAGGCATCCACGCGACCCGAGGGGGCGGCGGGGGCGCTGGCGGGGGCGCTCGATCCCCGGAGCGCATCCGCCCGGACACGGGCCGCAACCCGGGCGATCGGGTCCATGCCGGCGGGCTCCTGCTGGCCCATCGGGGGAGCACCCTGCGCCTGGGGAGCCATCGGGTCCATCGGAGGGGGGGCTCCCTGGGCCTGAGGCGCCATCGGATCCGCCGGGGGCATCGGGGCGTCCATCTGCGCCATCGGGTCCGCCATCGGATCGTCGGGGAGCATCTCCTGGCCGATGACCTCCTCGAGAGCGTCGTCCGGCATCACGTCCGGCATCACCGGGCTCTGGGCGTCGAGGTCCTCCTCCATCTGGGCGAGGATCTCCACGGGGGACGCCATGAGCTTCGTCGCCCGCCGGGTCAGACCGTCGAAGTACTGCATCATGGCGTGCATGTTCATCGCCTCCTCGATGCAGAACTGCGCGGTGCGCGCATCCAGAGGGACGAAGTCCTCGGTGGCGCTCAGCCGCCGCTCGGTGGTCAACACATCGTAGGCCGCGGCCTTCAACGTGTTGTCCTCGATGTTCAGCGCGGCCCGCCGGATCGCGATCCGCATCGCACGGAGGAACTTCGATGCGAAACGCCGGGCGTTGTCCGCCGCGTCCTTCCGCGCCTTGTTCGCGTAGAAGATGCGGTAGTTCTCGGCGATCTCCTCGAGGGATGCCTCGACACCGTCGAGGGGAGCCGCCGGGGGAGCGGCCGGATCCACTTGGGCCACGGGGGCGGCTCCGTCGGTGGGCGGGGTGGGCGGGACCATCTGGGCGTTCTTCATCGCAGCGTGCTCCATGTTCAGCATGTTGTTCAGAGCATCGGATAGCACATCGCTATCGGGGGTCTTCCGATCCTCCTTCATCGTGTCCTGGGGGTTCTTCGTCGAGTCCATCGCGGTCGAAGCAGGCGGGGGCGGGAGGTCCTTCGTCGAGGTCTCCCCGCTGTCCTGGATGCCACCGCTGGGGCTGGCGGTCTTCCGGGAGTTCTTCTTCGTGTAGGCCGCAGCGTACTTCGCCGCGCACTTCGCCGCTTCGTCGTAGAGGCCGGCCGCCGCCTCTTCATCACCGGCATCGGCCGCCGCCTTCGCCTTCGCCTGCTTCTCCTCCATCTCCTTCTGGAGACCCTCGAGGTTTTCGTCCTCGACCTGGGCGGTCTTCCCACCGAGCCCGGGGACGTCGCGAGCGGGGGGGTTCTCCTTGCGATCGGTCTCCCCATCCTTCTGGCTGTCGTTCTTCGGGGGCGCCGCCTTGTCGGCCTTGTCGGTGTCACCCTTCGCCTGGCTGTCGACCGGCTCGGCGTCCGGCGCGGGGTTCATCGCGCGGATCGCGTAGTCGACCACGCTATCGGCGGTGTGATGCTTGCCCCGGCAGCGCTCGGCGGTGCGGCTGAGCCCGTGGACGGCCACGTGACTCAGCACGCTGATCGCGGCCTGACGCAGCTTCACGTTGTCGGCCACCACCGTCGCCTTCAGCGGGATCTCGAGGATGGCGCGCTTCGTGGTCGGGTCGTAGACCTCGAGGCCGCTCTTCGAGCCGCGGGCGCGGAGGTGCCCGTAGACGCTCGCGTACTTCGCCGGGCCGAGGTTGCCGCCCATGTCGGGCTTCACGCCCATCCCGTCGGCGGTGGTCGCCGGCTTGTCAGCAGCCTCCTCGAGGAAGTCCTCGAGGCCGTCGTTCGCCTGTGCCTCGGGGGTCATCGGGGCAGGGGGGGTGGCTGGCGCGGCGGGGTCCGCTGGCGGGGTCATCTGGGACTGTTGGGTCATCGGGGCAGGGGGGTTCATGAGTGGCTCCGTCGGTGTGTTCATCTGGGCGCTGTCGGCGGGGTTGAAACCACCGGGGGTCTTCGTCTCGGGAACGACGGGAGGCGCAGCCTGCCCCTGAGGTTGCATCGGCGGCTGGCCGCCCTCGGGAGGGGCGAGCTGGGCGTTCTTCATGGGTCGATTTCTCCGTTTTCCTCTGGCGAGGAGCTGCTGACTCTCGGCGAGTGACGCCCTGTACTCCGGGGTCTCGTCAGGGGTGATCTTCGTGGTCATGACTTCATCCGTAGGGCGATCCGCATAAGCTCCACCCGGGTTGCGTGAGGGATGTTATCAGGATTGCTCCGCAAATACGCGAGCACGTCCACCGACTGGCGACTTGCCTGCAGCCCGAACGCAGACCCCCCCTTCTCGGCCCGGGGGTCCGCCGGCTCGTCCACCGCCGAGAGTTCGTCGAAGATCACGTCCTCGCACTCCTCGTAGGCCATGACGGACAGCCCACCGAAGAGCTTGCTCGGGAAGAACTTGCGCTTGCCCCGGGCGATGTGCTCGCAGAACTCCCTCTTGTCGTGGGCGATGTTGCCGCAGACGTGACAGCGAGTGCGGTCGCAGTTGCACCCCATGCTGAACGTGCGGATCGCGTCCGTGCGATAGCCCTCGGCGAGGTACGGATCCTTCTTCGTATCGACGGCGATCAGCGCCTCGATAAAGACGTCCCGGGGATGGTCCACCCCCGTGGACTTCTTGTAGTAGGCCCGCCACTTGTCCGGCATCGGGTTCTGGTCGTTGTAGTGGACATCAACCACGAACCCGCGGGACATCCGGGGATTGTCCGCCCGGTGGTTGATGTGGTGGGGCTTCATCAGGTACGTCTGGTAGGACTTCCGGGCGAGCGCCGGGTTGAAGCGGCGCATCTCCGTGTCGGTGAAGCAGTCTCCGTTCTCGTTCGGGACATCAACGCTCGATGCCCTGGCGGGAAGGAAGATGTAGTCGCCTACCCGATCGCTGATCGCGTAGAGGTCAGATACATCCTTCAGGGCGGACTCGAGGTCGATCTTCCCGGCGTTCTGGAGGAAGTAGCTCCCGGTCTTTCGGAACGCGGTGCGGGCGTTCCCCTTCGAGGTGAGGTCGAACACCCCGAGGCTGTTCACCTTCGCGGTTCTGAAAAAGGCCATAAGCGACCCCCTGGGCCTGTGGGGGGCTTATCCACCGGGGGTGGGGTTGGCGCCGGTGGCTGTGACACCGGCTTCTGCACCGGCTGGATCGGGGGACCGAGGAGCGTACCCTTACCTTGCTTGATGAATCCCATGATCACGTCGTCAGGTGTCTCTGCGCCAGAGTTTCAGAAGCCTGATCGATCTGACCCTCCACGGTAAAGATCGGGGAGAAGCTCAGGGTACCCCCGATAAGCCTGCTGATCACCACCGAAAGGTAGTCCACGTGGCCGGGACCAACCAGGCGGCGAATCCCGATCTTGTTGTGGCGGCCTATCTGGACAAGCTGCCTCCCGATGAGGCTCATCGCCGCCAAGTAGAGCTGGCTGCTGTGGTCGCCCTTGTAGACCATGGCCGCGCTCACGGGATCGTGGACGAGGATCGCGACTGGCTTGTTTTCTGACCGGATGATCGTGGCGTGCACCCCGACAGAATAGCCTAAACCGAGGGGGACGATCTGGATCAGGTCGATCGCATCGATCCCGGCTAGGTCGGGCATCGGCAGGACGTCGGCCACGCTGAGCCCCTCATCACCAGGCGGACGTAGCTCGGGTACCTCCCCGTCCCCGGGCTCGTAGACGTCCGGACGCCGGAGTTCCCAGCCGCAGTCAGGGCAGGTGAGGCACGGCCCTATCTTCGAGGTGCCTGGGCTCAGGACGACATCGCAGAAGGGACAGCCCCTACCGTGCCAGTGGTTACCCTTCTTCGCCTGCTCCGCGATCTCAAACGCCTTCTTGATTTCCCGCATGGTCCCTATCCTTCAACAGCGCCGCATCAAACGCTTGCTTGCGCTCGAGAAAGGCCGCCTCGAAAAGGTCAACGAACGGAGGGGGGCGGAGCCCTATGGTCCCACCGTCCAGGAGCAGCCTGACTACCTCGGTAGGCACCCCGCAGCTGACTGCCTCCTCGATATAACCATCCTCACCGAGTTCGCTGAGCAGCCCATAGGCCGCCCGGTAGCAGCCATCGACGGCCTCGACCACGTGCGGCGCCACCTCGAGGACAGCGTCGGGGCTCATGGTCACGTGCTGAACCTTCGCCGCCGAGGGCGTGTACTCACGGTGGAATGCAGCGCGGAGCATCACGTGGTCAAGGGCAACCAGCTCCGCGGCGTAGTCGGAGACGTAGATCACGTCGGGGGTGATCGCGTACGGGCAGCAGCCGAACAGGCCGGGCCCGTTATTCATCAGCGCCACCTCGGTGAGGTCGTAGGCGTCGGGGACAAACTCCCAGCGAATGTCCGGGTAGGCGGCCACCACGCGATCGATATACGATCGCCAAAATGCAGGGGCGTTCTTCACGGAGGCCGTCGAGTACCGGACCTTCAAGCCGGCTGGAATGCGGAGGGCCACCGCCCGGAGGAACTGGTCTTCGCTCGGGCTCTCCCAGGTCAGATTCGGGACAATGTCGCAGCGGCAGCCATGCCCGCCGATCTTCGCGCTGAGGATGCCCCTGTTCAGGATATCGGAGGGGAGTACCTTCATCCCGTCAAGGGCCCTGCACGTGGGCGTGCAGTCGGGCGATGCCCTCCAGGTGAACGACTGAGCCCCCATACGAGTGCCGAGCGTGGCCTTCACCAGTATGATGGCGTCGAGCACCCCCCTGTGGTCGCCGTCCTTGATCTTCGCTAGGGAGAAACCGATCACCCTGTTCTCGAAGGTGCTAAGGGTGGGAGACCCCTCCCCCGCCCAGTCCCGGATGTACCACTCCACGAAGGAGGAGAGCAGGGCTGTCCGGGCCCTCCAGGTCTTCCCGCGAAGGGCCTTGCTTGCCCGTTGTAGGGCCTCCGGCGTCCAGAACGGGCACCAACCCGTCCAGGGGATGTCGCGGGGCTCTACGGGCGGAGCTGACCCGTACCCACTCCGGGATGCACTGAAGTCACCTACCAGAAAAGTATCCTCAGCCGGCTCCATGCTCAGAGATTAGACGATCGATCGTCCGATCAATGGAGTTTTCCTGCGCGAACTTCTGGAACGTCGCCCGGTATGCCTCGATATCCTCGTCCCGGATATCCTGATCCTTCAGGAAGGTTTCCAGCGCATCCCAGGCCTCGGCAGCCGCGTCAACGTCGAGGAGTTCCAGCACCGGATACTCCGAGTCGGCCTTTACGATCGGATCCCAGAAGGGATCGTCCGACTGGCGATCACGAAGAACCGACTCGAGGGTACTCGCCTTCTGCATACGGGGATTCCCAGGGGCATCACCACCCGGAGGGGGCGCCGGCTTCTGGTTCGCCTCGGCAGCCTCCTCCTGCTTCTGAAGCTCCTTCGGATCGGTGTTCTCGACGATCTTCTTGATGTCCTCGGGGTCGGCCTTCTCCTCGGGTTCACCCTCCTCTTCCCTGATCTTGTTCTCGAGCTTGTCCTCTTCGATCGTGCGGCGCAGCTCGTCCTCAAAGCTCAGGTGGGCGCACGCCCCCATCTTCGTCTTCGAGATGCGGAAGCCCAGCTTACCCAGCTTCTCATAGGCGGCGATCAGGTCGTTATCCACCAGGGGGTTCAGCTTCGCCGCCCACTCGAGCTTCGGTACCGCATACCGAGAATCATCGTGAAGCTCCTTCGCAGAACGCCGGGTGCGCACCCGATGGCTGATCTCGGCCGTCGTTGGTTTCACAAAACCGTTGATCTTCGCGATCGGACGGAAGAACTTCGGACGTAGCCAGACCCCGGTCAGGAAGTTGCGGAGAGCGAGGATCCGCCGGAGGAAGACCTGCAACCCGGCGGTGGCGGACGCAAAGGTCAGCTCTCCGGTGAGAAAGCTCTTGCTGATCCCCATGGCGACCAGCTTGATGCGCTCTACCGTATCCCACTCCCGGTTCACGCTGATCACCCGGTCGGTGGTTCCGAACGCCTCGAGGGCCAGCCCGTAGTGGTAGACGATCCAGGCGTGTGGGTCCATCTCGGCCTGGGCCACGAGTTCGAGGAAACGCCGCTCGTGCTCCGGTCCGGGGATCCAGTTGGACTGGGCGTTCCCCAGCTTCGCGATCTTCAACGGGCCAGCGTGACGCCGGGCGGTGGCGAGGTTCGCCTCGAAGATCCCGTCCTCTAGCATGAGCACCCGCCACATACGCGAGAGCAGGCTGGTCCCCCGGGTCTCGTACGGGTGTAGCTTCCGCGGGATGAAGGTCACGTTCAGGTCGGTGTTCAGCCTGATATTCTGGCGGCTGTAAATTCGACTGAGCAGCTCGCTAGGCAGCCCCTCCCGGATACGCTGTAGCTCTGGATCGTCGGAGGTGACAATCTGCTGAAGCTTCATATCGGGGATGAACTCCACGATCGGCTCCATGTTGATCAACGGGGCGTCGATGACCTCGAGGTTATCCGGATTGTGGAAGGCCACATAGCTCCAGTGACCCTCGCCGTCGCGGAGCATACAGTGGGGGATGGCCTCACCCACAACGAGGAACTCCCGGGTCAACGCCGGGAGGACGCTGTCCATCCGGCACTGCTCCCACATCGTCTCGTAGGTGTCCCGCACCTCGCCATCGATGCCCTCACCGGTGAACTGGAGTTCGCCCCACGGCATCTCCGAGTACATGTCGATCCCGGTGCCGATCACCGGGTCCATCTTGTAGAACAGTCGCCAGTACCGGTTGGCGAGCACCCGGTGCACCGGATACTGCTGACGATCGGAGCTGCTGAACTCCGGCTGGTACGGGCGCTGCAGGGTGTTCATGCTCCCCCCCGCCCCCGCCGAAGGGCCTAGCCCGCCCTCCGGGTAATTCCCCCATCCGCCGGCTACCCGCCGACTCGCCCCGACGCGGGAGTCCCAGCTCGCCCCGCTAGGGAGATCGTCCTGGAACAACGCCCGCCGCTGGTCCACCGGGTGCGTCCTGCTGATCTGCGGCAGGAAGCTATCAAACCGCCGATTAAGTTCCGCGTAGGGAGTAGAGGCTACCTCCCGCATCGCCTGACGCCGGGGGTCTTCAGCGTCATTTCCGATTATGATCCGACCTTGAGTCATCGTAACGCCTCCACCGGCTCGTTGATCCACTCCCCGTAGACATCCTCAAAGGTTACCTCGGGCTTCGGGTACTCAAGTACGGACTCGAGAATTGCGTACGGGGTTGCCCCCGTGGCGGTAACAAACCAGGCGATCACCTCGTCGACTCGGATGAACTTCCCGAAGCCAGGGGGGATCGAAGGATCGGCCTGCGGGGCGCTCAGCTGAAGGGGTTCGGCCGCGGCCCCCTTCAGAAAGCCGAGCTTCATCACCTTATTCGAGCCAGGCTCGGTCAGCACGTAGCTGTCATGCCCGATGACCAACGCCTCGTGTTCAGCCCCGTGCTTATAGAACACGCTCTTGTGCGCGTTGCCCTGCGACGTACCGCTCGAGCCCAGTGGCGTGGTCATCTTCTGCTCGTAGTGGGCGAAGATGTAGTGGTTCGGTACCTCCTTCGAGAAGGTCAGGCCGCCGCCGAGGTGCTCGAGGGGATTCGTTTCCTTCGGGGTGCCTGCCCCGAACCCACTCAGTGGAAGCATCGACCAGGAGTCCACACCGCTCATCAGGGCCTGACCACCCTTACCGTCGGTGGCCGCATGATAGGCAGACGCCATCTTCGCGATCGGCTTGTGCGGGTACCCTTCGTTGATGCCGCGGAAAAGCTGGAGGCTAGTGGTTCCAGACCGGTTCCCCGCCGCCTGCTGCACAGCGTTCTGGGCAAGGACCATCTCGGCCCGGCTAGGCCCCTTCACGACAAGGGTACTAAACCCGATGTCGATCACCGCGGACTCCGGCACCCCCATCTTCTTGGCGAGACTGGCCACCGTATCCCCGGTGTTCTTCACCTGGATCAGCATAGGGGCGTCGACATCCTTCGGAACCAGCCAGTCCCGATTATCGTAGTTCGAGAGGCTGCCGTTGGTGCCCTTCATGAACTCGTACTCCATGTGGGGGTCGAGCCCGAGCTTGATCAGGCTGGCCTCGGGAATCTTCGCGTTGTGGGGCAGGCTCTGAGCCTTCACGTTGGCGTCGAGGTGGCCGAGATTCACCGAGGGCGTGGTGTAGAAAGCCCCAAGCTCCATGACGGTGACGCGGAGGGCACGTCCGTAGCCGGTGCCCTGGTTAGCGCACCAGCCGTCAGCAAAGTCAAAGATGGCTTGCTGTAGGGTCAACGGGAGGGCAGCAGCAGCCGCCGTAGCGTAGGTGCCCTGAGTATGATTCCCCGGGGGGAGCTTCAGGATGTGCTCGTTACCCGCCTGGCGATCGGTCGCACTCATGAGGTGCTTCAACATCGCGTGGTGGTACTCGGCGTGGTGCGGCTTCATCCGCTGGATCGGGTGGTCGGAGGGATAGAGCTTCTTGATCTCCTCGGCGCCAGCGGTGTTGCCCTGGGCGCCAGTGGGGGTGAGGGGTCCGACCTGGCCCACGCCCGGCATCTGCGGGGGAGTAGACGGCATCCCGGCGATCACGAACTTGCCATCGGGGTTCTGCTTAATCACCCCGGCGTTCTTCATGGCGTGCATGATCGCGGTCGGGGGGCTCTTGAACCCGGCTGCGATGAGGGCGTTCTTGATATCCGATAGGGCGGTTGGCTGAACCAGGCTCTGCAGAATCGTGTGCCCGAGGCTACCCGCCTTCAGCTTCGTGCCATTCTGCGCAAGGATATCCACCGCGTTCTGGATAGCCTCGTCGGGGGTGGTGGCCGTAGGTGGAGCGGACGCCGCCCCCTTCAACCCGGTGAGGATGTACTTATCACCGACCTGGGTGATAGCCCCACCGTTCAGGAGGTTCGTCAGGTGCATCTGCACACCGCTGTCACCCACCAGGGCCCCGATCTCCTGGATGGTAAGCGGCTGCACCAGAGACTTCAGAATCTTCCCGGCCTTCCCACCGGCCTGCACAGGCGAGCCGTAGTTCGCCATCGTAAGCATGGCCTCGTTCACGGCATTCTGGGCAGTAGCAGGGTCGATCTCAGGCTTCGGCGTAGGGGTGGGCGTCGCTCCGGGCTTCTTGAACACCGGGGCGGCCTGCTGGATCTGTTCCAGTGGCTTCGCGTTGACGCTGGGCAGCATGAACGGGCACGCCGTATACGGTCGATGACGTACCTTGCAGTGGCTACACATCACCGCGCTCGCGCTCGCCGTGTAGCTGGTCAGCACAGCGTTGTTGATCGCGAAGTCGAGGTGACTATCCTGACGGATCAGGCCCTTCGGTAGGCTCGCATTCATCGTCGTGATGATCGAGGTCACATCGTTCTTCGACATCCCGAGTTCAGCGGCGACGTTGATGATGCTGAGGTGGGAAGTCGGCTTCGTCGTGCAGAACGCAAGGAACTTCCTGACCGAGTTCTGGGCAGCTGGATCGAGCTTCCCGACAAGGCCAGAAACCGAGTCGGCTATAGCGGGGTCCATCTCGATCTTGCGCTCGACCACGCCCTGGGCGTTCAACCCGAACGTCACCTTCGAAGCCGGATAGGCCCCGTTCGGCTGCGGTCCCTTGTGGATGCGTTTCAGCGTGTAGCTCTGCTGCTCCCAGCTGGCATCTTTCTTCCAGAGGATGCCGGGGTTGTGGCACTCGATGAGCCCGGCGTTCACGAAGCCCTGGAGCGTTTCCCGGGTCACGCCCTTCGCTGCTAGCGCATGACCGAACATCGAGGCCGAAGACAGGGCTACAGCAGCCTTCTGTTCAGGTCCGCTTACGGTAGCGGGGTCGAGGCCGAGCGCGTGCAGGGCATCGGCCGCCACGGTGTTCACCCCCGCGGGTGGGCTCCCGGTGTAGCCCTCGAGGAACTTCAGCGGGGTCGGGCTGACGTCGAAGGTAATCCCAGCCGGTGGCTCAGGGGGCGGGGGCGGGGGCGCCGTCACCTGCACGTTGATCGGGGTCTTCGGTGGCTTCGGTGCGTTACCGAAGTAGCCTAGCACGTACTTCGGTGGGTTTGTCCCGGGCACCTGGCTGATCAACCCCTTACTCATCCCGTTCTGGAGCATGTTGGCCGCGAGGTCGGGGGTTGGCACCTTCGGCTTCCCGGAGAATGCCCACTCGGCAATCACCTCGTCGACGGTCTTGCCGGCCTTCCCCGCCTTCATGATCGCATCGAAGAAGGCCACGCCCTTACCGGTAGGGTTCCAGCTCATGGCGGAGGCGATTTCGGCCGTGGTCTTCTGGTGCTGGGTGTACTTCGAGAGGTCGGGAGGAGCAGGGGCGTTCGCTGCCAGCTTATACTCCCCACCGTTCAGCTCGAGGATGTCCTTTGCGTTCAGGTGGTTCAGGATGCTGTTCAGCGTGGTGCTGTTGTAGCCGACGAACTTCCCAAGCTCTTGGAGGGTGAGCCCCTTGGAGAGCCCCTCGGTTACCAGCGCCTCGGGAGTGCCCGGGGTATACCCTGCCAGCTGCATGGCGACCTCCGGGGTCAGGGTCTTCTTCTCGGCGCCGATGAACAGGTGATTATCGGCAACGATCGCGAGGTCGTTGTTGGCGAGCTGGGTGATCGCCGCCCCGAGGTCAGTCACATCGATGCCCTTTTGGGAAAGGGCCAGGGCAACCGCTGGGATTGAACCCGGCTGACCCTTCAAGGAAAGGAGGTAGCTGGCGATAGCAGCGGCCGGAATGCTGAGCTTTCCACCGTTGATGGCAGCCATCACCTCCGCGGGGTCGACCGCTACCATGGTGTCGGGCTTCCGCGGGGGTTTGCCGCCCCCGAAGGTACCGAACACGTACTTCGGCGGGTCGGTGTTCGGGATCGGGCTTACAAGCCCGTTCTGGACCGCCTTCGCGATGAGCTGGGTCGCCTGCTCCTTCGTGATCTTGGAGGTGCCGGCCGGGGCGTCGGGCACGGTGGCCAGGGCGGTATCGAGATCGACTCCGGTACCACCACCGCTGTTCAGGTGCTTTAGGAGGGTGATCCCCTTCCCACCGGGGTTGATGCCGAGCAGCTCATAGGCCGAGGCCAGCGAACTGGGAGCGAGCGGGCCACTCTGGGCGGGAAGGCCACCACCCACCGCGGACTGCGTGCTCACCGCATCGGCCTCGGGGCTCGTCACCTTGCCACCGTTCGCCATGAGCACCCCGCACGTCGGGCACTTGTAGGGCAGGGGGCTCTTCTTTGTTTTGTGGCCGTTCTTGCACGTACCTACCACCCCCTGCGGACCTGGCGCCACGTACCCGAGGCTGATCAAGCTATCGATCAGGGCGTTTGCGGTCCCGGGGGCGAGGTCAGCACCGGTCTCTGCCTTCACCTCGAGAAGCACTGACTTCACCACGTCGAGGGAGGTGATGTTCCCCCCCTTCTTGAGGGCCTCGACGATGATGTCGGCGTACATCGATGCATCGATCGAGTTGAAGGGGTTTTCACCGGCGGCACTGGACCCGGTGACCAGCGCATCGACGATCTGGTAGTTCAGGGCGGCCTCATCCTGAGGGCTATCTGGCTCTTTCTTCAACGGGGCCCCGATGTCATCCCAGGTCTGCTTCGGGGGAGGGACCTGCGCTAGCTGCGCCGGTGGGTTGGTTAGCGGGTTGTTCCCCGCTGGCTTCTGCACCACCGGGCCGCCGGTCAGCTGGTCCACCATATGGTCCAGTGCCTTGTCGAAGTCGGCGTCGTTCAAAAGCGTGGCGTAGTCAATCGAGCCGCTGTCATCGCTGATCGCGACGGCGAGCGCGGTGGAGATCGCGTCCTTCACCGCCTTCTTGTCCGCCATATCGGTCCCGATGATCTTCAGCAGGGAGGGGATGTCCTTCACCGCAGCCTCGGCCACGGTGAAGTCGCCGAGCTTCATGATCTCGCCAACAAAATCGCCGACAAAGCCCGCGGGGGGCGGCACCATCTGCTTCTTTAGGTGCTGGACGATCGAGTCAACGAGGGCAGCAGCGTGCGGGGTGCTGTTGATGTCGAGAGCCTGACCGGTAGCGGATAGCAGCGGGGTGAAGTGGTCGAGGTTAGCCTCCACCGCCGAAACGAGGAGATTGTCCAGGCCCTGAAAGGTGTACTCCTCGGTGAGGTACTTCTTGATCCCGCCGATGACCTGATCGGCCTTCTGCGGATCGAAGTTCAGGCCCTGACCCTGCGCGAAGTTCTCGAGGATGTTCCCCTCGGGGGTGGTGGTCCAGTGGCTGGACTCGTCGATGTCGGTAGCCGGTGGCTGAGGATCTTCGTTGATCTTGCTGAGGTCGAGTTCCAGTCCGTTCGGGCCCTGGACGAGGACGCCCTTCGCGGTGAGGCTCTGGGCGAGGGCATCCGCAACATCGGTGGCGATGAGCTGGGCGGGGACCTGCAGCGAGCTGAGTCCCTTCTTGATCCCCTCGGCGAGGGCGAACTTGAAGGTGTCGAGGTCGGCGACTCCCGTAGCGGAGAGCACGTTCTCGACAGCGCTCTTCAGGGCCTCATCGGGGATCGTCCACTGGTCAGAGTGGCTGAACAGGGAGATTCCAAGCTCCTCCTTGACGACGTCGTGGACGGCTGACTGCTCGGGGGTGAGGTTGTTGAAGTCGACCACCGAGGGATCGGCCTGGGTATCGGGGGCGGCCGGGGGGTCGACCTGGATGTCCACCGGGTTGTCGGTGGAGGGGAGACCTCCGGGGTCTTGGGCGGGGGCCCCGGGCTGGCCCTGTGCTGCCCCGTCCCCGGGCGAGGCGCCCTGGTTAGGGACGTTACCCGCGTTCTCGAGGACAACGCCGCACGTGGGGCAGTTGTGGGGCACCGGCGTCTTGTACGTGCTATGGCCGTTCTTGCACTCGGCCGATGGCGGGGAGGTGGTGAACAGCCCCTTCGATACGAGCACGTCCTTGAAGAGGGTCTTCAGGGCATTGGAAGTGCTAGGACTCACCACGAACGCCGGGGCGAAGGTCTTTGCGGCCTCGGTGAACGCCTGGGCGAAGGACTTGCCCTGCGCCATCTGGTTAGCGAACTCGGTGGCGCCGGCAAGCATGATTTCCCCTGCGGGGGCACCGAGGGTATCGCTCAGCTCTTGAAGTGCGGTCTTCACCGGGGGTGAGGCCGTCTTCAGGGCGTCGCCGATAGCTTGGGTCACGTTCCCCGCCGTGACCTTGCTCTCGTCGATATCGTAGTAGAGTCCGTTATCGCTCAGGATCTTGGTCAGGGCACCCAGGCCATCATTGGCAGAACCACCGGCACTAAGGAAGGCCGGATCCTGACCCGTGTTCGCCTTCACCTTCAGGTAGTCGATGCTCTCGGCCAGCGCCTGTGCCGGAGAGATCCCGTTCGCGACCATCCCGGAGTACACGTCGAAAAGGTCGTTCATCTCCTCGCTGATGATGTCGGCGTCAGCACCCGACCCGAGGGTACTCGAAAGATAGGTCAGGGCCTCGATCGCCTCCTGCTTCGTCCCGTCCCAGTCCTTGGAGGCGGCCGGGGCAGCCGCCGGGGCGGGATCAGGCACCGGAGCATCGGGGGTGAGGTCGGTCGGCGCATCCGTCGATGGCAGCTCCGGCTCCGGCGTGGGCTCGGGCTGAAGCGGATCCACCGCAGGGGGTTCGCTCACAGGCGGATCGGTTGCGGTCCCGCTATCGAAGTGCCCGAAGAAGTACTTCCCGTCGGGGGTCTTCTGGAGGATGCCCTCGTCAACGAGGTGGTCGAGTCCGTTCACCAGCTTCTTGCCGGCGTATGCAGGGTTCTTCAACGCGGCGGCGCTGAAGATGTCTAGACTCGACATCGGATTGCTGGCGTTCCCGAGGGCGCTCAACGCCTTGTACAGAACGCTGCTCGCGTTCTGGCCGAGGCTCTTCGCAAGGGCAGCCCCGTCGGTCTTCTCGAGGACGGGGGCGCCCGACGCCTTGTTCCCGGCGTTATCGGCAGCCCCGGCGTTGACCGATCCGCCTAGCTGCACCGTGTCGGGTGTGGTCCCGGCTGCGAGGATGCCCTGATCGATGCACGCCTGGAGGGCCTGGGCAACGGCAGCCGCCGGCCAGCCATAGGTGTCCTTGATCTTGAACGCGAAGGACTTCAGCGACACTTCTTGACCAGGCGCCAGGTGCTTCAAGAGCGCCTTCCCGATGCCGGACTTCAGGGCATCGGGAAGCACGCTATCCTTCAGGGCCTCGGTGATCGACGCCGGGGTCAGGACCTTCGAGCCCGGCGCGAGCTTCGACCCCGGCTTCAGGATGGTCAGGTCGGTGTCCTTCTCGACCATGAGGCCGTTGTCGACAAGGTTCTTTTTCAGCCCCTCGATCTCCTGCTGGCTGAACCCACTCTCCAGCAGCGAACTCGTGAACTCCTCGACCTCGACGGTGTCCCCGTCCCCGAAGGCTCTGAGCACCTCCTCGGCGAGGGTGCTTGCGTATGCGGGGCCGTCAGCGCCCTCGCCCTTCGTGAACTCTCCGAGGGCGCTGGCCAGCTCGGG
>Ga0172362_10001246_pt1 | contig 21681 bp, 21 predicted proteins | sample LakKivs1_kivu2a2_FD_114534 | JGI IMG/M metagenome (GOLD analysis project Ga0172362, IMG submission 114534) | Sediment microbial communities from Lake Kivu, Rwanda - Sediment s1_kivu2a2 | ecosystem: Environmental > Aquatic > Freshwater > Lake > Sediment | place: Rwanda: Western Province, Lake... | reverse complement strand
TATGAATGCGACACGTTTATAAACATTCCGAATGAAAGCTATTTGATTGAAGAAAAAGAATATAATTCAACTGAAAATTGTTATTATTTGACGTGCGTTCATAAGACGCATGTAAACAGCAATGGGTTAGAACCATTAGAAGATTTTATAAAGGGTTTTTGCGGTTAGGAATGCAATTAGGAATGCGATAGTAATAGTCTTCATATTGAGAGTTGAGACAATGAATTGAAATAATGTCCCGGAGTGTTTCAAATGTAATCATTTTGGGATAAGGTCTTGGATTTGGACTAAAAGCGGATAAAAGCAGTGTCATAAGTTTAACATCTGGATAAATGTTGGTGGGATTCATAATATCTTGAAGACGATTTTTTTGAATGTATGCGTCGATTCTGCGCGTGACCTCGGTGCGTGGCATTTTTTTTCGATCTGGTTCGCCAAGAAACTCGGCAAGTTGAGGTGTTATTTCGCACATGAGTTTTTTACTTTTTATCATAGACGAGTATTATTATCGATGTTGAAGATTTGGATTATAAACTGAAAATAAATATCGGATTCGTTTTCAATTTTATGAATTATTTATATTTTCTTGTTTTTTTTTGAGATTTTATTGATGATCTTTTTGATTTATTTTTTTTAGAATATTTATTCTTTTTTGTTTTTATACGCCATTTTTTTTTATTTCTGCCACCAAATACAGTGATTGCCGGAGGTGGTGGTGGCGGAGGTGGAGGTGGTGGTGGTGATGGGAAAGGATGGAAACAATTTTTAGTTCGACAAGTGGGACGACGCGGTGGTATATTTTTTTTATATATTCCCCACGCATAATGTTTATTTCTATCATGTGGTTTAGGATGAACTCTACCTGATTCAACACTTGTTTCTGAATCATTTACAGTTCCAGATAAATTTATTATTTCATTATCTAGAGCGTCAAAGTCATCTGAATTCATTTGTTTTAATTTATTATTTATTATACTATACTGTAATATAATATAATAATTTAGTTTATCCATGAAAAAATAAAAATGTACTCGTTGAATCAACTTTTTTTAACAACTGGAGTCCACTTGTAAACTCCATTTTTATCTGCAACTGATTTAAAAAATTTACCATTGTTTCCTTTTTTCGTTTTATTTTTGCAGTCATTTGCAGCGAATGGCGGAGATGGGCGACTTTTGTATTTTTTCTGTGTCTTTTTATTCTTGTTATCGCATTTGGATACTCTGGGCATTTTATAAAAATATGATAATTTTATTGGAAGATTATATATTATTACTAAATATAAATAAATATTTGTTAAAAAATATTTGTTTATTAAATTTAAAAATTTTTAAAATATGATTTAATAATCGTGAATAATGATTTATTATCACTATCAATGAGCGACATACCATTATCTATTGTTTGCATGTTTGCAAACTTGACATTGCTGATAAGATTAAATTACACATGTTGCTTAGATAGATTATTGTCACTAATATTTAATTAAATTATTACACCATACCTACGTAATATAATTAAAAGATCAGATATAGTTTGTTTTTTAAGCGAGTCAGCATCGTCATCACTTATGTTAATACTAAATAAATCTTCAAGTTCCTCGATAAAAGAAACAAAATCCAAATCTTGATAACATGCCTCGCCGCCATTGGGACAATTTGTACTTAAACCGTATAAATTAAATACACTACTTATTTGTGCATCAGTAATTAACATACCGTTTCTAATTGCATTGTTAATATTATCAGCCCACTCACTCATAGCACCAATTAGTTTTTGCATATTTTCATTTACATCGTTAGACAAGAAATTTACTAATAATTGAGCATATCCACCCTCACCCTTTGTTATTTTTGCACTTGGTGTTTCAGTATAAGAAATTGCTCCATAATAAGAATTTTCTTTATGAGATGATTTCTGAAGATTAGTAGATAAACTAAATAATGCTGCGTCACCATCAGTTTCATATATGGTTTTTGTATTCATAGATAAACTAATAGCTTCATGTATTGTATCATAATACAATTCTCCACCTGTGAAAGTTTTTCCTACAATTGCACCATCAGCACTTTCAATAATATATCCTTGAATTCCATTCAATTCACCTTTGTAGACTAATGTTAAATTACTGTTGGTTGTTGTAACTCTATCATTTTCGTCATCAATATATGTCCAACTTAAATTTGCAGATTTTAAAAGGGCTTGTGAAGAAACTACCCCCAAAAAATAAATGATTCTATCTTGTAACTCATTCGCATCTAAAGTTGCCACAAAATTATCTTTATTTTGTCCTTGCTTTATACTTTCTAAAGACAAAGCTTGGTTTCCGTATTTTAATAACATTTTTCCATTTTTTGTAAGAAACGTATTTCGATTTATGCTCGCTACCTCATTACTATCATTTACTGTAAATTGGAAAGGTATAGTCCTAAATGCTACTAAAGCTTTACCTCCCTTTCCTGCTTTCGCTACTCCTATAACCTTAACAGACTTAGGTGAAGAAGTTAGATAAGGGTCCAACCTGATGGATGTATATTTACCATCTAAAGTAAATCCTCGTAAAGCTTGTATTGCGTCATTGTCTCCCGGTTTGGCCTTTAATTTATCCTTTGATAGTGTCATTGTAATATAACCATTGTTATGAACAACCTTCGTCACTTTTCGAATCATACATTCATGACTACCATTTTTATTTTTTCCTTGAATAGTTACATATTGATTTACGTAATTCAGTAAATGAATACTATCAACAAATTGCGGTCGATACACAAGTAAGTGGGACAGGGACCACGTTTGACCTTTTGTTTGTATAGAAAGAGTGTTGGTTGAGGATGCCCAGACCGCTCTTTCTGGGACAAAGCTTGTTGAATGTGTGGCTGCAATCATCTTAATTTTTTTATATAGTTTCTTTATATTTTTTTATATAAAAAAAAATTAAAAAAAAATTATTCATTTTTTTTTATTTTTATTTTTATTTGTCATTTTATATTTTTATATTTTCATATTTTGAATTTTTCATAGTTTGGATTTTATATTTGTATTTTTTGAAAACGACGATGAGATGAAGTTGGTGAGATGTATGGTATGTATGCTGTACGCGGTTCAACGATTTGAATGCAACCAGAAATCATGGATTGAAGGCGGAACTGGATGTTTCCGCCACCATTGTTCTCAAATGGAACAAGATCATTTGCCAAGTATTTTCCGAAATCGTCCGACACATCCTTTTCCGTGCGTTTGAATTTATCCATGTGGTCAGTATACGTGTCGCGTGTAATGATTGAAATTCGACAACCATTTTTCCGTTCTTCTTTTTGGATCCGCATCAAGTATGCCAACAGAATAAACAAGTCATCGTTCAGTCCGGCGGGAGTAGTAATGTGAGGCACGTCGCGTAAAATGGCGTTGATGCGCGGAGCATAGGATGGGTTGCGCCGTTCATCCGTGTGTGATTTGTGGATGACAACAAGCGGACTGCATCCGTTTCGCCGAACAAGTTGAATCATGGTGTTCAGATCATCGGGATTCGGATTACCGTTGTAAGAATGCAAAACATTTCCGCCATCAATGATCGCATCATACAATGGCGTCGGTTGATCGAGTTTTTTGATAACAGTTAGATGCTGTTGCGATTTATTTTTTGGATCTTTTTCCATTTGAGCAACAATTTTTTGAATGTAATAATCGCACTGCGTGAGTGTGTATCTGGACAAACTTGCTGAATCAGGTTCGACCAGTTCACCGCTTTCGTCTGGTGCATGTGAGTCATACAAAAACTTACCGTCCAAGTAACGAAACAGAAACGCGAGTCGGTTCTCAATCATGAATCGAATATCTTTGACGTCGAGAAGCGCGGCATCAATGTATCGCGTGAACAAATGCACGCAGTATTCGGGATCAGGATTATAAATCATGAGTGCAAAGTAGTCGCGTTTCATGGAAAGTCGGTCAAACACGGAAGCAATCCGCGCATCATCACGTTCAAAAATCGCAAATCGTAGCACCATGGTAATAATGCCCTTTTCTCGTGTCGTGTCAATTAATTTTTCATGCTCTTTCAGCAAGACGCGAAACTCGTCCATTTTTCCATTTTGAAGCAGCTCGTTCATGGTTCGCTGAAGTCTGCCTAATTCCTTTTGTGTCATTGTTGTTGCCATTGTTATGACTCGACTCGAAATAATAGAAACACTCGAAATACTCAAAACACTCGAAATAATAGAAACACTGTAAAATAAAATCAAACAAAATATTTTTTCAATTTATTTTATCTTGCATACATGAGACCGCAATTTCCACCAACAAATGTCAGCATGTTGAAACGCTCCTCAAAAACCGTTAAATTATAGTTGTAATCGTAAATTCTCCACGTTGGTTTATTTACGCCGACAGGAACTTGGGTTTCCGGATCGCAAATGGTAAGGAACTGCGCTTCCGGATCAAGCGGCGGATAAAACGTGGTAAATTCGAGTTCAATCGTAGAAAATTTGCTGGCATTGATTGCGCCGGACGGTTGAAAATCGCTGGGTTCTGTATTCAGACAAAAATTATAACAATAAAGACCATCGGGTGCTGAACCACGACTGCTGGTATATTTTTCTAAATAATTATAAATTCCAGCATCCAGTAAATTCTCTCTATATTTTCCATCCAATAAAATGCCCAGGTTTAAAAGAATGTCTTTTTGATTTTGAACGCTGAATGGAGGCGTAATAAAGTAACCGGTGTTTGCAGGTATTGGCGGTGTCACAGATGATGACACCGGATTGAATCCTGGCCCAAAACTACTCGGATAAGAAGGGCACTGTGAATTCCATATAATTGGACTTAAACCAAAAGGAGCAGGAATAAGTCCGTCGGGTTTATACTTGTAAGGCCAATTCGTGTAATTCCCCCATTCGTTTCGCAAATACGCGTCGCTTCTTTGAAAATAAAACATCCAGCTGGCCACCATGCCGAGTGTGCTTTGCAGCCATACGCGACGACTGCCGGTAACATTTTCGAAATCCCATTGATACACGGATTTAAACAAATACTGTTGCGGCACGGTTGCGAATTGTTTGGCTTCATCCGCTGACAAAAAACAATACGTGCACATGAGATGAATGTCGGCATTCCAGTCGCTGCGCGTGGAAGTGCCGTAATCCAGTTCAATATTGGGAGGCGGCTGAATAAACCGATAAAATTGTTGCAAATTGTCGTTAAAATTGGGCTGAATGTAGTTCGGTGTCACATATTCCGGGAAATACGGTGGTTCCGCATTTGTGGTGCTGGGTGCGGCGGTAGCGGCACCGGTGGCCGGATTTGAAACGTCGCGAATGACAAACAGTTCACGAATGGAGCGCAGAGTGATATCAATTTGAAGCTGGTTATATTGCAGAGCAACGAGCGGAAATGCCATCTTGCTGCTCAGAGTGAACCACGCGTTAATAGGGATATACAGTTTTCGGAACCGAATGGATGGATCAACGCCTGCTGGATTGTTCGTATAATTATAAAAGGCATTGGGATATTTTCCATTATTGGATGAGAAAAATGCAGGGTTATTCAGTTCCGGAATGTTGCCTGTCATGCGATTATACAAATCACGCTCAGTTCCGTTGAAATTTCTCTCTACGAGCGCTTGCAAGTATCCGCCTGTAAGTTTCTGAAGCGTTTGGCCGCCGACTGAAATTGTGATTTCTTTTATCATTTGTGTGCCAATATTTTCGATCCATTTGAATTCATACGGTGTCCACGACTGTCCGCAACTTTGAGGCGGTAAAATTGGACTCCATATGTTTGGTAACGTGACAACCAAATATGTGTCCATTAAAAGCTCGGCATATCGAGGAATATAAAATGTGAATTTAGAAGATTCATTCAACCGCAAATTTCGTTGCCCATCGAAATCAATTCTAAATTTTTGCAAGCCGAAATTTGTATATTTTGCATAAGTTGTTTTAAAGAATGTTTTTTTAGGATTGGAATTGAGAATGACGTTTTGGTTACCGTATGCGACCAGATTTAATAAACCTCCTGCCATGATTTATTTTAGTTATGAAATATTGAATAGAGAGAAGAGAGATATAAATAAAATGCTATATAATGTAGACATAATAATTTTAAATTGTAATTTGTTCAATTAAATAATTGAATATTTACATATAATTTAATAATTTAAAATATATGTAAAATATAAGATTTAGTATTTTATATACATTTACATTTATAATTCATAGACAATATTTAAAATATATTTGAAAAAAAGCAAAGTATAAAAAAAAATAAATATGTCAACAACAACTCCAGGGAGCGAGGCGATTTCAGGTGTTGCGAATGCAGCCAATAACTTAAAATTACAGCTAAGTTCATATATTTCACAAACGGATAATACAACGCTTATTCACATTGTCGGGACCACGCTCGTGATATTTATAGCGGCATGTATTGTTTATTATGTGTATTATAAAATGACACTGCTTCCAAAGAGCTGCAGGCGTTTAAACGGTAAAAAAACGGCGGCGCTAAATTCAAGCTGGATAACAACGGCTTCTTCTGATCCGTCTTCTCAATACTTACTAAGAGACTATTATGTAAAAACGGCATACAACTCTTGTTCTACGGGTAATTTTTCGAATGACTATGTAAGTGTGTGCGCGCTTCAACACGCAATCCGAATGGGATGCAGGTGTTTGGATTTTGAAGTGTATGGTAAAAATGGACAGCCGATCATTTCCACTTCTCTTAGCGATGACAAGTGTATTAAGGAAACTTATAATTCGGTACCATTCGATGAAGCCATGAGTACCGTTGCGACATCGGCGTTTAGTCCAAGTTCAAACGTGTGTCCCAATCCGAATGATCCGCTTTTACTACTCTTTCGAATTAAAACCAATGATGTGGATGTACTAAACAGTATGGCGGATGCTATCAAGTCGAATCTGAACGACCGACTGATGCCAGAATACAATCATGAATTTGGCGGGAAAAATATATGTGCCGAACCGGTAAATAAATTTGCTGGAAAAGCAGTGATTATTGTGGAAAGCAATCCGCTATTGTACCAGCCGGGCGCGGAACGCATGTATGAAATCACGAATTTGACGAGCAATGCATTTTTGAGAATATTGACCGTGTTCAATGTTCTAAACAGTCCGGACATTACGGAACTTACATCATTTAATAAACAGTATATGACGATTGTTCTTCCGGATCCTTCGATGTCGGCGCAAAATTATGATCCGATGCCGCCATCATTGGCGGGGTGTCAGTGCATGGCACAGTCGTTTCAGCTGACGCGAGATGGGAACTTGGCGGTTTACAATGACTGGTTTGAATCGGGGCCGATGAAGAGCGCATTTTTACTCAAACCGGCGAATTTAATGTTTGTTCCTCAAACGATTCAGGCGCCGACGCCGCAAAACCCGCAGCTGTCGTTTGCCAGTCGGCCATTGCAGTCAAATATGTACAGTTTTACGATTTAATTGGAAGTTATTTATTTAAACTTATGAAATATCATATATAAATAGTTATAATCATTTTATTTTATAGAAAAAATAATTATAAAATTGAAATAAAGATATATGATGATTAAACTATAACAATACAAATACTTGCTTCGAATGCAAGAATCAAAAGAAGAATCAAAAGAAGAAGAAAAATGTAAAAAAAGAAAAATTGTAATTAAACCCAAAACTAGCGTTATTATTATAAAAGAAGATACTGCCAACCTTACTGAAACGAATCGTGAGTATTTGAAGGAAATATTCACAGAGACCCAATTGGAAGAGTTGAAAAAGAGGTACATGATTGATGAAGAAAATCGAGAAAAAAATATTTACAATTTTATCGATGCGTACCGCTGTATGATCAAACAACAATTCAATCAAGAAACATGGCCATCTGGGGATTACCAGCTATTGAATCGGCTTACTGTAAATCCAGAAAAGGTAAAAGTGGTTTGGAGTGGGTGTTTACAAGCGCTGCGGCGTCTTCCGAGTGAGTCGGTTGGACACATTGTGACCTCGCCGCCGTATTATAATGCACGTGAATATTCCACATGGCCGAACTTACAGGCATATTTGAACGACATGCGCGAAATCATATTGGAATGCTATCGAGTGCTCGACAATCATCGCGTATTTGTGTTCAATGTGAGTGACGTGGTGGACAATGATAAAATGGATAAAATCAATGCGTTTGGGTTTCGAAAAATACCGCTGCCTGCGTATTTTATATCCATGTTTGAGGAATGCGGGTTTACGTATGTGGACGACGTTATATGGGACAAGGGCGAGGTCCAAAGTTCGCGGCATAAAAATGGAAATAAGCCGTTTCCCTTCTTTCAGTACGCGTGCAACTGTTACGAGCACATTCTCATCTTTCATAAGCATCGACTGGAAAAAGACGTCAAGTATCCGTGCAACGACTGTGGCAGCTTGAATGTAAAGAGTAATAGCTACACGTTTCGCGGACTGCGTTCATGGGAATGCAAAAATCCGCAGTGTGAACGCAGCGAGTCGGACCGGGGAAAGCGGTTCTCATTAAAAACAATTATGACGCAGAATCCATTTCGGCAGCAAGAGAATGTGATTCCGAAGGAGCTGGTTCAAGAATGGCGACGAGATATTCGGAAATTGTCGCCGGTGATTAAAATAAATAATAAAAAAGAAAACAAGCTGGGACATACTGCGCCGTTTCCGATGGACATTCCGCTCATGAGCACGTATTATTACAGTTATCGCGGAGAAATTGTGTTAGATGTGTTTGCTGGCAGTTTTACGACGGCGATTGCAGCGCAAAAGTTGGGTCGAATTGGTGTGGGATTTGAACTGCGTAAAGATTTGTTTCGGGAGTGCATTGTAAAAAATATTACGAGCCATGAGTGCGAATTAGAAGAGATTGAAGTTGAATGAGTAAAACTATGAATGCGAGAATGTTTACTGTTTTGATTGAAATTGGTTTGATTGAAGTTTGAACAACCCGAGTCTTTTTTCTATTTCGTTCCAATACTGTTGAGTTGTAAATGATTGTTGTTGCATGTTTCCGAGATGGGTGTCCCAAAATAAGTTTCCGGGTCGATAGTCAGACAACATGACATTTTGTTGTTCACACCAGCAAATTCTGTGATTGTTTACTGCGTCATTATGACTTATGTTGACTTGATCATCTTTATTCAACGTTTTATCGCAATCAAATGCGTGAATTGAAATGTATTCGCGAGTAATCGGACTTATAAGTTTTCCATCATAAATATTTTCTAGTTCATTTAAATGTTCCAAGCATGATTTTCCCAAATATATTTTTGATTTTAAGTAGTTTTCAAGTAGTTGTTTATATTTAAAAATGTCATTATCTGGAATATATATTGAAAGATCATGAATGTAAAGTAACTGCCAAATTAGTGATGATATAATATCGGTGACTACACCGTCATTTGACATAAACCCTTTGGATGTTGTAAAAATCTGGGGTTCTAATGTATGGCTTTTAAAACTTTCTTGAGAACCGCCGGATACGTTGTAATAGTAATGCCCTCCCCAATTCATATTACCCTTATTTTTATGTTTTACCTTTACACCATCTATTTCTTTTATGTCGTACACTGGTTTCCAATTGCGCGCTTCAATTTCTTGTTTGAATCCATCGAGTTCAATGCGCTGTAAAGATGACCCAGATGATCCGTTATCTTTCACCAAAGTAATAATTGAAACAACGGGCTGTGTTGACATTCCGCCAATATGGTCAAGTAAATACTGATCGAGATGGTTCAGCACACTTTTATCTGTATCTCGAATGCGCTCGTATTGTCGAAATGGAATATCAACTACAACTCCGTTCACATGCGTTTGAAGTTGATCAAGTGTGAGATTATTTTTAATTACATGTAGATAGTCTAATATTATTCTTGAGGTTTGACTCACGCGTTTTGTTGTGCAGATTGAGCATGTTCCCGCCTTGTTTATATTTTTTAGTTTTGTTTGGACACTACTTGGTAATTTAGATTTAATTTCATCGCAAATCTTCTTGATACTTTTCCATGAACGTGCTGCTTGCATAAATTTATTTATGTATTGATTTGTTTTTTTTCGGTATATTCTATTTTCTTGGTATATCTCTTATAATTTTTATCATTTAGAAATCAATTTTTATTATAATTCTCATTGTAAAAATTTTACTATTATAAAAAAATTTTATAATAGTAATATAGTAATCATAAATAATTATTTTGAATAAATGAGCGAAAAGGAGGTAGAGCGTTCTTTAGAGATATTGAAAAAGTCACAAAAGGAGATTGAAGTATCACAGGGTGAGACGTTGGTGAGCAATCCGACGATTCAGGAAATTATTTCAATTGTTGAACAGTTTTTAATAAGCAAAAAACTTATTTGCTATGGAGGAACAGCTATAAATAATGTTTTACCAGAAAAGGACCAATTTTATGACTTGAAGAGAGAAATTCCAGACTACGATTTTTTTTCGCCACATTCGCTGGATGATGCAAAAGAGTTGGCGGATATATTTTATAAAAAGGGATTTAATGACGTGGAGGCAAAATCCGGAATGCATACAGGGACGTATAAAGTGTTTGTGAATTTCATTGGTGTTGCTGATATTACGTTTATTGAACCGGAACTGTTTAAAAGTTTGATGCGCGAATCTATCGAACGCAAAGGAATATTGTATGCACCAATTAATTTTTTGAGAATGTCCATGTATTTAGAGTTGTCGCGTCCAGATGGCGATGTGAGTCGTTGGGAAAAGGTGTACAAACGCCTGCTTCTTTTCAACAAAAACTTTCCGCTGAAAGGAGACAACTGTTTGAAAAAGGCAACAAGCAAAAGTTCAGCGCCATCAAAAAAAGAGGAAGAAATTTTTGATATTGTGCGCGATGAAGCCATTTCGGAAAAGCTGGTATTTTTTGGAGGATATGCGTGTGCATTATTTTCTGAACATTTGAAGAAAGCTGAGCGCTCCATTCTGTATTCTTCTGTGCCATCATTTGATTTGTTGTCGGAAGATGCTAAAAAATCGGCACATAGGTTGAAAGAAAAATTGGAGAAAACGGGACACTTTCATCATGTGATCGTGGAAGAAAAAGAAGATTTTGGAGAGCATGTTTCGGAGCATTATGAAATTGTGGTGGATGGTAAAACGGTGGCATTTGTATACGAGCCGTCTCCCGGTGCGTGTCATAATTACAACGTGATCCGCGTTCAAGGAAAGGATGTGAATATTGCAACTACGGACACGATTCTAAGTTTTTACTTGTTGTTTCTATACATTAATCGTCCATATTATGATCGAGACCGTCTGCTTTGTATGAGCCAATATATTTATGATTTACAGTATGATAATTTAACGAATAACGAGGGTGTATTTAAACGATTTTCTAAACCGTGCATCGGTAAACAGGTTACGCTGAAAGACATTAAGGATGTAAAATCGCACATGTTCCACAAGTTGAAAAATAAAAAAGGGACGCGCGAATATGAAGAGTGGTTTTTGAATTATAATCCGATTGAAAAATATAAAGTTAAGGAATTAAAAGGAAAAAATGCTATTAAATTTGATGAAAAAATAAAGGATATCAATAAATTCTCTCCATCGTATTCGAAACGTAAAGACAGTGGACGGTTAAAGACGAGGACGAGAACGAGGACAAGGGCAAGGACCGGGGTAAAGGCAAGGACGAGAACGAGAACGAGGACAAGGGCAAGGACAGGGGTAATGGCAAGGACGAGAACGCACAAGGTTATAATTAAATAATTATTAATTATTATAAATTTTTTATATTTATATATAATATATATATAATATATATATTATGTTTGATTTTAAGGATTCAAAGTGCAAAATAGTGACTGACTATTTTAAGTTTAAAAATAATCCATATAGTTTAAAAGACAGAAATAAGAACTGGAATGGATTAATTAAGTATAATCCAAAACAAATAAAATATCCACAAAGTGTTAATGAAATATGCGATATTGTAAAAACAGAAAATGATGTATGTGTAATTTCGTCTGGACATCATTTTACAAAAGCATACACAAATAATTCTGTATGGATATCGTTAAAAAATTTTAAAAAGATTGAATTTAATAAAGAAGATGGTTTATGCACTGTTGGTGCTGGAGTAAAAATCGAAAAAATAATGTTATATTTAAGTACATTTGGTTATAGACTATTTGGAACCGGTAGTATACAAGAGCAAACATTAGTAGGCGCTACATCTAATGGAACAAATAGTCCAGGAGGTATCTACAAATTATCATCACATTACATTGTTGGAGTTAAATTTGTGGATGGTCTTGGTAATAATAGAATTTTAAACAATAAAAATAAAGATGATGAAGAGCTACTTAAAGCATTACGAATGTCGCTAGGATTATTAGGTGTTATATATGAGATTACTGTCGTGTGTGAACAAACTAAGTTTACCAAAGTTAGTTGGCATAGAACAGATGTAAATTCGTTTTTAGAAAATGAATGGAAACAAATTAAAAAAGAGAAAATGTGTCTAGAAATGAGCATATTTAATGAAAGTTTAATCTTTATTGAAAAATATGAAAAATCTAAAAACTATAATAAAAATAATAAGTTATCGCTTCCTTCAACAGTTTATACAAATACTTTTCTTAGAGATCTAGCATTATCATTATACGAAAATAATCAAAATGTTAAAAATTCAGTAAATTATTTGTCTAGAAAATTTCCAGATTTTATAAATAAAATAACAGATAAATATCTAGAATACCAATCGGGAAATGTATATTATCAGCATAGTATTAAAGCATGGACAAACATAACACCAACATATGATATGACTGAATGGTATATTGAGATAAATAGTGATACGTTATTAGAAGAAATTTTAAACGATTTAAAAAAAATAACAAGTCAAAGTGACTTCATTAAAAATTTTGGTTTTGCAGGTGTAAAAGTTAGGTTTCATCCTATTTGTAATAATGTTTTACTAGCACAATCAAGTAACTGTCGTTCAATTTCGGTGTTATTATTTTCATTTGGTTATTCAAAGATTGAAGAAACCAACGAACTTTTTTTATTTTTTGAAAATAAAATTATTGAAAAATATATAAAAAAAACAAATATATCTTTTCATTACGGGAAAAGAATTTTATATGATAAAAATAAACTAATAGAAAGTAATAAGGTTTTACAAGATAATTGGAAAAAATTTATTAAAATTAAAAAAGAATTAGATCCATATAATAAATTTAAAAAAGCATATTTAAGAGAACTAGTTGGAGAAACTTTATGGAGTCAACACTTTTAATGTCACTTTGGTCCCATTTGTACAAATGTTTTATATATGTTTAAGTTAATAATTTATTTGTATTTTTTTGAATTTTCACATTGGTAACATTTCCTACAGAGTGGAATGTAAATATCGTCTGAACCAATGACGACTTGTTCGTTGCTGCTTGATTTTCGGAATGAGAATGGCGCAGGAGTTCCATCTTTGCATTGTCCACAAAGCGCACGCAATTTTGTAAACTTGTCGCAAATGGGAACAAGGTCGAGAAGTTTTCCAATTTTTTCTCGTTTAAAATCTCCATCAAGGCCACAAATGTAAACTTTTTTGTGTCGTTTTTCCACCATTTCGGTTGTAAACTCAACAATATCATGAAAGAATTGTCCTTCATTGATGAGTATCACGTCACATTCATTTATTTTTTTAGCACTTTCCTCTACTTTCATAATTTCTTCCATTGAAAAACCCATGATACAAGGTATCATTTGTTTATCGTGTGTCGAAAGCATGGTTTCAGAATAACGATCATCGGCCTTGAAATTTACAACACAAACATTGAGCTTACAAAAACAAAATTGTCGATAATATGTTAACAACATTGACGTCTTTCCAGACCACATTGGTCCAAGGATAAGTTCAAGATATCCACAGTTCAAAGAAGAATTCAGTTGCATTTTTCGTTTTCTGATGTGTATTTATAGGATAGAATTAAGTATATTTTTAATTCAATTTTTATGAAATATAATATTTAATTAATTCATAAACACATGAGTTGGTTTAAAAATTTATTTTCAACGCCACCAAAAACAGACGTTGAAATGAAGATGTCTCCTCAAGAGAAAATGAGAGCCCTTGAAAAAGAGATACCTAAATTAGAAAAAGATTCGATTGAAAAACTACAAAAAGAAATTGAATACACTAAATTGTCATACGAGTTGAATCCAAAACTGATTCCACAACAGTTATATGAGAAAGAGCTGGCGCGTTTGAAGGATTTACTAACGAAAAAAATGAGCGAACAAACACAAAAAGACTGGAATGGGGGGGCTAAACGAACAAAGTCAAAGAAGGCGAAAGCGATGTCAAAATCCAAAAAAATAAAAAGATCAAAGGCAAAACCAAGGTCAAGAAAACAGAAAAAATAACAAGATAAATATAAATTATTTATAAATTACGAGTTAAAGTTTATTTTATAATATAAATAATTAATAAAAATATGGAAATTATTGATAACGATAAAACTGATATTATGAAAGATGTGTATCAAGATTATGATAATGATAGTCGTAATATAAAAATAAACAATTCAACGCCATGGGTTGAAAAATACCGACCATCAAATTTCAATGATATTGTTTTGGATGACATAAATAAAAAATTAATTGAATCGATCATTGAAAATAATTATTTTCCAAACTTGTTATTTTATGGGCCACCGGGTACCGGCAAAACAACAACCATTATTAATATGATTAATACGTATCAAGAAAAATATGATCAAAAAAATAAAGGATTGATGATTCATTTGAATGCATCGGACGAACGAGGCATTGACATCATAAGAAATCAGATTAGCGGATTCGTCACGTCAAAGTCAATGTTTGGAGATGGAATTAAATTTGTTATATTGGATGAAGTCGACTATATGACAAAAAATGCACAACTGGCATTACGTTACTTGTTGAACAATTTTAATGATACAGTGAATGTTCGTTTTTGTTTAATATGTAACTATATCAGTAGAATCGATGAAGCGCTACAAACTGAATTTGTGAGAATGCGTTTTAATATGTTACCCGATTCCCAAATTATATCCTTTTTGGAAAAAATTAATAGGGCTGAAAATTTAAATGCAAGTTTGGAAATTTTAACATCCATACAGCGCCATTTTAACTCCGATATTCGAAGCATGATAAATTACATGCAATCAAACCAGCACACACTTGATAGTTGCCAAGTTTTAACAAATGATGTATGGAAAAATGTGCTTATAATGTTGAAAAATAAAACAAAACCCGCTGAGATTGTTTATAAATTAAATGAAATAAGTATACAATACAATATTGAGCGCAAGAATATTATAAAAAATTTTTTAAATTATGTTATTCAGCACCATCCCGAATATATAACTTACAAGTTTTTAGATTTTTTTGAATATACAACACATATTCAAGAATGTAAACCGGATCATTTACTTCAGTATTTTGTTTTAAAATTTATAAAATTATTATAGTAGTTTAGGTTTTAGGTTTAGGTTTTTATTATTCTTTTACTTTTACTTTTTATTACTTTTAGATAAAAAGTAATAAAGATACGATATTATCTTTCTCTATAATTTCAACATTCTCTATAATTTCAACATTCTCTATAATTTCAACATAAAAAATGAGTTTAAATTCATTCTCAACGAATGAAAACAAGGCACTTTTATGGAGCGTTTTGCATGGGGGTGGAAAATTTACAGGAATACACGATAGTAATGTGCAGATTATTAAAGAAATATTTGAACAGGTTATTCGTGATGTAAATGAACACTATCGGAAATTAAACCAGCCAATAAATTTGAACGCGATGAATAAAGAGGCTGTTGTTGTTATATGTAAAAAAATAGAATCGTTAAAACAGTCGCAGCAACAGTCGCAGCAACAATTTTTTAATAATCAAAATCTTCAGCATACACACTTCAAGAAACAACAACAGATACCACAACTGGAAACCATTTACAGAGCTGAAGATTTACAGAAAGAGCGTCAAAGTGAATTTCAAAATGAACTAAATAAAAAAGAACAAGAAATGTCTTCCATATTAAAGTTAAAAAAGCCGGAAGAAATTAATTTTACAGATGATATTTATGATAAACCAATTGGAAATGATATGGAACGTTTGCTTGCAGAAGCGCTTGCGTCAAGAGAGAGAGAGTTGGAACAAATAAAAAATGTTACTTTGACAACGAAAGATGGCGAAAAACGCGTTAGTTTTGAAAATAAAATACACATTATTGATCATGTTGAAAATAACCAAAACCAAAACACAACAGCAGATGATGACAATATAGATTTTATTTTTAATAAGTTGAAAAAAATAAAAACAAGGAACGACAAAGAAGATGAACAAAAAAATAAAAATGAATATGAATATGAATATTCTAAAAATAATGCAGGTGATTCCATTCCTACTGCCAGTCCCAATCTTTTTAAAATTGCACAAGATGTCGAAGATATAAAACGCACATTAAATGAAGTAATGAAGAAGATAAATAAATTATGTCACGAGGTATGAATTCATACATATATGTATCTATGTGCATATTATTTATTTTCTTTATCATCTGGTTTTGACTGTATTGATTTTCTACTTGCTTTATTTTTTGGAGCAAGCGAGCTGAGAGTAGATGGCCTTTTTTCACATCGTTTTAATGTAAATTTTTTATTAAGTGTTGGAGTGTATAGTAAACAAGGAATCGATGTTATGACCCCATTTACTTTATCATAAATAACATCCTTTGTTTTTACAAGTTTTTTTTGTTCAATACAAAAAAGTAAAAACTCATTAAGAGAATGTTTATCTTTTTCATGGAGATTATTTTCTTTAGAATAGTTTTCTACAAATGTGGTTATTTTTGAGATCTTCATTGATTTATCTAACTTTGCCCATTGATCTTCTTTGTTCTGCGTTCTTTCTTTATCAAGAAATGAATCGATATCAACAGTTGAGTTACATTTTGTTAATTGTTTTACACTTGTTTTTTTTAGCAACATTGATTTATATTTTATGTTTCTAAGTTCAATACATTCTTCGCTTTCTTTTTCTATATTTTTATTGTATATTTTAACATTATTTTTACCAACGTTGCTTGTATTTTCGTTGTCTGCTTCATGTATGAGCGTCGTTGTAGTCTCCATTATTTATATTAAAAGTATTTCTTATACTTGACAGTCGTTTATATATATATATGAATTAAAGTTTAAATCTATTTCATATATAATAATTTATTTATAAAATACGCAAAATATAACGTGATAAAAAAATAAATGTATATAGTAAAAACAAAATGGAAAAAAATGTAACTACTATAAGTGTTGTTGATAATAATGAAGAAAATAGGGATAATAACAATAACAATATTACTCATAATAGCCGTATAAAGTATCTATCAGAAGGAGTTGGTTGGATTGGAAGTATTTTAGTTTTAGTTCCGTATGTTGTTCCTTTACATAAAACGGTTGATTTTATATTAAACACACTAGGTGCGTCTGGACTGTTTGTTGTTTGTGTCGCGTCAAAACAGTATCAGTCGATTATTATCAATGCTGCGTGGATTGTGGGTGGTATTTATAAGTATTTTTCATAACTTATGAAGGGGGAATGTTACAGTATGTTTCCAAATAATAATTAAGTCCAACAATAAATGACCACACTACATATTTATTACAGTTGTAATGAAATCTCATTATACTGAATATGGCTCCCGATACTATAAAATTTAAATTAAAAGTAGCATAAGAAAAAGATACAAATATAATAATTCCATATAAAATTCCAGAATAATATGAAGGAAAAAATCGCTTCAATACTAATGTTTTAATAAATGCTGTTAACTGTACTGCAATAAGTGATATGTAACGAATTTTAAATGTTTGAATATTAAGATGTGGCATTGCTAAATAATATATGATAGCATACTGTAAAAGACTGGCGATATATCTCATTGTCTTTATAATGACTGGATGTATATTTTCATAACCATCATAGTCGGTTCTTCCTCGGATCGTTGTTCCAGCATTTTCATCAAAGTAAAGTATAGTAACGCGGTCCGCCATGATATGCCATACAAATGTTCCAAAAAAATAATAAAACCAGTTTGTTATATTGAGCCAGTGTAACCAATAAATAAAAATAGATCTACATGAAAATAGAATCGTATGCATTCTATATTCTTCATGAATTGTACTTTTATTGGCAGTTCGTTTTGTAGGAACGTGAAATATTTTTGCAGATAGGGCGAGCATAAGGTGGGGTGAAATGTAAAGGAGGGACATCGGATCACCGGGAACCAGTGTATACATGTTGAATAATTGGATAGAAAAAAGTAATAATGATGTAAAACCCAGCGTTTTATGTAAATGCAAAATACTTGTACCAAATGTGTCAAAGCTATCCTTGTTTGTTATTAACCTTGTTAAACCATTCATTTGACTTAATTTACTGGATATAGTATATTATTACTATATTAATTTTTAATATACTATTTCAATTTTTTATTAAAATAAATGCATGGGTGATGCTGCACTTGATGGAGCCAAACTACCAACGCACATGGAATACGACAAGCGAGAAACAAAATACGCTAAAAAGTATGTAAAACAGCTCATAAACAAACTCAGCAGTAGTCCAAAACTAAACTTTCTGGAAAACAAACTATAGAGAGAAAATACAGTTACCAAAACAAATAAAACATAAAAAAAGATGGAAAATCCGTAATAATACAAACAATATTCACGAGTCAGTGGCCCGAAAAGTGTATCAAGCATATTATTATTCATTATTATAAAGTATTTTATATGTATAGTATATAAAATAATTTACAAATATTGTAATTAATTATTAAAATAAATTCATTGCAATACTATTTTCTAATTTTCTAAATTCATCTAAATTATTTGTTTTCTAAAAAATGATAAAAAGTATCAATATGTCTGGAAAAAAAGTAGGAACGATGTTCAATAAACAATGTATCGAAAAGGATACACAATATACGGAATCTGAATCCGAATCCGCGTACAAAAAAATTTCTATGAAACCGGAAGAGTTAAAGCGGGTATCATGTGAGAAATGGAATTTATCGGAGCGTTGTTTTACACACACGTACCAGTTTTGCGAAATCTCAAAACTGTACTTAAATGTGGAAGATTCTAACGTGGAACACCGTGGTCTTATTTTAAAAGAATTAACAAATAAAATTGCAGGATATAAACGACAAGACATTGAAAAAAAGGTGTTTCAAGATGATTTATTTATATCTCTCGAAAATGTAATTGAGAAGCTATTGTGTTCCAAGTTGAAATGTTTTTATTGCAAGCAGTGTTGTGAGGTTTTATACAAGAATGTGTATTCAAAGCAGCAGTGGACGCTGGACCGACTTAATAATGACATCGGACATAATACTGATAACGTTATTATTAGTTGTTTGGAATGTAACTTAAAACGGGGAACTATGAACAGTGATCGATTTAAATATGGGAAACAAATTGGACTAACATTTCGAAAAGTGGATTGTTAAACATAAAAAATACATAAAATATAATATAATAAAATTTAAATATTTTTATTGAAAATGATATAAACCAAAATCATATAACTATATCATTAATAATAGTAATTAATAATAACAACAATAGTAATATTTTGAAATGAATGCGAGTGTAAATGATATTGTCGGAGGCTCCGCTGGATACACGACCCAAAATGCACTACTGTTGACGAATTTACTCAAATTTTATGAACAAAATGGGAATTTAGATGTCATGTTGCAAATTATTAACGGTCATTCGAAAATATCGCTTCGAATTATTGACTGGTTCGCCACAAATTATGCAAAAAAGTATTTTACAGTTTATGCAATCAATAATGAGTATTCAAAAGGGTCCAGGCGGTTTAAAGTATATGTGGACTATAAGTTAAAATTGAAAGCGTATTCTAAAAAACGCTTTGATCCATTTTGTAGGTGGGATCGAATTACAATTCCGTATAAAAACGGCACATTTATTCAAACAACAATTGGACAACTCAATTTTTTTAAATGGGCGATTGAAAATGATATTGTTCAATATATTGAGCAGCATTATAACACTATCGAAGACGACATGAATGCCAGAAACAGCACATCAAAACGTTCATCAGGTTCATCGAATTCAACGGCTTCATCACTGTCTTCTGTATCATCAACGTCATCGTCGTCGTGTGGTGATGACCTGGATAGCAACAGCATTGCAAATGAAGTGAAGAATGAAATCAAGAGCGAAAAAAATAAAACTCGAAAGAAGCGCGAAGAATTATCTATTTCGGCGATAAAAAGTATTAAAACAGAAAAGGTGGAAGTGGTTGTTAGCTTTGAGTAATCTGAATTGCATATAAGCTAAAACACTTGCAAGTAAAGAAGAAACAGGTATGACAGATATGCCATAACAATCACGATGAGCCATATTGGTATCACAGTTTTATTTTTGTATCCAATTCCAAACTGGCGAACGGTCCCGTCTTTGTGAAATACGAAGCTTGGTTTCACATATGCCATAATTCCAAATAGTATAATAAATAATAAAATAGCAAGTGAAGTGATATTTTGTTTGATAAATAGTCGATTCATGGTTATTTTATTTTTTATTAATGTAGATTTTTTATTAATAGATTTCTATACAAGTATATGAATATCGCTAAACCTGATTGTTATTATATCAAAATAAAAAAATATACGAAATTATACATTATACATGAAATAATCTGTAAATATATATTGTAAAATATTATCAAAAATTATTTATTGTTATTATTTTTGATAATTTAATTTATTATTATTTATTTTAATATTTTTATTTTAATATTTATATTTTTTTGAATACCGGTGACAAATTTTTGGTTTTTTTGAACTATATTTTTTTCGTGAGTATTTATTTTGTTTACTGCCACCACGATTTTCACTTGGTGGTTGTGGTTGTGGTTGTTTTGAAAAGTATGCAAGACGTGCAGCACGCAGCCGATTTGGCGTTAATTCGGCGAAAGCGGCTACTGCTTGAGGAGCAACAGGTTGAGCTACAGGTACAGCTTCAGAAGCAGAAGAAGCAGAAGAAGCGGCAGCAGGTTGACCAAATAAAACACGAGGTTGGTAACGGTTAGTACGACTTTTAAGTTCGTCGGCGATAGATTGTATCTTTATTTTTGATTTCTCTAATTTTTGTTCATCTCTTCCTTTAATAATGCGTTGTGGTGTTGCTTTTGCTATACCACTTTGTCCTCTGCATATCGGACATGGTTTTCTTTGTTTTATCCATGGTTCAATGCAATCTTTATGAAATTTATGCCCGCATTCCAGATATACTTCTTGAGCATCTGCTGGACCTGATCTTAACGCCTGTTGTGATAATGGATCATTCATTGGATCGCCGCATATAGAACACCGTTCCCCTTGTCTATCTGCCAATACTAACTCAGCGCCGTATTCTGCGATTTCTGATCCACTTTGCAATTCTTTCTGCAATTCTTCCTTGAAACCGTTAGAGTTACAGCTATAAACACGTACATTTCCAGAACTACATGCTGCCAAAAAATTCTGATTGAATCCGACCGATATAACAGGATTTTGTTGAGGTTGAACTACAAGCGGTTCAGGTTCGCGTTTACTCTCATCCCATAATTGAATGGCGTTA